>ULVD01036307.1_pt1 | contig 11343 bp, 8 predicted proteins | sample 1959101 | NCBI WGS metagenome assembly ULVD01 (sample SAMEA4835777, study PRJEB28245) | human gut metagenome | biome: gut microbiome; material: fecal sample | place: Denmark | collected 2008
GTCGGCGTCCTCGCCGCCGCAGCCGTCGGAGCGTTCGTAGTCCTCCGCCGCAAGAAGACGAAAGTGAAGGACGAAGAAACCGCCTGAGCGGGAGCAAATTATATAGGAAGTAAGAAGTAATATGTATACCACGGGGCGGCCAATGCCGCCCCGCGTTTTTGCACCGCGAAGCGCTGCCCTGTTGCGCCTATTTAAAACCTTTGCCGCGCCGTGACCGAGCCGCAGCGAGACAGTCCCCAGTGCGCACACTGGGGAAAGGGGTCGCCAGAGTTGCGACACGAGCAGAAGAGAAAAGAAAGAGCAGAGTAACGACTAATTCTTGCCTCCCTTTACACAAGGGAGCCAAGAGCGCACCATACCCCCCGCCGTAGGGGACGGCCTCCGTGCCGTCCCGCGATCCCTCGCCAAATGCTCACCACCCCCAATTCACCAAATTCACGGTATTGATTATTCCCGCGGGATGCTGTATAATATCAATGACAGTCTGGAATGGTATAACATTTCGGCGAAAAACGATAAAAAACTATGTGAAAGAGGTAACGAAATGAAGAAAATTATAGCCCTTCTGCTCGCGCTCGTCATGGTGTTCGCGCTGTGCGCCTGCGGCAAGACCGACAGCGCCTCCGGCGATAAGACCGTCGTCGGTCTCGTCGTGGCCGGTGCGTTCGGCGACCGTTCGTTCTACGACTCCTCCAAGGAGGGCGTGGACAAGCTCGCCAGCGAGTTCAGCAATGTCGAGGTCAAGACCATCGAGTGCAACAACGAGAACCATGACGCCCAGATGCGCAACGCCGCCGACGTTTCCAATATCGTCGTCTGCGTCGGCTGGGAGTTCTACAACATCGAGACTATCGCCCCCGAATACCCGAATGTCCACTGGATCTGGATCGACAACGCGACCTCCGCGCCCGTCGAGAACGTCCTGAACATCACCTACGCCCAGAACGAGGGCTCCTTCCTCGCGGGTTACATCGCGGCTGCGATGTCTGACAGCGGCGTCGTCGGCGCGGTCGGCGGCGAGGACTCCGACACCATCAACGACTTCATCGTCGGCTACAAGCAGGGCGCCGAGTACTACGCGGCCGAAAAGGGCGGCAGCGTCAAGGTCGAGACCAACTACTCCAACGACTATGACGACCCCGCAAAGGGCAAGGAGTGCGCCAAGGCTCTGCATGATCTCGGCGCGGACGTCATCTTCCAGATAGCCTCCAAGGCCGGCGACGGCGTGTTCGAGGCGGCGCAGGAGGGTAATTTCTACGCCATCGGCGTTGACTCCGACCAGAAGTACATCGCAGACGACGTCATCATCTGCTCCATGAAGAAGGAAGTCGGCACCTCCATCTATGAGGCCATCAAGGCGTACCTCAACGGCGATACCTCCCTGTGGGGCACCACCTGGATCGCTGATATGTCCAACGGCTACGTCGGCATCGGCTACGGCGAGGAAGGCGCCACCCAGCAGGTTCCCGATGAAGTGAAGGCCGAGGTCGAGGCTCTGGCGGCAAAGATCGTCTCCGGCGAGATCAAGGTCGATACCACAAGAGGATAATATTGTATAAAAGGTAAAATGGCGTGGCAACAGCCACGCCATTTTCAGACCACCCGCCGGGCGGAGCGGCGCACCCAACGCGCCAGTCCAAAACCTTTGCCGCGGAGCGCTGCCCCTTTTAGGGTAGTGCAACGGCGGCGCAGCGAGACAGTGGCACGAAGTGCCGAAGGGGTCTCCGGAGCTGAGTCCTGAGCAGAGGGGAAAAGACAGAGCAGAGTAAAGAAAAGATTGTCATTGCGAGGAGCGAAGCGACGCGGCAATCCGCATCCCCTTACGCCGCGCGTGAAACATACTGTTGCCTTCAAAGAGAAACGGATTCCCACGATCTGTGACGTCGGTCACTGGCCTCGCGACGGCGGCATACCACGATTCATTGATTTGCCGCCTAGTCCCTTTAGGGGGAATGACAGTGGTTTTCTTTATATTGCCTTTTCTTTTGCCTAATGGCAGTAGTCAGAGAACGGCGACCCCTCAGTCGCTTGCGCGACAGCTCCCCTAAAAGGGGCGCCGCTCCGCGGCAAAGACCGAAACGCCACGTTGATTCAAAAATGTTGGTGCGCCCCCAGCCACCCCCGTAGGGGACGGCCGCTGTGCCGTCCCGCACACCCCGCCATACACCGGCGTAAAAATCGACGTATTCCCCAAACGTCCCCTTTATACCCAAGCCCTATCCCAAAACGCTCCTGAGAGGAGATACATATGTCAGAAACGGTTGTAAAATTTGAGCACGTCTCGATGGAATTCCCCGGCGTGCTCGCAAACGACGACGTGTCGCTTGAAATAAAAAAGGGCGAGGTGTTCGCGCTCGTCGGCGAAAACGGCGCGGGCAAATCCACGCTCATGAACATCCTCTACGGCATCAATACGCCCACCAACGGCGAGGTCTACGTCAAAGGCCGGCGCATCGAGCACTTCAGCCCGAAGGCGGCCATCGAGCGCGGCGTCGGCATGGTGCACCAGCACTTCATGCTCGTCCCGTCGTTCACCGTCGCGCAGAACATCGTCCTCAGCCGCGAGCCGCGCAGGCTCGGCGTGTTCTTCGATAACGCCACGGCCGAGCGCGAAACGCGCGGCCTCGTGGAGGAATATGGCCTCGAGGTCGACCCCGCCGCCACCGTGCGCGATATCAGCGTCGGGCTTCAGCAGCGCGTCGAGATACTCAAAACGCTCTACCGCGGCGCGGACATCCTCATCCTCGACGAGCCGACCGCCGTCCTCACCCCGCAGGAGACGGACGAGCTGTTCGACGTCATCCGCCGCATCGTCCGCGAAAAGCAGATGACCGTCATCATCATCACTCACAAGCTCTATGAGGTCATGGCCATCTCCGACCGCGTCGGCGTGATGCGTCAGGGGCGCCTGGCCGGACTTGAAAATACCCGCGACGTGAACGAAAAGATCCTCGCCTCCATGATGGTCGGCCGCCCCGTACTCTTTGACCACCTTGAAAAGACCGGCGAGACGGGCGAGGTCGTCATCGGCGTGGAGGATCTCCGTGTCGGCGATAACCGCGGGCTGGAGGCAGTGCGCGGTGTGTCGCTGTCGGTGCGCGCGGGCGAGGTGCTGGGCATCGCCGCCATCGAGGGCAACGGTCAGAGCGAGCTGCTGGAGGCAATATGCGGCCTGCGCCGCGCCGAGAGCGGCCATGTCCGCATCGGCGGCGAGGACGTTACCAACCGCAGCCCCGGCGAGATACGCGCCCGCGGCCTTGCGAACATTCCGGAGGACAGGCTCGCCACCGGCGTCGATAAATTCGCCAGCGTCACCGATAACCTCCTCGTCGGGCGGCAGCGCGACAAGGAGTTCAACGCCCTCGGCTTCCACCAGAAGCGCTCGTCGATAGAGCGCTACGCGTCGGAGCTGTACGAGCGCTTCGACATCCGCGGCGCGGGCGTCGATACCGAGGTCGGTTCGATGTCCGGCGGCAACATGCAGAAGGTCGTCGTCGCGCGCGAATTCTCGTATGACACCCCCGCGCTCGTGATATCTCAGCCGACCCGCGGCGTGGACATCGGCGCGATGGAGTTTATCCACACGCGCATCATCGAAAAGCGCAATTCCGGCTGCGCGGTGCTGCTCTCGTCGGCGGACCTCGACGAGGTGTTCCGCCTGAGCGACCGGATCATCACGCTCTATGAGGGGCGCGTGACCGGCGAGTTCCGCGCCGATTCGATAACCAAAGAGGAGATCGGCTACTACATGACCGGACATCGCGGAGAGGAGGCGGCGGAATGAAAAAGCGCGTGAATTTCAGCTACCTCGCGGCGCTGCTGATAAGCCTTGCCGCCGCGCTCATCATCGGCGCGCTGATCCTGCTGCTGTCGGGCTATGACCCGCTGAAGGCCTATGCCGCCATGCTGTCCGGCGCGTTCTCGAACGGGCGGCATATCGGCGACACATTGGAGTACGCGATGGTGCTGTGCCTCTGCGGCCTCGCCTGCGATATCGGCTCCCGCGTCGGCATCTTCAACGTCGGCGGCGAGGGGCAGCTGCTGTTCGGCGCGATATTCTCCGCGCAGATCGGCGTCTGGATGACCGGCCTTCCGCCCGTCGTCGTCATCCCCGTGGCCGCGCTCGGCGCGGCGCTCGTCGGCGGCTTCTATGCGTGGATACCGGGCGTGCTGAAGGTGAAGCTCAAGGTCAACGAGGTCATCACCACCATTATGCTCAATACCATTGCCGCTTCGATATGCCAGTTCCTGGCGAAGGGGCCGTGGAAAAACCCGAACAACAACATCGTCGCAGGTACCGCAAACCTGCCGAACCGGTTCTGGCTCGGCAAGCTGGTGCAGGGCTCGAACCTGTCCACGGCGATATTCGCCGCCGTTATAATGACGGTGCTGACCTGGTACATTATGCAGAAGACCTCGGTCGGCTACGAGATGAAGCTGACCGGGCACAATCCGCGCTTCGCGCTGTTCGCGGGGCTGAAAACGGACAAGATAGTCATCGTCACCATGGTAGTCTCCGGCATGATGTGCGGCCTTGTCGGCATGTTCCGCGTCTACGGCGCGACGCATATCTACACCGCCAGCATCAGCAACGACTATTATTTCGAGGGGCTGATGGTGGCCATGATCGCGCAGTATCAGGCGCTGCCGACGGTCGTCATAAGCTTCCTGTTCGCGGTGCTGAAGATCGGCGCGCAGGGCATGGAGACCGCCGCCGGAGTGCCGAACCAGATATATCTGATAATCCAGACCGTCGTCATCTTCTGCATGGCGGCGGAGAAGGGGATACGGGCGTCCCTCGCCGCGCGCGGGGAGCGCCGCCGCGCCAGAGCCGCCGCGAAGGAGAGACTGAAGGAGGCGAACGAAGATGAATGAGAACATATGGGCGAGCATTTTCTCCGCCGGTACCTTCAATCAGATGCTCCGCAGCGCAACGCCCGTCGCGCTCGCCGCGCTGGGCGGGCTGATGACCGAGCATGCCGGAATAATGAACATCGGCATGGACGGCATGATCCTGATGGGTGCGTTCGTCGGCGCGGTCGGCAGCTATTTTTTGGCCTCCGCCGCGATGGGCGTGCTGTGCGCGATCGCCTTCGGCATCGTGATCGGGCTGTTCTTCGCGCTGTTCGTCGTGAAGCTCAGGAGCGACGAGTTCATAATCGGCTGCGCGCTGAATACATTCGCCGCGGGCGCGACGGCATACCTCTCGCGCGCGATATTCGGCCTGTCCGGCACCTCGGGCTATACCGTGCCGCACCTGCCGACCGTACGCATCCCGTTTATCGAGGACATCCCGTTCCTCGGCGAGATACTCAGCGGCAACTCGGTGTTTATTTATATCACGTGGCTGCTGGTCATTGTGATGTGGCTGTTCATCTATAAGACGCCGTACGGCTTCTGGATACGCGCCGCGGGCGAGCAGCCGGAGACGCTGCGCACCGCGGGCATCAGTCCGGAGCGGATGAAGTGGATCGCGAGCATATTGTGCGGCGTGTTCTGCGGCATGGCGGGCGCGCATCTGTCGCTGGGCTACCTCAACGGCAGCTTCGTCGAGGGCATGTCCGCCTCGCGCGGGTATATCGCCTTTGCCTGTGTCATCTTTGCCGCCGCGAATCCGAGCAAGGCGTACCTTGCGGCGCTGATGTTCGGCTTCTTTGACGCGCTGGGTCTGCGCCTGCAGAACTATATCAGCTCCGACCTGACCGCGACCATCCCGTATATCATCACCGTCGTGATGATGGTCTACGTCGTCGTCCGCGGGCAGAAGCGCCATGCCCACCGGATGAGGGCAGGAAATAGAATATAAATGAGAGTGAAAATACGTCGGCACGTGTAGTGCCGGCGTATTTTTGGTGTGGGGGAAGCAGATGCAGGGGTTAAAATTTTCGCCGCGAAGCGCTGCCCCTTTTAGGGTAGCGAAGCGGCGGCGCGGTAGTGAATGACATGCCTGTGGCATGTCAGAGCCGCGCCGTGACCGAGCCGTAGCGAGACAGTGTCGCGTAAGCGACTGAGGGGTCGCCAGAGTATAGAGACGAGCAGAGTGCAAAAGACAGCACGTACCCAAACCAAAATCGTAGGGGACGGCCGCTGTGCCGTCCCGCAAATCCTCCCGCGCGTTTTCCACGACTTTATGGGCAAGATAAAACCGCCGGTGTTGTGATTATAGTCAAAAACGATTTGTTCAATTTGGCTAATTCTCCGAACTTTTTCCACAGCACCCCGCAGATGTTGACATTTAGATTCCGAATTGTTATATTTATATTCAGAGAGACTGAAAACGTTTCCGGTAACGATTCCGGAAACGCTTTACGCCGAATTTCGGTATGTTTAGGAGAACTGTGGCGAAGTGACGATCAAGGATATTGCGAAGGCCTGCGGCGTGAGCGTGAGCACCGTGTCGCGCGTCCTCAATAACCACCCCGACGTGAGCGACGCCGTGCGCCGCACTGTGCTGGCCGCGGTCGAGGACATGGGCTATATACCGAACAACAGCGCGCGCGACCTTGTGCGCAGCCAGTCGGACAATATCGGCGTCGTCGTCCGCGGCACGGGGAACCTCTTCTTCTCCGAAATACTCAAGACCGTGTCCCACGAGATCGAGCACAACGGCTACACCATGGTCCTGCACCAGATAAATTCCGATGCGGACGAGGTCAAGGCCGGCGCGATACTCGAGCGAGAGAAGAAGCTCAAAGGGCTCATCTTCCTCGGCGGCCGCTTCGACTACACTCCGGCGGGGATGGCGCTCCTCGGCGTGCCCTACGTCTGCTGCTCGTACACCAATTGCTTTGGCTCCCTGTGCGAGCGGGACTATTCCTCGGTTTCCATCGACGACCACCAGACGGCCTACCGCGCGGTCGAGCGGCTGATAAGTCTCGGCCACCGGCGCATCGCCGCCTTGGTCCCCAGCTGCAGCGACCGCTCGATAAGCGAGCTTCGCTATAACGGCTACCGTGCCGCGCTCCGCGACCACGGCATCGAGTTCGACCCGATGCTGCTGATGGAGACGGGCGGCTGCTTCGAGATGCCGGAGACCTATGAGGGCATGTGCCGCCTGATAGATCGGGGCGTCGACTTCACCGCCGTGTTCACCCTGTCGGACACCACGGGCATCGCCGCGATGAAGGCGCTGCAGGACAGGGGACGGCGCGTCCCGGAGGACGTGTCGGTCATCGCGATCGACGGCCTGCGCGTCTCGGAGTACATCACGCCGACGCTGACCACCATGGTGCAGCCGGGCGAGGAGATGGCGCGCGAGAGCGTGCACATCCTGCTCTCCATCCTTGAGGACGGCGCTGCGGCGCGGCATGTGCGGCTTGAGGCCACGCTGCGCGAGGGCGCGTCCGCGAGACAGATCTGATTTTCCTGCCGCAAGGCATGAAGATACCACCCCCGATATGAGGGAAATTTTTAATAAGGAGATCGTGAACAAATGAAAAAGATCATTGCAATGCTTTTGGCAGTCGTGATGGTATTTGCTCTGTGCGCTTGCGGCAGCCAGCCCGCAGCAGGCAATACTCCTGCCGAAGAATCCAAGGCTCCCGCAGAAGAGACCCCCGCTGCAAGCAGCGCGGAGGGCTCCGTTTACTACCTCAACTTCAAGCCCGAGGCAGATGAGGCATGGCAGAAGGTTGCCGCCGCCTACACCGAGCAGACCGGCGTTCCCGTGAAGGTAGTCACCGCCGCCTCCGGCACCTATCAGGAGACCCTCACCGCCGAGATGGACAAGAGCGAGGCTCCCACCATGTTCCAGGTTGGCAACCAGGGCGCCGTTGATACTTGGGGCGAGTACTGCTACGACCTCACCAACACCGACGTTTGGAATGAGATGACCACTCACGCCTTCGACCTCACCAATGAGGACGGCTTCACCTACTCCATCGGCTACTGCTACGAGTGCTTCGGCATCATCGTCAACAAGGCTCTTCTGGAGAAGGCCGGTCACAGCATCGACGAGATAAACAATTTTGACTCTCTCAAGGCAGTTGCAGACGATATCCACGCCCGCGCAGCAGAGCTCGGCTTTGACGCATTCTCCTCCGCAGGTCTGGACGGCTCCTCCAGCTGGCGTTTCTCCGGCCACCTTGCCAATATGCCTCTCTTCTACGAGTTCCGCGATGACGACGTGCATTCTCAGCCCGCCACCATCACCGGCGCTTACCTTGACAACTTCAAGGCTATCTGGGATCTCTACATCACCGATTCCGCTACCACCGGCGCTGACCTCCTCGCCGCCACCGGCGACGCTTCCGAGGCAGAGTTCGGCAACGGCGAGGCCGTATTCTATCAGAACGGCTCCTGGGAGTACTCCGCACTCACCGATAAGTACGGCATGAAGGCCGAGGACCTGCAGATGATACCCATCTACTGCGGCGTTGAGGGCGAGGAAGAGGCAGGTCTCTGCTCCGGCACCGAGAACTGCTGGGCAGTCAACGCCGAGGCCTCCGAGGCTGACATTCAGGCCACCCTCGACTTCATGAAGTGGGTCGTCACCTCCGAGGAAGGCACCACCATGCTCGCAGAGCAGTTCGGTCCCTGCCCCTTCAATGCAGCCAAGACTCCTGCAAACGTGTTCTTTGCCGATGCTAACGCACTCACCACAGAGGGCAAGTACGTTGTCACCTGGGCATTCAACTACACTCCCGCAGTCGATGACTGGCGCGCAGCCGTTGTTGACGCTCTCGGTCAGTACACCGCCGGCACCGGCGATTGGGACGCTGTCGTCGCAGCCTTCGTTGACGGCTGGGCAGCTCAGTACGCAGCAGAGCACGCCTGATTATTTCGGGAAGCTCTTAGCATAATTAGACACAATTAAGCACAAGGGCGAGCTTTACCGCTCGCCCGGTTTTTCAAAAAAGTCCGATAGCGGACTTTTTTGAAAAACCTTTCCGCCGAGTATTTTGATATATCAAAATACTGCTTCGCCCCGAAAATCTTGAAGCATCAAAATTTTCGGACGGCGGTTTATTGTATTTGAGGCGGGTCTTGACCCCCTCAAGCTCCCCCGCTGCTCCATAAAATCGGCGTTGGAGTATAATCCTTCGACAGTTAGGGGCGAGCGGTATCGCTCGCCCCCATGTGATAAAGCGTGATAAAAGCCGGTGTAAAAGAAGGCTCTGCGGGTGCTTCCGACGGCGCGGGAGCAGCCGCAGGTCCCTCTTGCATAATAAAACTGGGAGGAGATGGCTTATGCAAAACAAAAGAAATACAGGCGGCAGCAAGGCACTTCGGGTCTTGGCTGTCATAATCGGCGCGCTGATGACACTTGTCGGTATGCTCAGCGCCTCCGGCGACATGGATAAGATACTTGAGGGTATCGGCGTCGGCGGGGGACTGCTCAGCTTTGCAAAAACGATGGAGAAGCTGCCGGTGTGGAATAATACCACGCTTGCGCTTGTGGGTCTGCTGCTCATCGGCGGCGTGCTCAACGGCATCGACGTGAAAAAGCGCGACAGCGCGGCGCTGAACTCAAAGCTTATCCGCCGCCCCGTGCAGCGGCTCTACCTTGTGTTTCTGGCTCCGACCTTTGCCGCCTTCTGCCTCGGCTTCCTCTACCCCTTCGTCAAGGGCATATTCCTGTCCTTCTGCCGCTTCAAGACGACGAGCAAGTGGACATGGGTGGGCTTTGATAACTATGTCAGCGCCTTCAATGACCCGAGCTTCCTGCACGCCTTCTGGTACACGGCGATTTTTGCCGTCACCTCGCTCATTTTGATTAACGTCCTGTCCTTCGCCGTGGCATACGCTCTGACGCGCGGCATACGCGGAACAAATATATTCCGCACCGTGTTCTTTATGCCGAACCTCATCGGCGGCATTGTGCTGGGCTATATCTGGGCGATGATATTCGACGGCGTGCTCTCGCGCTACGGTACGTCCATACTGCTCAAGAGTCAGTACGGCTACTGGGGCTTGCAGATACTCATGGCGTGGCAGCAGATTGGCTACATGATGATAATTTACATCGCGGGTCTACAGGCCGTGCCGGAGGATATACTTGAGGCTGCGAGGATAGACGGCGCAAACGCATGGCAGACGCTCTGGAAGGTCACGATACCGAACGTTATGCCCTCGATAACCATCTGCACCTTCCTCACGCTCACAAACTCCTTTAAGCTCTTTGACCAGAACCTCGCGCTGACGGCGGGGCGCCCCTTCATACAGAATGCGGGTGAAACCGTAAAGACCACGGAAATGCTTGCGCTCAATATCTATAGCTCCTTCTACGCAAGCACAACTAACCGCGGCGTCGGTCAGGCAAAGGCCGTCATATTCTTTGTGCTGGTCGCGGCGATAAGTATTCTTCAGCTCTCCTCGAGCAGAAAAAAGGAGGTTCAGCAGTAATGGCGAACATGGTAAAAAAGCAGCCCAAGCGGCTCAACAAGGGCGATAAGAAAAAGCTCGTGCTGACGGTAGTGTTCGCGTTTATTGCGCTGTTCTACCTCATGCCGATATTCCTCGTTCTGATAAACTCCTTCAAGGCAAATGCCTATGTCAACACCGAGACCTTTGCCATGCCGAACGAAAAGAGCTTTGTCGGCTTTGCAAACTATACCAAGGGCATGACCTTCGGCAGCTATCCCTTTATCAAATCCGTGTGCTTCAGCTTGCTCATAACCATCGTTTCGACGGGGCTTATCCTGCTGTGCACCTCGATGGCGGCGTGGTACATCTCCCGCGTGGGGACGCTTTTCAGCAAGATAGTGTTCTACCTCTGCGTGTTCTCCATGATCGTACCCTTCCAGATGGTCATGTTTAACCTCGCAAAGGCCGCCGATACGCTAAAGCTAAACGCGCCGTGGACGATACCCGTTATATATCTCGGCTTCGGAGCGGGGCTTGCGGTGTTTATGTTCTCGGGCTTTGTCAAGAGCATACCGCTCGAGATAGAGGAGGCTGCCGCGATAGACGGCTGCGGACCGCTGCGCACCTTCTTCTCCGTGGTGCTGCCCATGCTCAAGCCGACGCTCATCTCCGTGGGCGTGCTTGAGATAATGTGGGTATGGAACGACTACCTTCTGCCCTACCTCGTGCTCGACAGAAAGCACTATATGACGATACCCATCCACATCCAGTACCTCAAGGGAAGCTACGGCTCGGTCGATATGGGCGCGACTATGGCGCTTATCATGCTGAGCATCGTCCCTGTCATCGTATTCTACCTGACCTGCCAGAAGCACATCATTAAGGGCGTTGCCGCAGGCGCGGTCAAGGGCTGATACGAGCGATATAATTAAATCTAATTATCTAATCTATTTACAAAAAGCGAGTGATTCTTATGGACCGCAGCAGCGGTGTCCTCATGGCCATGAGCAGCCTGCCCGGCAATTACGGCATCGGCAC
>ULVD01056725.1_pt1 | contig 11341 bp, 10 predicted proteins | sample 1959101 | NCBI WGS metagenome assembly ULVD01 (sample SAMEA4835777, study PRJEB28245) | human gut metagenome | biome: gut microbiome; material: fecal sample | place: Denmark | collected 2008
ACTATTATGAATGAAAATGGAATAAAAGTTAGTTCAATATATAATCAAAATATACAAGTAGGTGCTAATGGGGAAAAAATAGCAGAATTAAAAGACTCTAGTGCTGTTATATTAAATAATTATACTCTGAAACAGCTACAGCCATTTATAGAAAAATACATTATAAACAAATTTCAAAATTTAACACAAAAATTTGAGAAAATAGGATTTGATGAGTTAGCACCTAAAATAAAATTAGAGGTTATAAGCACAATTGGTTCAAGTTTTATTAGTACAAACGGTGATGGAATAACAGAAAAAATAATAAATGGAATTTGGATATTTGCAACAGATTATGCACAAAAAAATTCAATAATAAATGATAAATTAAACAATAACGAAGCAGAGGCACAAAAAATATTAAAAACATATATATCAGCAGATGGAAGCAGAAATATATCAGCAACAAATTTGAACAAAATATATGAGGTCCTTATAGAACATAATAGCATTATGTCAAAAGAAGATCTTATAATGGTAAATGGAGAAACAAGCATAAAAAAAATAGAAGAATATAAGAAAAATATAGACATAGGCAAAACATATAAAATACAAATAAAAGCTTATAAAACAAATGGTGCTATTTCTGAAATTGAAGTAAAAGAAAATGAAATGAAAACAAATTTAATTGAAGAAAATGCCCAGGAATAGAGGTACATATGATTGATTTTAAAAAAGCTGAAGAAGCATTTGAAAAATATGTTTTAAAATTTGATTTGCAAAATGAAAATATTAAAATGAGAAAAGACCACTCTTACAGAGTTGAAAAAGAAAGCTATAATATTGCAAAGTCACTAGAATTAAATGAAGAACAAGTACAAATTGCAAAATTAGTTGGCCTTTTACATGATATAGGTAGATTTGAACAAATTACACAATATTCTACATTTGTGGATTCAAAAAGTATAGATCATGCAGAGTATGGTGTAGAACAACTAAATAAAAATAATTTAATAAGAAGGTTTATTTCTACAAATAAATATGATAGAATTATAAATGAAGCAATAAGAAATCATAATAAATATAGTATAAACTTAAACCTGAATAAAGAAGAAATGCTTCAAGCAAAAATAATACGAGATGCGGATAAATTAGATATTATGAATATATATTTGTCTAAGCCATTTTATTTATTTTATAAAAAAGAGGATATAGGAGACGAGAAACTATCTGATAATGTTTATGAGCAAATATTAATGAAAAAAACAATAAAATCTGGCACAGTTACAAGCAATATTGATAAATGGATAATAATATTAGCTTTTATATATGATTTAAACTTTGAGTATAGTTTAAAAAAAATAAGAGATGAAAAATATATAGAAAAATTGATAGACAGAATTGACTATAAAGATGAGCAAACCAAGAAAAGGATGGAGTATCTAAAAATAACAGCAATAGAAGATATAAATAAAAAAATTAATAAGGAGGAACAAAAATGAAGAAAAAAAGTATTGGATTATGGGTTGTAATAATTACAGTATTGATACTTGGATTAGGCGCGGCAGGTGGATATTTATACTTTTTTACAGATATGTTAAAAAAACCACAAGAGCTTTTCTGGAAATATATTGCACAACAAGAAGCAATATCACAAATATTTGAAAATGAATATGATAAAGAACAAAGCACAACATTTAAAAATGTTAGTTATGTTTCAAGTGGAAGCTTAACAACAATATTAGAGAAAGGAACAGAAATTCAAAATATTAATGTAACAACTGCTACAAGACATGATAATGCTACAAGAAGAACATATGCTGAAGCAAATTTAAAAAATGGACAAGACAATTTACTATCTTTTTCTTATATAAATAGTGGAAATATATATGCTATAAAATGTGAAGATTTACTAAAGTACTATATAGGCATAAGAAATGAAAATCTAAAAAAATTAGCGAGTGATTTAAGTGGGAATAATCAGTTAGAAAAAATAATTCCTGAAAAGATTGAATTTAGTAATGAACCATTAATTACAGAAGAAGAGCAAAAACAATTAATAAATGACTTTTTAAACATAGTTAAGCAGAATATTAAACAGGAAAATTATAGTAAGGCAAAAAATAATATAGATATAAATGGAACAACATATAGTGCAAATATATATACATTAAAATTAGATGAAAATCAAGTAAATCAAATAATAATAACTTGCATTGATAATTTTTCTAAAAATCAAACATTATTAAATATATTAAAAAGATTAGGAATTAGTTCAGAAGTGGAACTTTCTTCGACAGCACAAGAGCTAAAAGAAAAAATTAATGTGAAATCACCATTAACAATAACAGTATATGAAAAAGACAAAGTGACACTTAGAACAGTAATAAATACTACAATTGAAGATATGACAGATAATAATTTAAATACAAATGCAATTAAAGAAAAGCAAGAAGTGGAAATAATTATAAATAACAAATTTAGTGAGAACAATTTAAATTTAGAAATTATTTTTAATGTTGTAAATAACTCGGAAGAAAAACAAGGGGCTAAACTTGTACTTTCAAAAGTGAAAGATGAAAAAAACATAACAAACAAATACGAATTAATTCCTGATATTACAACAAATGAAATTATGTATTCAGAAGAAACTAAAATTGGAAGACCAGTAAATGGAGGAGTAACTAATACGTCAACAACAAAGATTAACAACAACGGCAAAAAAATTACTGCTACATACAACAAAAATATAAATAAAGTTGATACTGTAGAAGAAATAACAGAGTTAAAAAATAATAATGCAATTATAATTAATAACTACAAACCAGAACAGCTACTAGCAGTACTTGAAAAAAGCGTACTAAATAAAACCGGAAAAGTAGTAGAAAAATTAAATCAGTCTGTGAATATTGAAAATATAGAAGAACTTGCTAGCATTTGCACTACATCATTACATAGTATGATAAGTGCTAATGGAAAAGAAAACGAGAAAAAAATAATAAAAAACACCATAGAGTTTTTTATGAAAAATGTATATGGACATATTTCAGAGTTGTCTAACAATATGTCACAAGATAATAATGTTATAATTCCATAATTTGGTAGAAAGAAAAGATGGTTTTAGTATTAAGAGGAGAAATAAACATGGAAGAATATAATGACCAGATAGAGGGAAGAAATGCTGTACTAGAATATTTGGAGTCGGGCAAAGACATAAATAAAATACTTGTAGCTACAGGAGAGAAGCATGGCTCCATAAATAAAATTATTGCAATTGCAAAAGACAGAAAAATAATAATTACAGAAATAGAAAAAAGCAAGTTAAATAAAATTGCTCAAACAGAAAATAGTCAAGGTGTAATTGCAATTGTTCCTCCATATGATTATTGCGAAGTGGAAGATATTTTACAAACTGCAGAAGAAAGAAAAGAAAAACCGTTTATAATAATATTAGACGGAATAGAAGATCCACATAATTTAGGCTCGATAATTCGTACAGCAGAAACAGCTGGAGTTCATGGAATAATAATACCAAAAAGAAGAGCATGTGGAGTAAATAGCACAGTTTCAAAGGTTTCTGCTGGAGCAGTGCAACATATGAAAATAGCAAGGGTAAATAATATAAATGAAACAATTAAATTTTTGAAACAAAACGATATTTGGATTTGCGGAACTGATGGACAGGCAAAAACATATTATTACCAACAAGACTTTAAAATGCCTGTAGCCATAATAATAGGAAGCGAAGGATATGGAATGTCAAGATTAGTTAAAGAAAACTGTGACTTCTTAGTGAAAATACCAATGAAAGGTAAAATTACTTCACTAAATGCATCAGTATCAGCAGGAATTGTAATGTATGAGGTAACAAAACAGAGGGAAAATTAAAAAAAGACTTGCAATTACTAGAAAAATAGGGTATAATAATAATCGCATAAGGAATTTAGAGAGAGTGGGAACAAATCCCACTCTCAAATGCGTATTAAGGGAGTGAAATATGTCAAGCTTAGAAGAAAAAATTGAAAAATTGGTTGAACCTAAAATAGTTAATTTGGGTTATGAACTATATGACGTTCAATATGTTAAAGAAGGCAAAGATTATTTTTTAAGAATATTTATAGATAACTCTAATGGAATAAGTTTAGAAGATTGTGAAAAAGTAAATAATGCAATTACTGATTTATTGGATGATGCAAACTATATAAAACAACAATATTTTTTAGAAGTTTCTTCTCCGGGAGTAGAAAGAATACTAAGAAAAGATAAACATTTAAAAGACAATATAGGAGAAAAAATAGAAATAAAATTATTTAAACCAATAAACAAGAAGAAAGAAATAATAGGCATATTAGAACAAATCAATGAAAAGGCAATAATAGTAATAAGCGATAATGAAGAACAAGAAATATTAAGACAAGATATAGCACAAATAAAGAAAGCATATGAATGGTAAATTAGGGGAGGAATAGGAAAATGAAAAAGAATACCAAAAATAACAATCAAGCAATTGATGCACAAGAGTTGTTTTTAGCAATGAATGATTTGGAAAAAGAAAAAGGGATAAATAAAGAGTATTTATTAGATTCAATTCAGACAGCGTTAATAACAGCATATAAAAGAAATTTTGATGCAGATGAAAATGTAAGCATAGTTATAGATGAAGCAACAGGAGAGATACATGTATATGCAGAAAAAGAAGTAGTGGAAGAAGTAGAAATACCACAAACACAAATAAGTTTAGAAGAAGCACAAAAAATAAACAAAAAATTGGAAATAGGAGATAAAACAAAAATAGAAATTATTCCAAGAAATTTTGGAAGAATAGCGGCACAAACAGCAAAACAAGTAATAATACAAAAAATAAGAGAAGCATCAAGAGATGTATTATATACAGAGTTTAATAATAGAAAAGGTGAAATAGTATCTGGAATAATACAAAAAGCAGATGGAGGAATAGTAGTATTAGACCTTGGAAAATTAGAAGGTGTAATGCCACTAAAAGAGCAAGTACCAACAGAAAAGTATAGAGTAAATGATAAAATAAGAGCATATGTATTGAATGTAGAAAGAGGATTAAAAGGTTCTCCACAAGTAACGGTTTCAAGGGCACATGCGGACTTTGTAAGAAAATTATTTGAATTAGAAATCCCAGAAATATATGAAGGATTAATAGAAATTAAAAGTATTTCAAGAGACCCTGGTAGTAGAACTAAAGTTGCAGTTTACTCAGCAAATGAAAATATAGATCCAGTTGGTTCTTGTGTGGGACAAAAAGGAATTAGAATTCAAAACATAATAAATGAGTTGCACGGAGAAAAGATAGATGTAATAGAATGGTATCCAGACCCAGCATTATATATATCAGCAGCATTGCTTCCAGCACAGGTTATGGCTGTTGATGTAAACGAGGAAGAAAAGTTTGCACAAGTAATAGTGCCAGATGACCAATTATCATTGGCAATAGGAAAAGCTGGACAAAATGCTAGACTAGCAGCAAAGTTAACAAACTGGAAAATAGATATTAAAAGTGAATCTCAATTTAGAGAAATATTACAGAAAAAAGATGAAGAAGAAGTTGTAGAAAACCAAGAAGAAGAATAAGCTATAAGAAAGAGGTGAATATATATGAAGAAGAAACCACAAAGAACATGCATAGGATGTAATGTACAAAAAGACAAAAATGATTTTGTTAGAATTGTAAAAAGCAAAGAGGGTAACATTACAATAGATAAGACAGGAAAAGCAAGTGGTAGAGGAGCATATATTTGTCACAATGTAGATTGCTTTAATAAAGCTAAAAAAAGTAAAAAAATAGAAAAAGTTTTTGAAACACAGCTAACAGAAGACATATATAATGAATTAGAAGAGATGTTTAAGGAGTAAAATGACTAAAAACTTTAATTTCAATAAAGGGGGAATTTATTATAATAAGTACTAAAGTAATGGGGCTAATAGGGCTAGCAACAAGAGCCGGAAAAATAGTATTTGGCACAGATGCTTGTTTAGAACAAATTATAAAAAGAAATGCTAAACTAGTTATAGTTGCAAAAGATGCCTCAGAAAGAACAATAAAAAATATAAAAAATAAATGTATAGAAAACAATGTAATGTTTTACAACATATTAACAGTGGACGAAATAAGCAAATGTATAGGAAAAGATAATAAAGCAGTTATTGGAATTAAAGATAATAATATTGCAAAAGAAATAGCAAAAAAAATTGATGGGGGTGAAGTTATTGGGTAAGATAAAAATACACGAAATAGCAAAAAAAGTGGGCTTAGCCAGTAAAGAAGTAATAGAAAAAGCAAGGGAATTAGGAATAGCTGTAACAAGCCATTTAAGTACAATAGAAAATGAACAGGCGGAAAAACTTGAGCAGGCTCTGGATGATGGAAAAACAAAAAATATAGGAAAGAAAGAGAAAAAAGTGAAAGAAAAAGAGACAGATACACCAGTTATAATAAGAAGAGAACTTATAATAACAGATGAGGATAAGAAAAAAGAAAAGCAAGAAGAAAAGAATAGTCAAAATAGAAAAGATGTTGGTTTTGTAGAAAGAGAAAAAAATCAAAACTATAATATTGTTTATAGAAATAAGCCAACTAAGCCTCTTACGGTTAATGAATTATTTGGAATAAAGGATTCCAAAAAAGAAGAACAAAAAAAAGAAGAAGTTAAAGAACAAGCAAAAGAGCAAGCAAAAGAAGAAATGTTGGAAAAAGAAACAATAAAAGTTCAAGAAAATGCACCAACACCCAAAGTACAAACTTCATCAACGACAACTGTAGAATCTCCTAAACCAGAACAAAGAAGAACAGAAAATAATTATAACAGAAATTATAATAATGGTTATAATTTTAATAGAAACAATTATAACAACAACGGAAATTATAATCAAAATAGAAATAACTACAATCAAAACAGAACATATAATAATGGAGAAAATGGTGCTAGACAACAGTATAATAGGGATAATAACAGATTTCAAAATAATAGAAATAATAACCAACAACGTCCTAATTTTAACAGAAATGAAAGAAGACCATTAGATAATAAAGGAATAGATAGAAACATTAAAGACATTATGTCTGTAGAAATTGAAAAAGAAAATCAAAGAGATTACAGTACAAAAGCTATAGATAAGCAAAAAGTAAATAACAAATATGATGAAAACAAAGCAACCAAAAAGACTACAAGAAAAAGTGGAAGATTCAATGAGGAATTTGATGGCGAAAAATTAAAAAATCTAAAACAAGTAGATAAATTATCACATATGTTTAATGAACAAGATGGGGAAATGCTAGACTATTATGACTTGACTACAGAAAGAGGAAAAAGAAATAGAAAAAGAATTCAAAAAAATGAAGAAGAAAGAAATAAACAAAAAATATTTGAATTAAAAGAAATAACGATTCCAGATACAATAACAGTAAAAGATTTGGCAATGGAAATGAAAAAAACAAGTGGTGATGTAATAAAAAAATTGTTAAATTACGGAATAATGAGCACAATAAATAATACTATAGATTTTGATACAGCATATTTGGTAGCAAGTGAATTTGGAATAACAGCCAAGAAAAAAGAGCAAGTAAAAGAAGAAGACATATTATTTGATGAGACAGAAGACAAAGCAGATGAATTGCAACCAAGACCACCAGTAGTTGTAGTAATGGGACACGTAGATCATGGTAAGACATCTTTACTAGATGCAATAAGAAGTACAAATGTAATAGAAGGAGAAGCAGGAGGAATAACACAACATATAGGTGCATACAAAGTAAATGTAAATAACAGAGAAATTACATTTTTAGATACGCCAGGACATGAGGCATTTACAAGCATGAGAGCAAGAGGAGCACAAATTACAGATATTGCAATATTAGTAATAGCTGCAGATGATGGTGTAATGCCACAGACTGTGGAAGCTATAAATCATGCTAAAGCAGCAGGAATTCCTATAATTGTAGCGGTTAACAAAATTGATTTGCCAAATGCAAATGTAGATAAAATAAAGCAAGAATTAATGGAATATGAATTAGTACCAGAAGAATGGGGTGGAGATACAATATTCTGTCCAATATCAGCTAAAAATAATATAAACATAGATAATTTACTAGAAATGGTTTTACTAGTAGCTGATATGAAAGAATTAAAAGCAAATCCTAATAAACAAGCCAAAGGTGTTGTTATAGAAGCAAGACTTGATAAGTCAAAGGGACCAATCGCTTCTATGCTTGTACAAAGAGGAACATTAGATGAGGGAGACACAATTGTAGTAGGAACATCTATTGGAAGAATAAGAGCAATGAAAAATGATAAAGGACAAAAAATTAAAAAAGCAGGACCTTCTACACCGGTTGAGATTATGGGATTAACAAATGTACCAGAAGCAGGAGAGACTTTCTATGAAGTTAAAGACGAAAAAATGGCAAAACATTTAATAGAAAGAAGAAAACGTCAAGAAAGAGAAAATATAATAAACGAAAATGCAAAAGTTACATTAAATAATGTGTTTGAAAAAATGGCAAATGAAAATCTAAAACAACTATATTTAATAGTAAAGGCAGATGTACAAGGAACAGCAGAAGCATTAAAACAATCATTAGAAAAATTATCTAATGATGAGGTAAAGGTAAAAGTAATACATTCTTCTACAGGTGCTGTAACAGAATCAGATGTACAACTTGCCAAAGCAGCAAGTGCAATAATAATAGCATTTAATGTAAGACCAGGACATACAGCAAAAGAAGTTGCAGAAAAAAATATGATAGAGATAAAACAATATTCTGTAATATATAAAGCAATTGAAGATGTTGAAGCAGCTATGAAAGGTATGCTTGACCCTATTTATGAAGAAAAAGTAATAGGTAATGCAGAAGTAAGACAAACGTTTAAAGTATCAAATGTGGGAACAATAGCAGGATGTTATGTATTAGAAGGAAAAATAGAAAGACATGCAGGAGTCAGAGTAATAAGAGAGGGAATTGTATTACATGACGGAAAGCTAGAGTCACTAAAAAGATTTAAAGATGATGTAAAAGAAGTAGCAAAAGGATATGAATGTGGTATTCAAATAGAAAAATATAATGATATAAAAGAAGGAGACATAATAGAGGTATATGTTATGCAGGAAGTTAAAAGATAACATTATGTGCTATTTGTATTAGAAAGGGAGATAACTAATATGCCGAAAAATGAAAATAGGCTTAATAGAATTAATGAAGAATTAAAAAAAGAAATTAGTAATGTAATTAGTTTTGAACTTAAAAATCCAAATGTAACTGGATTAATAAGTGTAACAAAAGCAAAAATAACACCAGATTTAAAATATGCAAAAATATATGTAAGTATATTAAATTCAAAAAACATTAAAAAAACAATGGAAGGACTAAAAGAATCAGCAGGATTTATAAGGTCTCAAGTTGCAAAAACAATAAATTTACGAATTACACCTGAGCTAATTTTCGAAATAGATGATTCATTAGAATATGGTGAAAAAATAGAAAAAATTCTAAAAGAATTAAAAAACGAAGGAAGCGGGGTGAACGAAGAATAAAGTTTAACAGCTTTATTCTTTATACATATGACATTAGATAAAATTTTAGAGGAAATTAACAAAGCTAACTCAATAGTAATATTAACTCATGAAAATCCAGATGGAGATGCTATTGGAAGTAGTTTGGCAATGTACAATATATTAAAAGCATATGGAAAAAATCCAGATGTTATTATACCAGAATATTCAAAAATATTTGAATTTCTACCAGGTACAAAGGAAATAAAAAAAGAAAGTCAAGTACAAAAATACGATTTAGCAATATCATTAGATTGCCCAACTATAGGGAGATTAAATGGATTTGCAAGTTACTTTGAAAATGCAAAATCAAAAATAGTAATAGATCATCATGGAACAAATACCATGTTTGGAGATTTAAATTATGTTAATCCAGATGCACCTGCTTGTGCACAAATACTAATAGTTATGTTTGAATATTTTGGATTTGAAATATCAAAAGACATAGCAACATGTATTATAACAGGAATAATAACAGACACAGGAGGCTTTGCATATTCAGGGGTAACAGCAGAAACATTTGAATTTGCAGCATCACTTTTAAAAAAAGGAGTAAATGTATCTGATATATATAAGCGAGTTTTACAAACAACAACAAAACCATGCTTTGAACTAACAAGAGTTGCTTTAAATAGATTAGAATTTTTTGAAGAAGGAAAAGTAGCATTTACATACATAACACAATCAGATATGCAAAGTGTTGATGCAAAAACAGGAGACCATGAAGGAATAGTAGAAATAGGAAGAAATGTGGAAGATGTAGAAGTTTCTGTATTTGCAAGAGAAATTGAAGATGGATGGAGACTATCTCTAAGGTCAAACCAATATATAAATGTTTCAGATGTTTGCATTATGTTTGGAGGTGGAGGCCATCCAAGAGCAGCAGGAGCAACAATAACAGGGAATATAGAAGAAGTAAAAGAGAAAATATTAACACAAATAAAAAGATATATAAGGAAATAATAAATGGATGGAATTATTATAATAAACAAAGAAAAAGGTTATACATCACATGATGCAGTATACAAAATAAAAAAAATGTTTAATACGAAAGTAGGACACACTGGTACATTAGACCCTAATGCTACTGGTGTTCTTCCTATTTTATTGGGGAAAGGAACAAAGCTTTCTAAATATTTAATAGAACATGACAAAGAGTATGAGGTATTATTACAATTAGGAACAAAAACAACAACAGCTGATGAAGAAGGAGAAGAAGTTGAAAAAAAGTGTGTTCCAGAACAATACTTGCAATTTAAAAATATAGAAAAAATATTAAAAAGCTTTATTGGTGAAAGTCAACAAGTTCCACCAATGTATTCAGCAATTAAGGTAAATGGAAAAAAATTATATGAGTATGCAAGAAAAGGACAACAAGTTGAAATAAAGCCACGAAATATAGAAATATATGATATTGAATTAATAAAAGTAAATAAAGAAGAAAAACAAATGCAATTTAAAGTAAGATGTTCTAAAGGTACATATATAAGAACATTGTGTGAAAATATAGCAGAAGAAATGCAAACAGTAGGATATATGAAAGAATTAAAAAGAACCAAGGTGGGAAAATTTACTATTGAACAAGCAATTACAATAGAACAATTAAAGGAAGGACAAAATATAAAAGTGATAACAATTGAAGAGATGTTTGAAGATAAAGAAAAAATACAGTTAGAAGACGATGATATCAAACTACTGTTAAATGGTGTAAAATTAAAAAAAGAAAAACAAGATGGAATATATAAAATATATTCTAAAACAAATAAATTTATAGGTACAGGCATAA
>ULVD01075503.1_pt1 | contig 11339 bp, 11 predicted proteins | sample 1959101 | NCBI WGS metagenome assembly ULVD01 (sample SAMEA4835777, study PRJEB28245) | human gut metagenome | biome: gut microbiome; material: fecal sample | place: Denmark | collected 2008
ATCCCATCAGCCACCCCATTTAAAGAGCAGTACGCAAAGCCACGGCTTTGCGTATTTTAATATAACGATATTTTGGGGCGTAGCCAAGCGGTAAGGCACGGGACTTTGACTCCCGCATTCGCTGGTCCGAATCCAGCCGTCCCAGCCAGAAAAAAGCACTTGCATTCGCAAGTGCTTTTTTCAACGAAATCCACCCTTCGGGTGGGTGAAATATTGCTTCGCAATGTGAAATGCGCCTGACGGCGCATGAAATCGCTGCGGCGGTGGGCGGATTTCATTTCACTTTCTGCGCAGCAGAAAATTTCACGACCGCGGAGCGGTTATTTCACATTTTGTGCACGCAAAATATTTCACTTGGCAAACTCTTCTGTTTAAGCTATAATGAGATTTGAAAGGCGGTGTTGATATGGCTGATTCCAAGCTGCGAGACATGTCGACCGAGTTTGCGGTTAAAGTAATAAAAGTGTGTGATTCTGTTAAAGGCCATTATTCTCTTGTTAATCAATTAGAGCGTTCGGCGACATCGATCGGCGCAAACATCCGAGAAGCCGCATATGCACATGGGAAAGCGGATTTCATTGCAAAACTTCAAATATCTCTGAAAGAATGTTATGAAACCGAATATTGGATCGAATTATTTTCCAAAGCTGAACTGCTTGATGCCGATACGGCAAAAGAGCTTTTAAATCTTTGCGGAACACTTCGCAGAATCCTTATTGCCTCCGTCAACACAGCCAAAACCAACAAAAATAATCCTACAACAGAAAATTAACGCGCTCTCAACCGCCGGTTGAGGCGGAATTCAACCGACCGTTTAGTTGAACAACCATCGGATAATTGACTGCCGCCGTTTTGCGGTGATACAATCAAGTCGCCAAAACGAAAGGAGGCAGTTAATTTGTTTAACAGCAAAAAAGAATTGACAAGCACGGAGGTGTCCTCGATGAAGATCGGCAGCAATATTGCCGCATTGAGAAAGGAAAAAGGAATAACGCAGGAGGAGCTTGCAAATGCCCTCGGCGTGTCGGCTCAGGCGGTCTCGAAATGGGAGAATAACAGCTCCTGCCCCGACGTTTCGCTGCTCACGGTTATTGCGGATTATTTCGGAGTCACGGTCGACGCGCTCCTGCGCTCGGGCGCGGAGGAGATAACGCGCGCTGACCCGCCCTCGACCGAGAATAATGCTGCTGCGGTGCGCGGCGGCAAGCGGAATGTCCGCATAAAGGTCACACAGCCGAACGGCAAGGAAACAAATGTAAAAGTACCGTTCGGAGTCGTGAAAATGGGGCTGCGGGTCGGCAATGTGTTCGGCCTGCAAAGGGATGCCGCGGATAAGATCGGCGCCCTGCTCGACGACCCCGCAGCGGCGGCGGATATCCTCAGTGTTGACGGCGAAAACGGCGAGCACGTCACAATAAGCATCGAATAAGGATCTTGAATCCCGCGTTTTAAAGGCTCCCTTTACACAAGGGAGGCAAGTGCAATTTTTTGGCGCATATTTTGTGGGACGGCGTCCTCGACGTCCCACAAAATAATCCCAATGTGGAATTATCCACGTATGGGCGAACTATGCTCGCCCGCCTAAATTTGCACATTGCCGCAGCATTAAACTGTTGCTCGCCTCTTAGGCTCCCTCCTGAGGGAGTATTGCCGAAAAAAGCATTCCGCCTGCGGCACACCTCATCCGTCTCGCTCTGCTCGACACCTTCTCCTCAAGGAGAAGGCGAATGAGGCTGTCAACTCAGCAATTTTTAATCGCCGGACTCTTATCCGACAACAAAAAAACGGCGGGGATGACCGCCGTTGATTTTTGCTTTACTTTTTATACTCAAATGTCTGCTCTTTTTCTAGGGCTTTGAGGTAGCGGCGGCATTCCGCCTTGGCTTTTTCGAGGTCGAGGTCGAGATAGTTGCCGCATTCCTTTCTTGACGCGCCGAAAACCTTGCCCTCATAGGCGATGATGTCGGCGAGAATTCGCTTTGTCACGGCGAGCACGCGGGCGTTGTCGGCGTTGCGTACCAGCAGATAGAAGCCCGTGCGGCAGCCCATCGGCCCGAAGTATATCACGTCGCCGCCGATCTCTGAATTCCTCACGAAGGTCGCAAACATATGCTCCACGGTGTGCGCCGTGGTCGTATCCATATAATCGCCCGAATTCGGCACCCTCGTCCTCATGTCATAGGTCGTGATGTCGCCGTCAATGCGCGAAACATATATGCCCTCGGTCAGCAGGTCGTGATCGACGGTGAAGCTCGTTATCCTGTCCATAAAGCACCCCTCTGTTATTTTTGTCAGCCACAAGTATACACCACGGCGGGCGAATTTTCAACCCCCGGGCGGCATTCGGATACATAAAAACGCCTATATATGTTAATAGTTACTAAAAAGCAAAGTAAAAAAGCTATCAGTTTTTTCTAAAAACATATAGCAATTTGCGGAATTATCTGATATAATCTTTTTTGGCTCAGTGCGCCTTTGCGCACGGCTTTAGGAAGTTAATAATTTTATATGGAGGTATATTAATGGCTCACAAGTATGTTTACCTGTTCTCAGAAGGCAATGCCGACATGAGAGAGCTGCTCGGCGGTAAGGGCGCTAACCTCGCCGAGATGACAAACATCGGTCTCCCCGTTCCCCAGGGCTTCACCATCACCACCGAGGCCTGCACTCAGTACTATGAGGACGGCAGAGAGATCAACCCCGAGATCATGGCAGAGATCAACGAATACATCGTCAAGATGGAAGGTATCACCGGCAAGAAGTTCGGCGATAAGGAGAATCCTCTCCTCGTTTCCGTTCGTTCCGGCGCCCGTGCATCCATGCCCGGCATGATGGACACCATCCTTAACCTCGGCCTCAACGAGGACGTTGTAGAGACTATCGCTGAGAAATCCGGCAATCCCCGTTGGGCTTGGGACTGCTACAGAAGATTTATCCAGATGTATTCCGACGTCGTTATGGAAGTCGGCAAGAAATACTTTGAGCAGCTCATCGACGCCATGAAGGCGAAGAAGGGCGTTACCCAGGACGTTGAGCTTACCGCTGACGACCTTAAAGAGCTTGCAAGCCAGTTCAAGGCTGAGTATAAGGCAAAGATCGGCGAGGATTTCCCGACCGATCCCAAAGAGCAGCTTATGGGCGCTATCAAGGCTGTTTTCCGTTCATGGGACAACCCCAGAGCAAACGTCTACCGTCGTGATAACGATATCCCCTATTCATGGGGCACCGCTGTTAACGTCCAGTCGATGGCATTCGGCAACATGGGCGATGACTGCGGCACCGGCGTTGCTTTTACCCGTGACCCCGCTACCGGCGCTAAGGGCCTCTTCGGTGAGTTCCTTACCAATGCACAGGGCGAGGACGTCGTTGCGGGCGTCCGTACTCCCATGAAGATAGCCGAGATGGAGCAGAAGTTCCCCGAGGCGTTTGCCGAGTTCAAGAAGGTCTGCGAGACCCTTGAGAATCACTACAGAGATATGCAGGATATGGAGTTCACCGTTGAGCACGGCAAGCTCTTCATGCTTCAGACCAGAAACGGTAAGAGAACCGCTCAGGCCGCTCTCAAGATCGCTTGTGACCTCGTTGACGAGGGCATGAGGACTGAGGAAGAAGCTGTCCTTATGATAGACCCCAGAAACCTTGACACCCTCCTTCATCCCCAGTTTGACGCTAAGGCACTCAAGGCCGCTACCCCCATCGGTAAGGGCCTCGGCGCTTCTCCGGGCGCTGCCTGCGGCAAGATCGTCTTCACCGCTGAGGACGCAGAGGCTTGGAAGGCAAGAGGCGAGAAGGTAGTCCTTGTCCGTCTTGAGACCTCCCCCGAGGATATCACCGGCATGAAGGCTTCACAGGGCATCCTGACCGTTCGCGGCGGTATGACCTCTCACGCAGCCGTTGTTGCCCGCGGCATGGGCACCTGCTGCGTTTCCGGCTGCTCCGATATAGCTATGGATGAAGAGAATAAGAAGTTTGTCCTTGCAGGCGAGACCTTTGTTGAGGGCGACTACATCTCCATCGACGGCTCCACCGGTAACATCTACAAGGGCATCATCCCCACCGTTGACGCTTCCATCGCAGGCGAATTCGGCAGGATTATGTCCTGGGCTGATAAATACAGAACCCTCAAGGTTCGCACCAATGCAGATACTCCGAGAGACGCTAAGAAGGCTCGCGAGCTTGGCGCAGAAGGCATCGGCCTTTGCCGCACCGAGCACATGTTCTTTGAGGCTGACAGAATCGCTGCTTTCCGTGAGATGATCTGCGCAGATACTCTCGAGGAGAGAGAGGCTGCTCTTGATAAGATCATGCCCTATCAGCAGGGTGACTTCGAGGCTCTCTATGAGGCTCTTGAGGGCTGCCCCGTAACCATCCGCTTCCTTGATCCTCCTCTTCATGAGTTCGTTCCCACCGAAGAGGCTGATATCGAAGCTCTTGCAGCTGCTCAGAAGAAGAGCGTTGACGACATCAAGACCCTCATCGCTTCTCTCCATGAGTTCAACCCCATGATGGGTCACAGAGGCTGCCGCCTTACCGTAACCTATCCCGAGATCGCCAAGATGCAGACCAAGGCTGTCATCCGCGCAGCTATCAACGTCAACAAGGCGCATCCCGATTGGAATATCAAGCCCGAGATCATGATCCCGCTGGTCGGCGACGTCAAGGAATTCAAGTTCGTTAAGAAGATCGTCGTTGAGACCGCTGACGCCGAGATCGCAGCCGCAGGCAGCGACATCAGCTACGAAGTCGGCACCATGATCGAGATCCCCAGAGCTTGCCTTACCGCTGATGAGATCGCCGCAGAGGCTGACTTCTTCTGCTTCGGCACCAACGATCTTACTCAGATGACCTTCGGCTTCAGCCGTGACGACGCAGGCAAGTTCCTCAACGCTTACTATGACACCAAGATCTTTGAGAATGATCCGTTCGCAAAGCTCGATCAGAAGGGCGTTGGCAAGCTCATGAAGATGACCCTCCAGCTCGGCAGACCTGTCAATGACAAGCTTCATTGCGGCATCTGCGGCGAGCACGGCGGCGATCCCACCTCCGTTGAGTTCTGCCACAATATCGGCCTTGACTATGTCTCCTGCTCACCGTTCCGCGTTCCCATCGCAAGACTTGCAGCAGCTCAGGCTGCTATCAAGAGCCACAAGGCATAATCTAAAGCATATAATTAAAACTCCGTCCGGTGCAAACCGGGCGGAGTTTTTGCTTGTGTGAATTGTTGAACCGGGATATTTCGACCCACATACGCAAAGCGGGCGGCATTGAGCCGCCCGCGGAGGGATAAAACTGTGCAAAGCCGATTGCACGGTCAACTTATTTGCCAAAGATCTGCGCTATGGGGTCATAGCCGAGAGCGAAATATTTGAACGCCCAGATTATCGGGTTGAATTTGAAGAAAATAACGTCGACCACGGTGACAAACGCTCTGAGGAAGGTCGAGAGGTCGTGAGTCTCGGGCACGTCGACCTTGTCGAATTCCTCGCCCGCCACGCTGAGCACGAAGGGCTGGGAATAGCAGATGCCGTCGCTGCCGGTGACATAGAATCTGACATACAGGCTCGGCTCGTCGAGCAGGTCGGAGGCGTGCAGGTCAAGGGTAGCTTTGCCGCTCTTGATATTCTCTTCACGCTTGATGACATTGCCGTTTGAGACCCAGGTTATACGGTCAAAATCCGTGCCCTCAATCGAGATCTTGTCATTCTTCTGATCGACGGTGACCCTCGTTATCATCGGCATGGGGTTCTTGAGGTAGGTCTCGACCTTGTCGTTGTCGAATTCCGGCCATTCCTTCATGCCGTTAAGCTCGATGCCGTTTGAGTAGCGGGAGACGGAGAAGAATTCGCCTCTTTCCATGCTGCGCCTGAATTCGTCGATGCTCAGATCCTTCATATACATCATCGTATAGGAGATATCCATGACCTCTATCTTGTGGGAATCCGAGAAGCAGAATGCCCAGGGAGTTACGCCGTTCGGGATGGTCTTTTGGAGTATCTGATCGTAGAGGATACGGTCGCAGCGGGTGAATTCATCGTTGGCGCTGTTGATGCCCATGCCGACGCAGGAGCCGGGATTCTCCATGAATATCCTTGCAAATTTGTTGGCGTAGTATTCGTCGTTGAGCTTGCCTGCGTGCTCGGCGCTGTCCTCAAATCCGATGGGATAGAGATATTCGCCGACGTGGGAGAGCATGGTGAGGCCGCCCTGCTTCTTGACCTCCCTCGCAGGGGTCTCGTAGTCGCCGTAAACACCGGCAAGGCCCTGGCCGTAATCGGCAAAGTAGCCGGTTAGGTGGCAGTCGCTTATCGGGGTGGCCATATTCAGCTCAATGCCCTTTGGCACGTCGAGCATACCGTTTTTGTGGGTGCGTCTTGATGACGCGGCTGTGCCGTTGAGATAGGACTGATACTCCGCCTCGGTGAGGGGAATGATATCGTCCATGTGCGTTCTTTCATATTTTACAAGTCTCATTAGGGGCACGGTCTGCGGGGCTTTGTTCCAGCCCCTGTTTATCGTGCCGTGGTCGGTGAGCGCCACGATATCGTAGTCGAGGTCGTAGTGCTCCTGCACATATTCGTGAATGGTCGGGTAGGCGTCGCTTGCGTTGGTGTGGCTGTGGAGCTGGGTCTTATACGCTTTCCATGAATCCCAGTCCACCTCGGCGTAAGGATTCGATATGACATAATCCTTTTCGCCGGCGGCTGAGGCCCCGACGGCGCAGACCTGAGCGGCGAAAAGCATGCACAGAAGCACCGCCGTGATTTTCTTAAACATCCGATCATCTCCGTTCAAATTTCTTCTTTATTTAATTATACTTGAGCGGCGGGAAATAATCAACATTTTTTGCCTTGGCGGAATATAGAAAAAACGACTTGCATTTTATTCATTATGCCAAACACGGCACAAAAATTACCTTTGCGTAATTGACAAGCGCCGCAGCGTGTGTTATAATATAAAAAAATAATGCAATTTGGAGGCAACACAGATGAAACACATAAATACCATCAAGACCCGCGACCTTTGCCAGAGCGCAAAGAACGGCGGCTGCGGCGAGTGCCAGACTTCCTGCCAGTCCGCCTGCAAGACCAGCTGCGGTATCGCAAACCAGGCTTGCGAGAATAAGGAAGCCAAGGAAAGCAAATAATCAAAAAAGCTATGATGCCGTCCATCAGGGCGGCATTTTTAGTATGGAGAGATTCTATGATTCATCAATATAAACTGCTCGGCTACAACATAGTGCTCGACATTTGCTCCGGCTCCGTTCACGCCGTGGATGAGCTTGCCTACGACATCATCTCGATGTTTGAGCAAAACGACACCGCTGCCATAGTCGCCGCCCTCTCGGGCAAATACGAGGGCGTGAGCGACGGGGAGATAGCCGAATGCTGCGGCCAAATAGCCGAGCTGAAGACTCAGGGTCAGCTCTTCACCGAGGATACCTTTGAGCCGATGGCGGGCGCCCTCAAGGCCAAGACCTCGGGCGTTATCAAGGCGCTGTGCCTGCATATCGCCCACACCTGCAACCTCAACTGCTCCTATTGCTTCGCAAGCCAGGGCAAATATCACGGCGAGCGCGCGCTGATGAGCTATGAGGTCGGCAAGCGTGCTCTCGATTTCCTTATTGAGAATTCAGGCTCACGCCGCAATCTCGAGGTCGATTTCTTCGGCGGCGAGCCGCTGATGAATTTTGACGTGGTCAAGCGCCTTGTCGAATACGCAAGGAGCATTGAGAAGGAGAAGGGCAAGAACTTCCGCTTCACACTGACCACCAACGGAGTGCTCGTTGACGACGACGTTATCGACTTCGCCGACAGGGAGATGAGCAACGTGGTGCTCAGCCTTGACGGCAGGAAGGAAGTCCACGACAGATACCGCGTGGACTACGCGGGCAACGGCAGCTGGGATAAGATAGTGCCGAAATTCCAAAGATTCGTCGAGGCAAGAGGCGGTAAGAATTATTATATGCGCGGCACGTTTACCCACGCCAACCCCGATTTTCTCGAGGATATCAAGACTATGCTTGATCTCGGCTTCTCGGAGCTGAGCATGGAGCCGGTCGTTGCCGCCGCCGACGACCCCGCCGCCCTCACCGAGGCGGATAAGCCCATCGTTATGAAGCAATACGAGCAGCTCGCCGAGCTGATGCTTGAGCGTGACAAAGAGGGCAAGCCTTTCACATTCTATCATTATATGATCGACCTCAAAGGCGGCCCGTGCATATATAAGCGCATCTCGGGCTGCGGCTCGGGCACGGAATACATGGCGGTCACGCCTTGGGGCGACCTTTACCCCTGCCACCAATTCGTCGGCGATGAGAAATTCAAGCTCGGCGATATCTGGCACGGCGTTGACAACACTGCCGTTCAGGATGAATTCGCTTCCTGCAACGTCTACGCCCGCGAGGAATGCCGCGACTGCTGGGCAAAGCTCTATTGCTCGGGCGGCTGCGCCGCAAACGCCTATCACTCGACCGGCTCGGTCAAGGGAATATACAAATACGGCTGCGACCTCTTCCGCAAGCGCATGGAGTGCGCCATTGCCGTGGCAGTGGCAAGAGAGATCGGTGACGCCGAATGAGCACGCCGATATGCGACTTCGTGCGTAAATATTCGTCCTCCGACCCTGTGCGGCTGCATATGCCGGGTCACAAGGGTCAGCCCCTGCTCGGCTTCGAGCCGCTCGATATAACCGAGATCGACGGGGCGGACGAGCTTTTTGCCGCCGACGGCATAATCGCCGAAAGCGAGGCGAACGCCTCCGAAATTTTCGGCTCAAGGACTTTTTATTCCGCGGGCGGCTCTACCCTCTGCATTCAGGCGATGCTTCACCTGCTGGCGCTGAATTCCTCGGCCGGGGCGCCGTTTATAATCGCCGGGCGCAACGCTCACAAGGCGTTTGTCAACGCCGCGGCGCTGCTCGGCATCGGCATTCGGTGGATATTCCCGCCCTCCGGCGGCTCGTATCACCGCTGCGCCGTTACTCCCGAGGCGGTCAAGGCGGCTCTCTCCGCCTGCCGCGCAAAGCCCGCCGCAGTTTATCTCACAAGCCCCGATTACCTCGGCAATATTCTCGATATCAAGGGCATAGCCGAGGTCTGTCACAAAGCGGGCGTGCCGCTCGCCGTGGATAACGCTCACGGGGCGTATCTAAAATTTCTGCCCGAATCGCTGCACCCGATTGACCTCGGAGCCGATATCTGCTGCGACTCGGCGCATAAGACCCTGCCCGTCATTACGGGCGGCGCATATCTGCATATATCGAATTCCGCACCGCTGCTCTTTGCCGAGCGAGCCAAAGCCTCGCTCTCACTTTTCGGCTCAAGCAGCCCGTCGTATCTGATACTTCAGTCGCTTGACGCCGCGAACGACCGCATGGCGGAATTCAAACGCAGCCTTTGCGAATTTCTGCCGAAAGTTGAAGGGCTGAAGGGGGATGCAGCCCGCTGCGGCTATGAGCTTGTCGGTACGGAGCCGTTAAAGCTGACCGTTGCGCCGAAATCCTACGGTTACACGGGCGACGGGCTTGCGGCGATCCTGCGTGAAAGCGGGATATTTGCCGAGTTTCACGACCCCGATATGCTCGTGCTCATGCTCTCGCCCCTTTGCGGGGACGGCACGCTTGAAAAGCTCAGAGCGGCGTTGCTCGCAGTCGAGCGAAAAGCGCCGATCACCGAAACGTCACCGCCCGTGCCTTCGCCGAAGTGGGCGCTGACCCCGCGAGAGGCGATATTCGCTCCGAGCGAGATAATACCCGTCGACCGTAGCCTCGGCAGAGTCTCGGCAGCGGCGGCCATAAGCTGCCCGCCCGCCGTGCCCATAGCCGTCTGCGGCGAGATGATAGACGAATGCGTCGTTCGGAATTTCAAGTACTACGGCATTGAGAAATGCGCAGTAATTAAATAAAAAGCAATCAGACCCTGCGGCCTTATAATGGCTGCAAGGTCTGATTTTTTCTGCGTCGGCTTATTCCGCCGCTATGCGCCAGCCTTCGGCTTTTTCGCGGATTTCAGTGAAGCGTTTATAAACGCCGTCCTTGGCGACAAGCTCGGCGTGGGTGCCGCTCTCGGCGGAGGGGAAGTCGTCGATATGCACCGTGTGACCGGCGGACGAAGCCCAAGCGCGCACCATATTCAAAACATATTGTCTGTCCGCACCGGAGTCATCGCAGATCGCGATTTTGTACTTCATACCCTCACCGTTCCTTTTATGATTAAGACATCCGCCTCAAATCATTCCAAAGTGACGCAGTGCCTCCGTAATTGCCTTTTCCTTATCGGGCGGGCACTGGGGTCGCTTTGCGTCGTCGGACTTCGATTTATTGTAGTTTTCCCGTTCGATAATGCCATACTTCTGCTTCACCTGTGCGATATACAGAGAGGAAACTTTCAGCCCGCTGTGTTCCAAAACATATTCCTTGATCTGCGGATAGGTTGCCTGCCCGCGCTTATCCTGCACCAGTTCCTCCACGTCCACATCGATATTGATATGTGTGACGGGATTTCTCAGAACTAATTGACATACCGTCTCAACTGTACTTTCGTTGTCCCAATCCACACCAAGCACATTTCTGCCATTCATATAGATGTCTCCATCCAAATGCTGTTCTAGCAAGGGATTTTTCCCTTAAACCCTTTGTTTATTATATGTGGTGGCGCTTTTTGCCCCCATTTTATCATTTTGGTGGCGCTTTCCGCCCCCACTCAAGATATGTTGCTAAAATACAGTTTAGATTTACCATACATACAAACAGGAAGTTATCATACCGCCTTTATTATTTTCTCTACATCTTTTTTTCTTGATAGCCATATAACTTTATCATCATATCTATCTAAAATACTTCTTATTTCTTTCAGATTTTTATCCTGAAAAGTTTCAGTCCATTTCAAAAGGTTATAGACCGATTTCAAAGTTTCTCTTTTTCCTTTTTGTATTCCCAATTTTCTTTTTATTGAGCGCATAATAATTCTACTTTTGTATAAATAACCAGGCATATCTAAAACATATATTTTATCAGCTTCATCAAAACTTTGCTGTACCCAGGCATAATATACCCCCTCAACTATCCACTCATCATTATTATATAATATTTCTTGTAATAACGCTTTTCGTTCATCAAGCGTTCTCTTTTTGCCATATTCTTTGGCGTTATTATCCCATTGAATATCATCTAAGTCGAAATGGGAAATATTATACTTTTTTGAAAGTGCATTTGCTAAATAGGTTTTTCCAGAACCACTGCAACCAATAATATGTATTTTCATAAGTCAGTATTCTCCACAATTCAAGTTTATCAAACTCCTTTTATTTCTGCTGAATCATCTTAAAATGCTTCAATGCCTC
>ULVD01028134.1_pt1 | contig 11316 bp, 9 predicted proteins | sample 1959101 | NCBI WGS metagenome assembly ULVD01 (sample SAMEA4835777, study PRJEB28245) | human gut metagenome | biome: gut microbiome; material: fecal sample | place: Denmark | collected 2008
AATTTTATATCATATATTGTATAATATTTGCACATTTTTTGTATTTTAGCACTATTTTTTGCTTTTTTACATCAAAAAAGCCTGCATGAGCAGACTTAATTTAATGTTGCTTTGATTCGACGGATGCCCGCACTGCTGGCTTCTTCTTTTTGAATTTTGAATACTCCAAGTTCGCCAGTGTTTTTTGCGTGTGGACCACCGCATAATTCTTTTGAAATGTTACCGATTGTGTAAACTTTTACTATTTCGCCGTACTTGTTGTCAAAAACGCCAAGTGCGCCAGATTGTTTTGCTTTTTCGATAGGCATTTCTTCCATAACAACATCAATCTTTTGAGCAATCACATCGTTTACAAAATCTTCAAGTTCTTTAATTTCTTCTGGTGTCATTTTGTGGTCAAGGTTGAAATCGAAACGCAATCTTTCAGGTGTTATATTTGAGCCTTTTTGCACAACATCACCAAACATTTTTCGAAGTCCAGCAAGCATGATATGTGTTGCGGTGTGCAAATGAGTGCTTTTTTCGCTGTGGTCGGCAAGTCCGCCTTTAAACTCACCCTGTTGTTTTGATTTTTCTTGATGTTCCTTGAACGCTTGCGTAAATCCTTCGGTGTCAACATCAAAGCCCTTTTCACTTGCAAGTTCCTGTGTCATTTCAAGTGGGAAACCAAATGTGTCATAAAGTCTGAATGCTGATTTGCCACTGATAGTTTTTTCTTCCGCGTAATTTGGATTTGATTGTTTCATAAACTGATTTTTGCGTTCAATGCCGTTTAAAGTTTTGTCAAATTCCTTGAATCCGTCTTCCAATGCTTTGCCAAAGCGTACAGTTTCTTTTGTTATTTCATCCAAAATATATTGTCTTTTTTGAGTCAAATTTGGAAAAGCGGTGTTGTATATATGGTCAATATATATACTTGCTACATCGCAAAGTTTTGCAAAATCCAAACCAAGCGCCCTTGCGTATCTTATTGCACGTCTTAAAAGTCTGCGCAAAATGTAACCCGCACCGATATTTGATGGAACAATGCCGTTTTGGTCACCGATGAGCATAACCGATGTCCTGATATGGTCGGCAATAATACGCATTGCCTTGCGTGCTTTTTCGTCGGATTTGTAATCAAGTCCAGTTTGTTCTTGCAAATATTTTATAACAGGTGCAAAGATATCAATCATATATCCATCGGTGTAACCGTTTATATACATCAGCAATCTTTCAAAACCAAAACCTGTATCAACGTTTTTGTTTTCAAGTTCGGTGTATTTGCCACCTTCAAGTTTTTTGTATTGCATATATACATCATTGCCAATTTCAACCCATCTTCCACATTCACAGGTTATGTCGCACTTGTCACTGCAAGGAGTGTCGTACCTTGGATAAAACCATTCGTTGTCTGGTCCACATGGAGTGCCAACTGTTCCTTCAAGTTCCCACCAGTTGTCACTTTTTGGCAAATAGAAAATATTTTCAGGTTTTATGCCAACTTGTTTCAAAAATGTTGCGGTTTCTTCATCCCTTGGTGCATTTTGGTCACCTGCAAAAACACTGCAACAAATTTTGTCTTTGTCAAAGCCCAAAACTTTTGTCAAAAAATCAAAAGTCCACCCTGTTTTTTCTTTTTTGAAGTAATCGCCCAAACTCCAGTTGCCCATCATTTCAAAAAAAGTAAAGTGAGATTCGTCACCAACAGAATCAATATCGACCGTACGCACACAACCTTGCACATTGCAAAGTCTTGTGCCGTCTTTGTGTTTTTGTCCCAAAAGATAAGGCATAAGTGGTTGCATACCCGCAACGTTAAACATTACACCCGTGCTTCCGTCACCGATAAGTGACACACTGCCAATATTTTTGTGTCCGCGTTCTTCATAAAATTTTATCCATGTTTCGCGAAGTTGCTTGCTTGTAAGTTTGTTCATTTTTTATTCCTTTTTTGTTTACTTTGAAAGTATATATCAATTTTGATTGGATTGCAAATATTTTGATTTGTTTTGGTCTGTTTGCAAATACTTTGCTTCAAAATATTCCAGATATTTTGCAAACAATCTTTCTTCCTTTGTGTCACTTTCCAAAATCTTGCTTGCAAAATTGGTGAGTTTTTGAACAAGTTGCATCTTTTGTGGAAGTAATTGTTCATTCTTTTTTTGTGCAATCATTTCACAAAATTCTTGAACAGAAAAAACTTTGTAATACAACTTGATTTTCAGTTTTTCCGCGATAATTTCAAGCGTACGCACAAAATAGTCTTTTTCATCCATCGGTGTGCGAATGCCTTTTTGCAAAACCTTTATAACATATTTTGAATCGGTTGAAAAATGCTTTAACATCCCCGCCAAAAAACCACTGCAATCAAAGTTGTCTTCAAACGCAAAACAATAACCACGATACTTTTTGTACGCTTTGAAAGCATCCAAATATCCAAGAATAAAGTTGTTTTGAATAACTGGTTGAGAAAAGTCCATCATACTGCCCATTTCGATATATGGAGCAATGTATTTTACATTTGGAAGCGAAAGATAAAAACTGTTTTGTGGTTTGAGTGAAAAAAGTTGCATATCTATCGCAACGACTTCATCTGCACCATAGGCAAATGCCAATCTTATTGGCAAGTTATCGTTGAAAAATCCGTCTACGTACTTTTTGCCATTGATAGTTTCAACTGGAAACACTGGTGTGCAAGCACTTGATGCATGGAGCCATGCAAGCATTTGGTCTTCGGGAACACTTTTAATGTCAACATCTACGCATTTCAAGGTGGGAAAAGTCGAACATACAGCACCAAATTTTATTGGTGATTGTTTGATCTTTTGCAAGTCTACATTTTCTTTTATAAGTTGTTTGAAAGGTGTGATATCTGCACAAAAACCGCTTTTAAGATAAATTTTCAGCCAGTTGTTGATATCGCCGAGTTGCGACAGGTCAAATTGACTTACAAGTTTTTTGCTGATGTTTATTCCGTCACGCATAACCTTGTCCGCAGTAATATCAAACCACATTTGTTTTGCCTTTTCAAGTTCGTCCATAACAACAAACGCACCATTCAAAGCACCTATTGACGTGCCTGTTACGATTTGATAATCCACACCCAATTCTTTGAGTGCCATAACCGCACCGATTTCATAACTGCCAAGACTTCCGCCGCCAGCCAAAGTTATTGCTCTTTTCATTTTTCTCCTTGTATTTTGCACATATACTGTATAGACAAAGTATATCACCACCACCGCAATTTTGCAAACAAATTACATTCCAAGCAAATCTTGTACAATCTTGAATTTTGCAAAAAAAAACCGCAAGTACTTTGCGGTTTTATAATTGTTTGGAGATATTTAACAATTAGTTGTTTCCTTGCAATTTTGCAACTTCTTCAGCCAAGTTGTCGTTACGTTTTTCCAAGCCTTCGCCCATTTCGTATCTTACAAATCTGCGAACTGAAATTTTTTCACCAATTTGCAATACTGCTTCGTTTACAAGTCCGGCGATAGTAAGGTCAGGATTTTTTACAAAGTCTTGGTCCATAAGACATACATCTTTGTAATATTTTTTGATACGACCTTCAACCATTCTTTCGATGATATTGTCTGGCTTACCTTCATTTTTTGCTTGTGCAATCAAAATTTCTTTTTCTTTTTCCAAAACTTCGGCTGGAACTTCTGCGCTTGTTACATATTCTGGTTTAGCGGCAGCAATATGCATAGCGATATCCTTTACCAATGCTTGGAAAGCATCTGATTTTGCAACAAAGTCTGTTTCGCAGTTTACTTCAACCAAAACACCAATTTTTCCACCCATGTGAATGTATGATGCGACGGTTCCTTCTGCAGCAATTCTTCCTGCTTTTTTTGCAGCAGCAGCCATTCCCTTTTCCCTGAGCCATGTAACAGCTTTGTCCATGTCCCCATCACTTTCGGTAAGTGCTTTTTTGCAATCCATCATGCCAGCACCGGTCATAGCTCTCAAATTTGTGATATCAGCGGTAGTAAACATATTACGCTTCCTCCTCTGTTTTAACTGCTTTTTTTCTTGTTGTCTTTTTTACAGGTTCTTCAGCTGGTTCTTCAACCTTTGCTTTTCTTGTCTTTTTTTCTTTTGCTGGTTCAGCGGCTTCTTCAGTTTTTTCTTCTGCTTTTGCTTCTTCTTCAGATTTTTCTTCTTTTACTTCTTCCTTCTTTGCAGGTTTCTTTGCAGGTTTTTTCTTTTTGCTGTTTTTCTTTTCTTCTTCAGCAGATTCAGCAAGTTCGATGTTTGGTTTTACTTCGGACAAAACAGCTTTAAGGTCAACCACTTCTTCTTCGTCTTCTTCTTTTGGTTTTACAACTGCACTTACGCCTTCTTTTGCTTCGATAACTGCATCAGCAATTGCACTTGCGATAAGTTTTACTGATCTTATAGCGTCATCGTTGCCAGGAATAACATAATCGATACCTGTTGGATCGCAGTTTGTGTCGACCAAAGCAACAACTGGAATGTGAAGGTTGATTGCTTCTTTTACGCAGATATGTTCTTTTGTTGGGTCAACAACAAAAATTACACCTGGCAATTCGCGCATTTCCTTGATACCGCCCAAATTGTTTTCAAGTTTTGCTCTTTCAGCTTTCAAAAGGGCAACTTCTTTCTTTGGCAACAAGTCAAATTCACCAACCTTTTCCATTTGCCACAATTTGTTGAGTCTGTCAATTCTTTTTCTGATGGTTTTGAAGTTTGTAAGGCATCCGCCCAACCATCTTGAATTAACATAATACATTCCGCATCTTTCAGCTTCTTCTTTTACCGCTTCTTGAGCTTGTTTTTTTGTACCTACAAAAAGTACACTTTTGCCAGACGCAGCCATGTCACGTACAAACGCATACGCTTTGTCCACCAAAACAGTAGTTTCTTCCAGATTGATGATATGGATATCGTTTCTTGAAGTGAAAATATAAGGTTTCATCTTAGGGTTCCACTTTCTTGTTTGATGTCCAAAATGTACACCAGCTTCCAGAAATTGTTTCATTGAAATAACCGACATTTTTATCCTCCTTGTTTTTAATCTTCCCCAATCCTTCTTTGCTCCAACAGCAACCTTCTTGCAAATGCTAAACTTTTTGCCAGATTTCGGCAACCGCCATTGAATCGGGTCTTGGGTGCTATTTCAGTTTTTTCAAAACCGAGATTGATTATATCACATTGCAAAAACATTTTGCAAGTATTTTTTCTTTAATACTGTTCATATTTTGTATAACAAATTCGGAATATTTCAAAGTACAAAGTCAGATACTTCTATCCCAACAAATCTTGCAAGTTTGCACGCATTCAAAAAGCCGATTTGTCCGTTTTGCAAGCAATCAAGAAGTGTATGCATACTGATTTTCAAAGTTTTGCAAACCTTGTTTTTTGAATAATTGTTTTGTTCCATAAAATTTTTGAGTTTTTCCAAGTCGATACTGACCATTTTGCAAGCCTTTGCCATTTTTTCTCCTTTGTTTGCAAAACATATTTGACTAAATAAACGCAATATGCCTTGCAAATGCAAGTTTAACATAATTTGTTCAAAAGACAAAGGGTATTGACAAAAAACTATTTGCCAAAATCTTTTAAAAATGACCAAAGCCAAAAATTCAAATGTTAATATTGTTCAGTGTGTTTTCGTTGCAAAAATTTGCATATGCAGTATTGACAATACACTTTCGATGTGGTAAAATATGAAAAAAATAGGAGGATTCTATGGCTGCATTGATGCTTCAACCTTATATAACAATATTTGACAAACAAAAAAATCTTACGCCAACTGACAACCGCAAGTTGTTTGCACAAAAAATTCAAGACACTGAAAAATACACTGTTCAATATGTAGAAGACTTTTTGCAAGCAGATGCAAACTTGACAAAAACTCAATTTGCACTTGCTATGGGTTCGACAATTTTTATGCTTTATGCAGCATACAAGGGCTGTTGCGACGTGGATTGGGACAAACTTTTTCAAATGAGTCCAAGTGATTATGCCGAATATATCAATGCTGGATACGAAAAAGTTGCAAAAAGATTCCCAAAAATTTTGGCTGATTACAACAAAAAGGCCGAACAGGGTCGAAAACTCGAAGACAACGGCAACGGTCAAGAACAATAAAAAAAACCATCCAAGTGGAACCACTTTGGTGGTTTTTTTTTGTCTGTCAACTGAAATCAAATGTATTTGAATCACTTTGATGTTTTGACAAATTTTTTTCCAAACTTTGATTCAATTCAGAAGATGTTTTGCTTACATCCTTATCTGAAATTGTTACTTCATTTTCTTCAACAACGATTTTTGATATTGCCTCTTCCCATTTTTGTATTTTTTGCGTCCAAATATTTTCAAATGGGTCGATATTAATCTTGTTTTTTTGTTCCTCAAATTTTGTGGTTGTCATTTTTTTTTGTACAATTGAAGCTTTGTTTTTTTCTTCTTGTTCAATATATGGCGAAGATGAAGATTTTTTTGCAGCCTTTTTCCCACCACCAGATTTGTAAATTTGGGGTTTGAACACAAGTCCGCCTGTACCCTTCAATTTGATTGGCTTTTCTTCCACTTTTTTTGGTGGATTTTTTGCTTTTTCGATTGTTTTTTCAACCGAAGGCACATATTTTGTACGAATTTTTGAAAGCAAAATCGCAATTTCTTTGGAAAGTTTTTTTTCTTCCTCATACATTATTTGGTCAATAATTTGTTTGAGTGTAAACCAAAACATATCCGATTTGGGGTCAAGATTTTTGGCATATTGATTTACAAGCACCTTGTATCTTCGCAATGCGAACTGCCCAAATTTGCCCGAATTTTCAAATATGCGAAGCATACCTTTTACATAAAGTTTGTTTTTGTCTTTTGAAAATTTGACAATTTGTGAAAACAATTTGTCGCAAGTGGACATGGTGTCAAAAATCTTTTTTGCAATATCTTTGTTATCAAATTTTTTGCCATCCCCTTCGGGCTTTTTTTGAATGTTGAAGACCTTGCCAACCTTTTCATCAAAATATTTGTCGTCAACGTCTTTGTAATATGCGACAGCACTTGTCAATACCACCTTTTCGCCACAGCCGACAAGTGCGTTTTCTTCCAGAAATTTCAAACTTGCGTATTTTGTTTTGCTGTCAACCTGTCCAACTTGCATGACGAACTTCAAAACATATTTTCCACACACGGCAGACAAAAAAGTTTTGTCGTCTTGTTTTTTGTCAACATATTTTTTGACAGCAACAAGTTCTTTCAAAACATCTTCGGATATTTTGTACTTGCCAGTTTTGTCAAAATCACCCAAAAGTTTGTTTTGATACTTTTGCATAAGATGCGCTTGGGCATAGTACGAAATTGCCGACTTGTCAGTCAGCTCCGTATCCCAAAAAACATATTTTTGTTCATTTTGTTGCTTTGCGACATCTTCCATTGTTTTTATTATAACTTATTCAATCAGAAAATGCAAGGGGTTAAGTTACCGTGTGCTCTTTGCTAAGCAAAAGTTGCTTGACACAAAATCGTAATTGGTTTAAACTTACAAAGTTTAAAAGGATATTATCATGATTATTGACAATCAAAAAGAAAAATTGAAAGAACTGAAAAATGAATTTGAATTTATAAAGGAGTGTCTTTGACTGGGACAAACTCAAATCAACTGAAAGCGAACTTTTGAAAACCCAAGAGCAACCTGGCTTTTGGGAAGATCCTTCAAAAGTAAAAAAGATTGGTCAGGAACTCAAAAGTGTTCAAACAAAACTTGGACATATCAAAAAGAACTCTGCAAAAATCGACGACTGCCAATCAATTGTTGAACTTTTGGAAACCGAAAACGACCAAAGTTTGTTTGACGAACTTGTGGGCGAACTTGCAAGCTTGCAACAAGATTTGGAAACATTGCGTCTGGACACTTTGCTTACGGGAAAATACGACAGTTACAACGCTATCGTCACCCTTCACGCAGGTGCCGGCGGAACCGAGGCACAGGACTGGACACAGATGTTACTTCGAATGTATCAAATGTTTGCCGAAAAAAATGGTTACAAGTTTTCTGTTTTGGACCTTTTGGATGGCGACGAAGCGGGTATAAAATCGGTTTCATTTTTGGTCGAAGGCGAAAATGCTTATGGATATTTGAAGTGCGAAAAAGGTGTTCATCGTTTGGTGCGTATTTCACCTTTTGACAGCAATGCACGCAGACATACAAGTTTTGCAAGTGTCGAAGTTATGCCCGAAATTGACGATGACACGGCAATCGAAATCCGAAGCGAAGATTTGAAAATTGACACTTATCGAAGCAGTGGCGCAGGCGGACAGCACGTAAACAAAACCGAAAGTGCAATCCGTATCACCCACATCCCTACTGGCGTTGTGGTTGCATGTCAAACCGAACGCAGTCAAATTCAAAACCGCGAAACCGCTATGAAAATGCTCAGAAGCAAACTTGTCGAACTCAAAGAAGCAGAAGAAATGGAAAAACTTTCACAAATACGTGGCGAAATCAAAAAAATCGAATGGGGAAGCCAAATTCGCAGTTATGTTTTCCAACCATATTGCTTGGTCAAAGACCACCGCACAAATTTTGAAACAAGCGACATTCAAGGCGTAATGAATGGTGACGTTATGCCATTTATCAACGATTATTTGAAAAAACTTTGATTTTAAAGTTTTTGTTTGAAAAGGAGAAAAAATGTATTTTGAAGATTGCAAAAAACAGTTTGAAATATTGAAAACCAAAAAAAATATAAAAATTTTGGCAATCGAAAGCAGTTGTGATGAAACAGCGATTGCAGTTGTCGAAAACGGCAGAAAAATACTTTCAAACGTTGTAAGCACACAGATAGATATTCACACACGTTTTGGCGGAGTTGTGCCCGAAGTTGCTTCACGAAATCACCTTTTGGCAATAAAACACGTATGTCAAAAAGCGTTGGATGATGCAGATCTTGGTTTTGAAGATATTGATGCCATTGCAGTGACCTATGGCGCTGGACTTATTGGCGCACTTATGGTTGGCGTAAATTATGCAAAAGCGCTTGCCTATGCCCTTAACAAACCACTTTTGGCAACAAGCCACATCCATGGACACATAGCTGGCAATTACGTTTCACACCCTGACCTTGTTCCCCCATTTGTTTGCCTTATGGTGAGCGGTGGACACACGGCAATAATAAAAGTTGACGATTACACAGATATGCACCTGTTGGGAACAACTGTTGACGATGCAGTCGGCGAATGTTATGACAAAGTTGCAAGGGTTGTTGGTCTTGGTTATCCTGGTGGTCCAAAAATTGACAAACTTGCCACACAAGGACAAAACATTTATCATTTTGCAAACTTTTCAAGTTTGAAAGATACTTACAATTTCAGTTTCAGTGGAATAAAAACTGCGGTTATAAACAACGTTCACAATCGCAAAGAACGTGGTGAAGAATTGGACATCGCAAACATAGTTTGCAGTTTTCAAGAAGAAGTGACCGACGAACTTTGCTCAAAAGCAATAAAGGCTTGCCTTGACACAAATACAAAAACATTGGTTTGCGCAGGCGGCGTTGCTGCCAACAGCAGATTGAAAGAAAAACTCACACGAAAATGTCAAGAACACAACATAAAAATGTACAGCCCAGTTTTGTCACTTTGCACTGACAATGCGGCTATGATTGCAAGCGCAGCATATTATAATCTCCGTGCAGGCATAGGCCTTGCCGACCTTGACCTGAGCGCAAAATCCACCGTTCCAATTTGCTGATTTGTTACATTCAAACAATTTCAAAAAAACAAAGTGAATCTTTTTGACTCACTTTGTTTTTTTCTAATCTTAAATAACAAAATTATTTACACATCTTTTTACGCCATTGCTTGAATCATATCCGCAAACTCACTCCAACCAGCAGCCGCTTTGTATGCTTCAACGCTTCCTGCTGGAACGTAAATAGCTGTGAGTGTTGAACTATTGTTAAATAAACTGAACGCTCTGGGTGGAGTTTCGGCATTAACAGTAACTGTTTTCAAATTGGTGCAATTATAAAATATGTTTTGATTTATCTCTATCACATTATCTGGAATTGTAATCGATGTCAAGCTGTTACAACCGTTAAATGCATCGTCATAAATAAATTTTGTATTAGAATTTATTTCACACTCTGTTATATCAGTATTTTTCGCTGAAAGCAAAATTAAATATGGATTTGATGAATTTCCAATATAGTATGCGTTGCCGTATAAATTATTTTCATTCTTCAACGCCGTGCACCCATAAAATGTCCTTGACTTTATAGTTGTCACACTATTTGGAATTGAAATTGATGTCAAATTGACACACTCATAAAATGCTGCTTCTGCTATATCAGTAACACTTTCAGGAATTGTTAATGTAGTAATTTCGTTTTCATATTCAGCGTCAGTGTCATAGAATATAGTTTCTCCAATACTCGTAACATTGTTTGGGATTGACAATGATTTAAGTCTACAATCAACAAATGCCATATCTTTGATAGCATAAGTACGGTCAGTTGGCAATGAAATATTTTTGCTTTTTCCAAAATAACCAATCAAATATGTTATGCCGTCATCACCAACAATATATCTGTAATCACCGTATTTTTCAATCTTACTTTCACCACTTGTTGCGTTTCTTACGACATTATTATCTATTTCAGCAAGGCTTGACTTGTTAATTACTTCAGAAAGTCGATAACATCTTAAAGATGTTGAATCTATGGTAGTCATAGTTGAAGGAATTGTAAGCGAAATCAAATTATTGCAATATAGAAATGCCCATTCATCAAGTGTTGTCATTCCTTCTGGCAAAACAACGTTTTCCATTGCGCAAAAATCAAATGCATTTTCCCCAATTTTTGTACATTTACTTCCTTCTGCAAAGATCAAAGTTTCAAGATTTGTGCAATTTTGGAATGTTCCTTCTTTGATAATTTGGATGTTTTTGGGAATTGTAATACTTGAAAGATTTTGGCTGTACATGAAAGCACCAGCATAGTCAGTGCCAACTTGATAGGTATCAATAGTTTCCAGTTCGTCTGGCAAAGAAATTTGTGTTAATGAATCACAGAAAGCCAAGGCAGCTGCACCAATGTATTTGAGCGTTGAAGGCAAAATAACATTTTCAAGGTTCGTCAAAACTGCAAATGCACCAATTTGCAATTCGGTTATACCTTCAGAAACAACAACTGAAGTTATTTTTTCATTCTTCTGAGAATAAATGGCATCAACTGAAGTGTAACCATTTTGTATGTATCCCATTGCATTTGCTATTGTGTTAAAGCCGTTTGGTGCAACAGGAAGTTCGCCATTGGTGCCATCATCATAAGTTGCTGGATACACAATTTCACCTTC
>ULVD01102700.1_pt1 | contig 11312 bp, 19 predicted proteins | sample 1959101 | NCBI WGS metagenome assembly ULVD01 (sample SAMEA4835777, study PRJEB28245) | human gut metagenome | biome: gut microbiome; material: fecal sample | place: Denmark | collected 2008
CACAAACGCCCCACGTTCGCTTTCACGAGTGAAAGTGGGTACACACTCGCCTTTCGGAGAAGAATCGCACACAACGGCTCACACGGCGAAACAGGGGGCGTTTCGGATGGGGGTGGTATCACTACTCTCGGAGCGTTCCGCACGTTCACCAACATCTCCGGGCCGGGTATCAGAACGGCAAGTTTTGCCGCTTTTGGGGCTTGGTCGGGGGTGCTCCCAAAGAACGCAGAAAGCCTTCGGAACAGCGATGCGCTTATGCGCGTCGCTGTTCCGAGGCGTCGCGGCCCCGCTGGGCTGCGTACATCTTTGGCAAATTGGGTTAGTACACCCTGTTGCAAACGCCCCTGCGGTATGGTAAGCTAAGACTGCCAAACCGGAATTTGGTAAAGGAGTATGGTTGTATGAAAAAAATGATATTAGGAACTGTATGGCAGCTAATGGGTTTTATTGGTGCAATTATTATTGTATGTTCTGCAGCACCGCACATGTGGGATTATAATGGAATAACTGGTATCTTAGGCAGTTTGTTGGGATTAGACCTATTGCTCCCTCTTATTATTTGCATTGTACTTTTTATTTGTGGTGCATTAGTTTGTTTCAAGTCGATTAAAGAAAAGTAATTTATTCAAATTCCAGTTTGTTAGCCCATTTTCTCTACCTGACCCAGTTTTGACCCAGAATCCGAAAAAAGTGGGCAGGGCTGGACGGAAACAATGGAAGATCCGCCGAGCGAATGGTGGCAAAAAGCACAAATTGGAGCCGAAATGACTCCGATTTGCGTGTGAGACAACCTACGGACCAGAAGGCCGGGGATTCGAATTCCTCACGGCTTGCCAAAGCTCCTCGAAATCGTATGATTTCGAGGAGCTTTGTTTTTCTTCATATTTTCCTATTTAAGGGTTGACAATTCACTCTTCCTGTTGCATAATCTTTGTTATATATAATTCAGATTATATATTGAGGTGCGCCTATGCCTGCCAAAGCCAGAATCACAAAAGAAATGATTATTGACGCAGCCTTTGCGATCACCCGCGAAGCAGGAGCGGAGAGCATCAACGCAAGGACTGTTTCGGAGCGGCTGCATTGCTCCACACAACCCGTCATGTATCACTTTGCAACGATTGAAGAACTGAAAAGAACGGTATATGCAAAGGCAGACGGTTATCATTCGGAATATCTGATGAGCGTGAAAAAGCTGCCGAATGGTGCTGCGCTTGGGATCGGAATGAATTATATCCGCTTTGCCATCGAAGAGCCGCATTTGTTCCGTTTTCTGTTTCAGTCGGACTATTTCAGCGGAAAGACCCTGCTTGAGCTGATCGACGCCGAGGAGCTTACCCCTGTCCTTTCGGCGATGCAGAACGCCTTGGGGATCAGTATGGAACAAACGAAAAAGGTCTTCCTAACGGTTTTCCTGTTTGCCCACGGGTACGCGAGCATCATCGCCAACAATTCGCTGCAATACGACGAGGCGCTTATCCATTCTCAGTTGGAGCGGGCGTATCGGGGCGCAATATTGGCGGCGCAGGAGGAAATGGCATGAAGAACAGGCTGGCGCAAAGCAAGAATGCAGATACGGCCGCGCACGGTATCAGAGGGATTCCCCCTATTCTGCCCCAAGTGCAAATGCACCTGCGTGATCCGTTTTAAGGACTGTAGAATTAAAGAAATCAAAATGCCAGACGCTTAGACGCAGTGCAGACCACAGTACTGGTTTGCGCTGCGTTTGTTGCTTTCAAGAAAAAAACAGGGAGGATTACAGAATGAAAAACATCGCATTGGTCGTGATCGACCTGCAAAACGACATCACCAAAAATTACAGGGAGATCATTGAAAACGTTAACGCGGCCATTGACTGGGCGGTTCAAAAGGAGCTGTGGGTCGTTTACATACAGCACAACAATCTGTCGGCAGGAACAAGGACCTTCAAGCCCGGCACGCACGGCGCAGAGCTTGTCCCTGAAATGAAGGTCGTGTCCGACCACATCTTTACGAAGGCAAAAAGCAATGCACTGACCAGCGAGGCGTTTGCCACCTTTATTCAGGAGCGTGGAATTTCCGAGTTTTACGTCGTCGGTGCAGACGCTGCGGCCTGCATCAAATCCACCTGCTATAATATGCGGAAAAGCGGCTATGCCGTTCATGTGCTATCAGACTGCATCACCAGCTACGATAAAAAGAAACTGCCGGAGCTGCTTGCGTATTATGAAAGCAAGGGCTGCGAAGTCCTGACGCTTTCCCAAGCCGCAAGTGTGTAATTGACGCGGCTACACAGGAGAAAATGATATGAAAAAACTATATGAGAAACCTGTTCAACGGCAGCGGCATGGATCTTGTGGGTAACCTGTGCCAGATCGTTTTTGCCGTCGCGGTCGGTTTTCTGCTGGTCACGATCTTTTACCGCGGCGGCAGCCTGCTTCCCTGCATCCTCGTCCATTCCGCCATCAACACGCTCGGCACCTTTGCGAATGATATGAATCTTACCACGGAAACGCACCTGCTCCATCTCGCCACTCTGATTGTCATTACGGTCGCCTATACGCTGATCCTGACAAGGACGCTCCCGAAAGCGCAGCAGGCAAAAAGGAATTGACGTGGATAAGGGAGAACAATATGCAAATCAGCCAATTTTTTATGAACGGGGACATCAAAGGCGCGATTGCCTATATGCGCGAGCATGAGGAATTCAAGGACATTCTTCCTGCGTATGCGGCGATTTTTGAAGATCAGGAATACCGCACCTACGAAATACCGGATGACCTCAACGACATCCTGCGCCTATATCAGGTCTATTTTCGGGATAGCTTTTATTGCGGCTTACCGGAGGCGGAGGCCGCAGACAAGCTGCGGACAGGGCTGCGAGCGCGCCTGAACATGCCGGATGCGAACGAAGCACATCTGGCGGAGCTGCTTCAATCGCTGTTTGAAGCGGAGGGCTATCATGCGCTTTTCGGGAAAACGCAGGGATATTACGGCCCTTATATCTGGCGGGATACGGTTCCGACCGTCTACCGCGTTGAGCTGCCGGACGGAACGGCAGAATATACGGTCAACATTCTGAAAGGCTTCGTGTTTCGGAGCTGGATGGATTATCTGACCTTCGGGCGGTATGGTACGGGCGGCTGGGCTTCGCCCGATGGCACGATCAACTGTGTCGGGCGGGCGTATGATTTTGCAAGCGAACGGTTTCTTGTTTCGCTCCTGAAGCACGAAGCGCAGCATACCGTGGATATGAAACGTTTCCCGGAGATCACTCCCGCAGAGCTGGAATACCGGGCAAAGCTGGTGGAGCTTCACTACTCCAGCGATCTGAGCCTGCTGCAAAAGTTCTTATCGGAAGCGGATGGAAGCAAAACGAATGACGCTCACGCGGCCGCCTCTGTGCGGATCAAGTGCGAGTTTGCAGACACGGATCAAAGGTCGCTGCCCTGCATCCAGACACGGGCGCTGAGGCTGTTTCATGCACATACGAAAGAACTGGAAGAAAAATATGGAGGCCAACGAAATGAATAACCAAGCCAGCATTACCGCCCTGATGAGTTCGTTCGGACGGGCGTATCATGCAGAGGACGAAGAGCATCCGGTTTTCGCCGATCATCTTGCCAAAAACCTGATGGCGGAGGAAGAGTATACCGCCATTCAGGGCTATCTCCTCGGCGGAGCGCAGTTCTTTGAGCCGGAGATCGACCCAGCAGCTTTGCAGCCGGAGGTCGATCACCCGCTGACGCAGGCAGACAAGCTGGAACGGATCACCCGCGCCGGTTGGGCGGTTCCGGATAATCTCGCCTTTGTCCCCGTGGATTTCACGAAGGACAGCCTGGCGGAACGGCTGATCGCCGCCGGTTTTGACCCGTCTGCCAAATCCTTTTTCTCGTGGCTCGGCGTGACCTACTACCTTTCGGCAGAAGCAATCGATGCGATGCTCGCCTCGCTCTCTGAGCTTTGCGCGGGCGGCAGCGCCCTTGTGTTCGATTATCCGGACGAAAACTTCTTCGATGCACCCGAAAGGCGTGTGCAAAACACCATTATAATGGCTAAAGCAGGCGGTGAACCGATGCAATCGGCCTTTTCCTATTCGGAGCTCGAAACGATGCTGGAGAAGCATGGGTTCCTGATCTATGAACTGCTGACACCGGATGATATTCAAAAGGACGTGATCGACAGGGTCGGGGCCGATCTGAAAGCCTTCGAGTATGTCAATTACTGCCTTGCGGTCAGGAAAGAATAATCCGGCAACTATGAAATAGGAGGATGCAGAATATGGAATCAAACTGCAAGCACGCAAATCAGCTGATTGGCTGCTGCGGACTGGACTGCGAAACCTGCGACGCCAGAATCGCAACGCTCACGAACGATAACACCCTGTGTGAAAAAACTGCAGCCCTGTGGACAAAGCTCAACGGCGTAACGATCACGCCGGAAATGATTAACTGCACCGGCTGCCGCATAGAGGGCGCAAAAACGCCCTTCTGCGACAAGCTCTGCCCCGTACATAACTGCGTGAGGGAAAAGGGGATGGATACCTGCGCAGACTGCGCACAGATGGATGGATGTCCAACGCTGGGACAAATTGCCGCAAACAGCCCGTTTGTGCTGGAAAATCTGAAGGCGCTCCGCGAGGCGAAGTAAATGAAACGGTATATCGCTTTGCTGCGGGGCGTCAACATCAGCGGCAAAAATAAAGTGCCGATGGCAAACCTAAAGAAATGTTTTGAAGCCCTCGGCGTTATGGAGGTCAAAACCTGTCTGAACAGCGGTAACGTGATCTTTTCCAGCGCTGACGGGAATGTAACTGCATTGACTGACCGGGCTGCGCGCATGATGCAGCGTGAATTCGGCTTGGATATTCCTGTTTTTATCATTCCGCAGGAGGAGCTTGCAGACATTCTGCGCCATGCCCCGGACTGGTGGGGAACGGAAAATCAGGATATTTACAATAACCTCATTTTCATCCTGCCGCCTGCGACCTTCCCGGACGTCTATCACGAGATCGGCGCGCCGAAAAAGGGCTTGGAACAGATACAGGAATGCCAGTCGGTTGTGTTCTGGGCGTTCAGCCGAAAGGACTATCAGAAAACCAACTGGTGGCCAAAAACGGCCCGTGCGGATATTGGCTCGAAGCTGACGATCAGAACGGCGAATACCGTCCGAAAAATCGTCAGTATGTGAAAGGGGCCGTCAACAGAATGATGCCTGACACAAGGACGGTAAACGGTGCCGAATACACCGTAATCAAGCTCCTTGGGAAAGGAAAAGGCGGCTATTTCTATGCGATACTGACACTTCTTGTGCTGGCGGCGTTCTACGGCGTTTATTTTGCCAAGGACAAAACGGAGCTGGTCACAACCGGCATTTACCGTTTCAGCCGCAACCCGGCGTTTCTCGGCTTTGACCTCATGTATGTCGGTGTCCTGCTGCTGTATGGAAACCTGCTGACGCTCGGCTTTTCTGTCTTTGCCATCGTCATGCTCCACTTGCAGATATTGCAGGAGGAACGACACCTTGTGAATACCTTTGGCACACCGTATCAGGAGTACTGCCGCCATGTGTCCCGGTATTTGGGCAAAAAATAAAGACCTTTTCAGGAGGACAGATCATGTCAAAACGAATACGACAATACATTGGTATTCTGGCTGCGCTTGCCGCCTACTACCTCGTTCACGAGGGCGCACATCTGCTGTATGCCCTGTTCGCCGGCGTGTTTAAGCAAATTAGGCTTATGGGACTTGGCGTTCAAATCGATGTCTGCGCCGAACGCATGACGGACACGCAGCTCGGTATCTTCTGCCTTGTGGGTGCGCTGGCAACTTTCTGCGTCGGATACCTGCTGACAGCGCTTGCAAAGAACATCTGCCGCGCTCATAGCAAGCTGCTTCGTGCGATGCTTTACTACATAACGATCGCTTTTCTGCTGCTCGACCCGCTGTACCTAAGCGTCCTGTGCAGCTTTTTCGGCGGCGGGGATATGAACGGCATCGCCCTTCTTTGCCCAGAGTGGGCGGCAAGGTGCCTTTTCGGTGCATTGCTCCTTGTCAATGGGCTGATATTCTGGAAGCAGGTACTGCCTGTCTACCGGCAGTCTTTTTCTAACCAATGAACTGATAGGAGGAACTATGAAAAACTACAAGGAAACAATCTCAACGCTGCTGACCGCAGCAGTATTACTGACCGCCGTTTTTATGACGGGATGCACCAAACTGTCGGAAGCCCCCAATAACACCCCCTCGGAAGTAGACACGCCCGCCGAATCCGATGGATATGGCGTGTATATCAAGCTGGAACGCGATGACGCCAACTCTGTCGCCCTGCATGGCGGCAGCTTCACAAAGGTGTGTGAAAATGCGGATGGTTCGCTGTTGAAGGCCGGTGAATGGATTTTCACCGGAGATGATATTGTGCAGCTTTCCAAGGAAGAAAACAGCGCCGTCCTCTTTACCGTTAGTGCGCATGATGCTGACGATATGCTGCTGGGAGAAGGCACCTTCCTCTACGATGTGACGCAGGAAAAGCTGTATGTCACGATCTCTGAGGACGGCGTGACCTGCTCCACCTCTGACGCAGCCGATGCCCCGGCAGATGTGCCGCCGGTGCTGACGCTTCCCATTCTGGATGAGATCGACACAAGTGTTACGGTCGGAACCTCCGGTTCTTCTCTGTCGGCTGTGCAGGCGGCGGTCAAGCTGCTGGACTGGGGCGTGAACACGGGGCTTGGCACGGATGAGATCAGCGACGCTGCCTCCACATGGCTGGCTGCAAAAAACAGCGATCTGGCCGACTGCCTGAAAAAGCTGGAGCTGGTGGACGAAGCCTACCGGAAACTTCTGACCGACGAAGCGCGGGAGCTGCTGGACAGCGCCGGTTGCGGAGAAGTGGAGATCACTTGGGGCAGCGATCCGGTAGAGCCGGTTGAGGCCATTATGCAGGCCGCCGGACTTCGTAAATAATGCACGGGAATATCCCGAAGAAAGGAAGCCTTGAAATTGAATAACAGTTTGTTTGTCATTGAACGCGCACGGCCAGAGGAAGCCGCCGCGCTGCTGGATTATCTGAAAATCATCGGTGGAGAAACTGACAACCTCAGCTTTGGCGCAGAAGGTGTACCGCTCAGCCTTGAAGCTGAGCAAGACTATCTGCGCTCGCAGTACGGATCGGCTGACAATGCGCAGTATTTTGCCAAGGTGGGTGGCGAGATCATCGGCACGGCAAGTCTGAACCGCAGGAGCAATCGCATGAGCCATCGCGGGGTGTTCGGTATCAGCCTGAAAAAAGCATGGTGGGGCTGCGGCGCGGCACCTGCCCTGATGGATGCGATCCTTGCCTTTGCCAGGGAGAACGGCTTCGAGCAGTTGAATCTTGAAGTGCGCAGCAGCAATGCCCGCGCCATCCATCTGTATGAGAAGTATGGCTTTCGGAAGCTGTGTACGTTTCCCCATTTTTTCAAAATCAATGGAAAATATATTGATTTTGACCTGATGAATCTCGAACTGAACACAGCAGACGGCCAAACGGAGAAAGCAGCGAGATAACCGCAATGCTTACAAAGGCGTGTCGTAGTTCCCAATTTTCTCTCGTAGTGGTATAATCGCCACGAGGCAAAGCCATCAAGATCACGCGGGGCAAAAAATAAAGCCGCCCAAACGGGCGGCTGAAACTCTAAATGAAAAATGAAAGCAATACCGCAATCAGAAGTGAGACTGCTATTGTGACGACGGATGCCTTCGTCGTAGGTATCACGCTCCGCACTTCTGTTTCATTGCAAAAAGGTTGTTGCACCCAAAAACAGGGCAAGCACAACAGCAACCATACAAAGCCAAAAGTCAGCATCAAGCTGTTCAGAAAATTTCACTCCATCAAGGTATTCAAAAGAATGCGCCTCAAACCAGCGCACACCGAAAAACACAGCAGCAGCAAAACTCAGCAAAAAGAGGAAAACCATATACACAACCTCCTTCTTTTTGTTCATTATATGCGTTTTTATCACAAAGTCAACAGAAAGCGGTGATTTAATGCCGGAAACATCCATTGTAATCAAAGCTACCGACCGATATTCCGATGTTCTCAAAACGTTGTCCAAAACGACCAAGGCTTTCACCAAGGATGTAGACGGTCTGGAAGAGGGTCTTTATGCCCTCAACAAAAATAAATATACGCTGAAGCTTGATGCCAAAAAAGCACAGCAGGCTCTTAAGAAAGCCGAAAAGCAGTTTGACCTGACTCACAGTGCCGCAGACGGCCTGAAAATGGAACTGGCACAGGCAAACTACGACAATGTTGTCCGCAACCTTAATGCTGTTACCAAGGAAGCACGAAACACGGAGAAGGAACTCTCTAAACTGGAGAATCGCTCTGGCGGCGGTGGCGGTGGCGGAGCTGCAAATTTTGGTAAAAGTGTTGTTCAGGCACTTGCCATCAGCGGGATCACCGGTCGTAGTTCCCAATTTTCTCTCGTAGTGGTATAATCGCCGTGACCGACAAATTCCCATATTTGCTAAAGGACAGCGGCAGCAGCGCATCGTCAAACTGCGCCGGAATGCCCGCTTCCCGCAGCGCCTCTATGCGCCGCGCGTCGCTCTTATACTGCGTGAGAATGGTGGCTATCGCGTTGAGCTGGGTTTCCGTTAACGTGTTGATCGTCCCTTTTCCCACTTTGTCCAGCGCCGTTCGCATTTTATGATAGGACTGCATCTGCGGCCACTTGCGTTTTTCCGCCTCCTCCTTCGGCTTGTCGCCGTAATAGAGATGATGGAAAAACACATCTTCGTCAAGCGCCAGCTTTTTCCGGATCTGCCCATAGCTCAAGGACGCTGATTGCAGCGCCGCAGCCTTCAGTATTTCGCGCTGCTGGGCGTTTAACGGCTGCGGCGCCGTTCCGTTCCCCGCCAGACGCATATGATTCAAATCCTGTAAAAGCTTAAAATACTCGAAGGTATAAGTCGCCTTCGCCGCCCTCTGTTCATCCGGCTCGAAGGTGCAGAAGCCGACTCTTTCCCCAATCCCGCCATGGAACGGACTGTCTCCGCCCGGTCCTTCGTCAAAGCTGCGCTGGCTCTCTAAAACAGCAAGGTAGGCCGCCTCAAGGCCATCGTCCATCCAGCCCGCTCCAAATCGTCTCTGGGCGGTGAATATCTGCTTCGCTTCGTCCACAATGGCAGTGCGCTCCACGGTAAAGCGGTAGTCCTCTGCCTTGTTGCGCGTCTGGTGGCAGCGCGTGCCGTCCGGATGTTTCTGCCAGAATCGTTCATCCCGGAACATCATCTCTCCCACAGTACGGTATCCGTGCTGCTCCATGCAGGCCCGGTTTTCCTCTATGGCGGACTTCACCTTTCCCGTTTCTTTTTCGTTCTTCGCCGCTTCCGCCGTGCTGTTGGATCTGTATCCCCGCCTCTGGGCAAGGTGGATCAGCACGCGGACCAGCTATTCTCTGGAAAGCGGACGGTCAAGCGCCTCGGCCCGGAGTTGGTAAGGAGATTTTTCAAATCCACCGGCCGCATACATCGCCTGTATGTCCGAAACCGGCATGATGCCGTACTGCTCCATCAGGTAGCGGATGCGTTCCAGGCGGTGGCGATGACGGCGCAGGCGGCGCCGGGCGCTTCTTGCGTCCCGTCGGGGGGCCGCAAGGCTGGCGCCGGTTTTTGGCTGCTCTGCTTTTGTGCATTTCGTCTCATTCTTTCAGTGTGCTTTGCGGATTCATTGTGCAAAGCTTCTCATTTTGTCCTGACTTTTGCCATCGCCGCAGCCGCAATTCTCCAAGCAGTTCATCGCAGCGATACGGAATTGAATTTCCAATTTTACAAAGCATCTCTCGGGAATAAATGGTATAATTCAGGCAACAACAGGGGTCTGGAGGCGCTTATCATGTATTTTGCATACGGAGAAACCGAGCTTTCTTATCTGCGGCAGAAGGACAAGCGGCTTTGCGAGGTCATCGACCGCATCGGGCATATCGACCGTGCGGTGGATATGGACTTGTTCTCATCCGTCGTTCACCACATCATCGGGCAGCAGGTCTCGACCAGGGCGCAGGCGACCATCTGGTGTCGGTGTCAGGATGCGCTGGGAGCAGTCAACGCCGAAACTGTCCTGGCGGCAGGTGTTCCCAAGCTGCAATCGCTGGGTATGACCTTTCGCAAGGCGGAGTATATTACCGATTTTTCCGAAAAAGTGTGTGCCGGCGCGTTTGATTTGGACGCGGTGGCGCGCATGAGCGACAAAGATGCGATTCGGGAATTGAGTGCATTAAAAGGCATCGGCGTCTGGACGGCAGAGATGATCCTTCTGTTCTGTCTGCAGCGTCCGGACATTTTCAGCTACGACGACCTTGCCATCCGGCGCGGCCTGCGCATGGTCTATCATCACCGGGAAATAGACCGCGAGCGATTCGAGAAATATCGCAGGCGCTTCCATCCCTACGGGAGCGTGGCAAGCCTGTATCTCTGGGCCGTGGCAGGCGGGGCAATTCCGGAGATGAAAGACTTTGCGCCAAAACAGATCCGCAAGGAGCGCAAATGAACGATAGAATGCGCTCTGTGCAGCAAAGCGCGCCGCTGCCGGCACAATACTGCCGGAATAAGAAAGCAGCAAGGAAAGTGGAGAGATATTTTTCCTGACACGGTACAATGCCTCCGGTAAGGAGTTGAGAAGAATGACGGAACCGGTATTGGCCGTCCAGCGGATGCAGGATTAGATTGAAAAGCACAAAACAGAGGAGATCAGCCTGTCCGATCTTGCGTGCGCATCGCTGTTTTCGCCTTGGTATGCCTTCCGATTGTTCCGTAACGTGCTTGGCCTGACGCCGGCCGAGTATATCCATAAATACCGGCTCACACAGGCGGCAAAGCGGCTTCGTGGCGGTGAACTCACCATGTATATCGTCTACTGTGCCGTGTCCCTTGCGACGCTGTCTGTTGCGGCGCTTTTGTGTGGCGTGCGGCTCCATGGTTCACTTCTCGCTTTCCTTGGAAGCTGGGTACTTACCATGCTCTCGACCCTGTCCGTCGGTATGCTGGTGGGCGGCGTGGCAAAGGACGCCCAGCAGGTCGGCGTCATTGCCTCAATCCTCTATTTTCCCATGCTGGTCTTTTCCGGCACAACGCTGCCGATCGAGGTCATGCCAAAGGCGATGCAAAAAATCGTCAGCATTTTCCCGCTGACACAGGGACTTACAATGATGAAGAATACATTCTTGGGCATCAGCGCAGGGAGCGTCCTGCTGCCGATTGGAGCCATGCTTGGAGTTGCCGCACTCTGCACGATCCTTGCTGTCCGCTTCTTCCGTTGGGAATGAAGTCCTTTGCGATAGATCAAAAACG
>ULVD01091527.1_pt1 | contig 11297 bp, 14 predicted proteins | sample 1959101 | NCBI WGS metagenome assembly ULVD01 (sample SAMEA4835777, study PRJEB28245) | human gut metagenome | biome: gut microbiome; material: fecal sample | place: Denmark | collected 2008
AATCTGCAAAAACGCTTTTCCGAGGTTGGACAGTATTATCTACGCCGAAGTCTCGGCCTGCTATAACGAAAAAATCCCCCTGTGACAGAGTATTTTCTGTCACAGGGGGATTTTCTCCTTACCGGTATTCCGAGAGGTAACGGTCCAATGGAATCTGATTGCGCACGCAGTAATGCAGCAGACGCTCCATGGCATCCGCGGTTTTCTGGGTCATGCGCTGTGCTGTCTGGATCTGCCGCAGCACTTTGTAGGGCAGACCGAGCTGCTCCGCCATATTGCACTCTGTCAGGAAAACAGCATCCAGCATCTGCTGGAAAACATATGCTGTCAGCTGCGCTTCATCCATCGAAATCACCTCTGGATTGGAAGAATGAAGGGGCGGACGAGCCGCCCCTTCGGGGAGTTTAACTTATGCGCGTCAGATCAGCTTCTTCCATGTCTCATGGCTATCGCTCTTGGTGTAGGTGTGGCTGTTGGTAGCCTCCTGTACGTCGAGGTAGTACCATGCGCCGGTGTTCGCGTTGTCGCTCCAGGTCTTCATGCCGGAAAGAAGGTCAGAGACCGACTTCGGCGTGCGGCCCAATGCGCGGTTGATCATCGCCATCATTTCGGCGCGGGTGATCGTTGCGTCGGGACGGAACGATCCGTCGGGATAGCCGTTGATCCAGCCCATCTTTGCGCAGACAGCAATTTCATCAGATGCCCAGTGTCTTGCAGAGACATCGTTGAAGGAGTTTGCAGCGCTCTTGATGTCCGCAAACTGCGCCAGCATTGCAGCAAGCTCTGCGCGCGTGATTGCCTCATTCGGACGGAACTTGCCGTTCGTTCCGGTATCGACGATCACACCGGCGTTTTCAAGCGTTGCAACGTAGAGGTTGAACCAGTCGCCGCGGACAACATCGCTGAACGAGCATCTGGTCGTTTCATACGTCTTGACACAATCTGCGTCCATGACGCGATAGAGGATTGCAGCCACTTCCGCGCGCGTCACATCGCCGGTGGGCTTTACCGTACCGTCGGGATAGCCGTTGATATAGGCGAAGTGATCCGCGGTGTTGAACTTCAGAGAATCATCCTTCTTCGTCGGAGTCGGAACATAGGTAGAGTCTCCGCCAGTGCTGACCTTGATCCAGTTGGGGGTGAAGGTAACGTCGCTCGCCGGCTTGTAGCGGTTGCCCGCCTTATAGCGTGTGGACTCGCCGCCGATGCTCCAGTGTGTAAAGGTGTAGCCGGACTTTTCGGGACCGTCGGGGAGCGTGATAGACTCGCCCGCCTTCACGGTCAGGGTCTTATAGACTCCGCCATTGCCGTCGCTGAAGGTAGCAGTGAACTTCTGCTCCTGCACGGTGCCGATGCTCACATGCAGATCCTGCGTCGAAGCGCCGTATTAGACATAATCGTTTACTCCTTTAATTTTCAAAATCTGATGCCGCTGTGTTCATAGCCGGACGCTTGTCGGACATCGGAACGAGCGTGGGCTTTCCCTGGGGCTTCGTGATGAAGCGGCCGAGGATTTCGTCAAACTTGGCTTTGCCAAGCGTTTTCTGCATCTCGGTAATGCCAAGCAGTTTCTGTTCGTAGGGGTCGTGACCGGCGGCAATGACCGCTGCGGCTGCGAGCCTTTCGTCTGTGTACTTGCGGTTGGAGCGTCCCTCGACAATCTTCCATCCGTTCCATGCCTTACCGCTGATGGCGGCCTGCAAGGCATATTCCTTGATGTCGTTTGCCCAGGAAACGAGGTCATCGACCTTGGCGAGAACCTCTTCGACCTCCTCATCGGTGAGAAGCGGAGGTTCGGCGAAGTCGTAAGCGGCAAGAGCAAGGTTCGCTCTGGCGCGTTCCCGGCAGTCCGCTTTCGCCTTGCAGAACTGACACCATTCGCCGCAATGGAATTCACCCTCGCCCTTGAAGGCAAGCTCGGCGGTCGGCTTCAGAACGGTTTCTGCCCATTCGAGAAGTTCTGCGGTCGAAACGGTGTAGGTGCTGACGTTGGAGCGACGGGGCTGGTAGATGGTCATCGTGACCGTGTCGATGTCGTAGAGAGCATCGAAGATTTCCAAAGCGCCGAGGGCATACAGCATCATCTGCGGATTGCGTTCTGCGGAGACCTCCACACCCTTGCCGTGCTTGTAATCCACGATGTTGAGGGTGCCGTCAGCGATGAGGACGCAGTCCCCGGTGCCGAATCCGCTCTCGACATATTTGGAATAGTCGAGCCGCTGCTCGATCAGCACGATGGGGTCGGTCGTGACCTTCTTCGCTTCGGCGAGGAGTTCAAGCACATAGGCGGCATAACCGCTGGCGCATTCCTCCATCTCCTCGTTGTGCCAGGTGAGGTTTTCGGTGGGGTCTTCGGACGGAATGCCCAGAGCCGTCTTGAGCTTGTGTTCGCACAGACTGTGGGCATCCGTTCCCTCGGCGGCGAAATCGCTGCCCTTGTCCTCGTAGTTCTCACCGAGCCTTGCAGACGGAGGGCAGTTCAGCCACCTGTGGGAAGAGGAAGCGGAAAGCAGAGCGTGATTACCCATTTGCCAAGCCCTCCGCATCCTTGATGAGGGCGGCGTACTCCGAAGGGTCGATGCCGGAGAGCGTTGCCGCGCCGTGCTGACGGAGCAGTTCCTTTACCTGGGCGGTGAAGCCACGGCTAGACATCTCTGCGAGGATCGCACGGACATCTTCTTTGGTAGGAATCGGCTCGGTCGGTTTTGCCGGAGCTTCGGCGGTCTCGCCGCTGAACATCTCCGTGAGGGTGTCAGCCGCATCGTTAATGGCGGCAGCCGCAGTTCGCAGGTCTCTGATCACGGCATCCAGTTCGCTCATTTTTGACATCTTTGTACGCTCCTTCCTTGATTTGCTTTTCTCTCACCGCTCGGGTGACTTTCTTTGCCAGTGTTGCCGACACGATGATGAAGTCGAGCAGAACATCAACGAGTTCTTCCTCCGGCTTCAGAGCATCTCTCTTTACTTCGTTCATTCGTTTTCACCTCCCGAAGGAGCGGTATCGTTTTGCTCCTTACACTCTCCCATGAACATGAGAAGTGCATTTCGGAAAAAATCCGGGAAACTTTTTCAAAAAATATCCGGGAATTCTTTTTCAAGGACGGCTTTGACCTTTTTTAATCTGTAGGCGAAGGTCTTTCTGCCGATCCCAATGCGTTCGCCGATGGCATCCTCGGTTAAGCCCTCAAGTCGCAGCTCGCCAATTTTGATTGCCTCCGGCATCAGGTCCGTAAGCCGAGCGTACAGAGTTTTCATTTCGGAAGCCTCAATGACGATGTCTTCGAGCAAAGGTGAATCGTCCGGGATTTCATCTACCCAGGCAGTTTTGTTTCCCTTATCATCGGTTTCGGTGTAATCGAGGGAACGCATATCGCCCATGCGGTGGAAGAGGCAGGTCAGACAGTCCATATCGCAGGTGAGCCGCTTGCTTGCGGGACACACACAGCGACCGTGTCTCTGCTGACGGATTCGGTAGATATTGATGTCGTGGTAGTAGGCATCGAATTCTTCCTTGCTGACGGGGACGCTCTCTTTCGTGGAGCGGATGTAGATAGTGTACTGCTTGTCTTTCTTTGTCATAAAAAAGTCCTCCGATTTTCGATTTCTCGAAACGGAGGACTCCGGGTTCGGCTGCAAAAAGGGTGCAGAAAACTAACCACAGCCCGACAGAGAGATTCTCCGTTTCGGTCTGCGGCAACCCGCTCAATAGGTAGCCGTCATTATTAACTTGTCCGCCGTGAGCCGTTGAGCAACGGTTCATGACTCCGTCCAGCTGACGGCGGTTGTTTGGGCTTAAGCGCCCAGCTGACAGCGCGGCCCCGTGCCGTCAGCTCGACGTTTAATCATATATAAGGTTAGGCGGAGGAAAGTCTGCGTCAGCGGTCACCCGTCCTCGTCGATGAGCATGAGGTTGCCGAAGACCTCGCTGTAATAAACGGGGCTGAGATCCTCGAAGCAGGTCGCGTCGTACCGTCTGAACACTGACGCCGCCACCTCATTGCCGTACTTCGCTGCAACGCTTTCGGCGGTGTTTTCGATGTTTATCTGCCAATCCTGTCTGGTCATGTTGCTGCCTCCGAATGATAATTTCGTATTTGATGAGGAGAATTTCGCATTCACAGAAATGAATTCTGTAAAGCGGGTAGAATTTTTCACACTTTTGTGTTATACTGAATAAAGTGTAGATTTCGGATTTCACCCCATTGCCGCCTGTGCCTCATCTACAACTAAAACCTAAAGTAGATAAGGTTCCTGTCAATATCACAAAACAGCTCTTTGAGGTTACTAAAGCGGTGTAAGGTTACTAATTTTGAAGGAGGTTATAGAGATGACCCCAAATCCGGTGCCACACCTTTGCGGAGGTATTCTCTTCGACCTGCTGCTTGAAGCAAGAAAGCCGCGCCAGAAGGCAAGAAATAAGCTGAAAGGCGGATCAGACGGATTAACGATTCCCGGTGTTTACGCCGGACTTGTCTACATAGTCACAGGTGAGGATTATTCTTCGGTTGCAGGGACTACCCTGAACAAGTGTGCGACTAACTATAAAAAATGCGATGACAGCACTGGCGACTATGTTCCTTTTACAAAAGCAGCCACACGATCCGCTTTTCAAAATTTGTATCAAACAAATAAACCCTGCCTCCTCAAGCGGACAGCAGGGTTTATAGAGAAATATTTGAACAAGGACAGGTGCGTGTGGTTGGTTTCAGCTTTGATTGAAACAATGCAGAAAGATGCATCTTTCGATGGCGAAACCTTAATAGCGGTCAGTCATTCTGATTCTCTTCCGGTTAAACAGCTTCATGAAGCACATCAGATAATGCTGTTGCCGTTTCTCTTGAGTGTTATCAACTATGTCATGTGCAATTGTCCTGATTGCGAATCCGGCAAAGCCACCTTTACCGCTTGGTATTCTCAGGCTGGTTCTAACACCGAATGGAAATTCAAAAGCGATATCGGGAGCGGGATTTTAGCAATCAGCATTGATACAGAGCTATCTGTGCCAACTACAGATACTTCTTTACCAACCCCAACAGATGCTGCACAAGATGCCCTTACTGATCGTGAAGTAATCGATAATGCCATATTGAACACCGGCAGAATAATGGCAGAGGTTTTCGGAGCCGCTGAACATCAGCTTGCCGAACAAATACGGCGGAATAATAAAAAAGCGGATTCATCCGAAGATGAGTCCGATAATACCGAAGCGGAGGTCGTAGATGGAGAAGAGCCATCTGGTGCCGCATCGGGAGATAAAACAGTTGTGCATCAAACTATAGTAAATCAATATGGAGATCATCCTGTTCACATTGATTACGTCGAGAATTTGAAACTGTAACGGAGGTAATGCGTATGGCAAATGAAATACAAAAGGGATCTGTTCCGGCAATCCCGTCTGCCGGTGCGCCAATTACTCAAGTAAATCAGTATGGAGACCGTTCGGTTCATGCGGATCATGTAGAGAATCTGAACGTTACAGTTATTGAGAATCAAGGCTCGCCTACCGAGGATGAAAACGGCGTCCCTTTCGTTCCTCTGACACCAACAAGATATGACAGCACAACCCGAATTATTTACCTCGGAACCGAAGAGGTTAAACTTCCAGTTCAGCTTACACCGCAGAGCAGTATTTCCCCACAGGAGCTTCCGTATGTAAACGCACTGTGCGAAGTATACGCTGAAAAAATCAACGGTGTTGTGACGCCAGACACAATAGGAACCTTGTCTAACACTCTTCGCAGGAATTTTGCCGAACAGCGCAAAGCCTACTATAGTGCAGAAAGTGTCCATCGTTCGGTACGCGAGGTCTTTTCCGACGGCGATAAACAGTTTCAGGCGCTCAAAACGGATGCTTATGACGGGATTTCCGACACACTCTTTGATGATCGCCATACGAGCGGATATGACCGTCTCCTCGCAGTACTTGATAAGGTTACGAACATTACGCTTTCAAAATCCTCGTTTATGAACATAATCGGTCTGATAGCAAATCTTGAAAAGAAAGGCATCTGCCATATCCTGGTGAATGACGGGACGATTAAATCGTGGGTGAATATCGATGAATGATCTTTTCAACACTCCGTTTGAAACCGGGTTGCGTGCGATGCTCATTCTCTCCGTCATCCGTTCCTGCGGTATGACAATTGACCGCCTTTCAGCATACGACTTTATGACCATATACGGAAAAGATTTTGAAGTGTCTGATCAGAACTTGCACGGAGATAACAGTTACAGCTTCAGTGAACTATCCTCCAAGCGGTCTGTATGTTCGGAAGGCATCAAGATGTTTGTACTGGATGGGCTTATCGCCGTCAACCGAACTGAAGGCGGTTTTCTGTATAAGCTGACCGTCGCCGGACGCAAGTATATCGGAACCCTTGAGTCCGATTACAAAGATCAGTATTTAGCTATCGCAGAAACCGTACATAAAAAATATGCACGAAAAAGTGACTCGGCAATCTTGAAAGAAATCAGCGGCAAAGCCGTGCAATCGTTAAGGAGGTAGCGATGGGAGAATTCTATATTACCAAGGTGGTTGCTAAAGGCAGCGGCAAAACCGATTCCGTAATCGACCTCCGCCCTGGATTGAATATCATCCGAGGAAGATCAAATACCGGCAAGACCTGCATCATCAAGTGCATCGATTTCTGCTTTGGCAGCAAGGCGAAACCTTTTGATGAAAGCCTTGGATATGATACCATTGAAATCTCCCTGCACACGGGCAAGGGCGATATTACAATCACACGTGCTTTGGGGAAAAACCAGGTCGATGTTGTCACCGACGTTCCCAGTTTTGAAAGCGGCAAATACGATTTGAAGCACACAAATAAAAAAGACCCTCTCCCCATATTGAGCGATCTGCTTCTGGATTCAATCGGGATAGAGGGTGAACACTTCGTTATAAAGAACAAGAATTTTGAAAAGAAACGGCTGACCTGGCGCACATTCCTTCATGTTTTGCTTTTCCATGTAGCCGATATTGCCAAAGAGAAATCCATCATCGAACCGGAGCAGGCTACTGACAGAACTGCATTGCTCTCGGCGTTGCTATACCTGTTGTCGGGACAGGATTTTGGTGAGGCGGATGCTCAAACCAAGAAGGAAATTCGAGTCGCCCGGAAAAAAGCAGTCGAAGAATATGTCAACAGGAAAATACAGGCTATTACGGACAAGCGCAAAGGACTGCTTGAAAGTTTGAGCGCCTTCGATGGTGTCGATGTCGAACAAACAATGCAGGACATCATTAACAGTCTTCAAAGCACGGAAACCCAGATCTCCACGGCCGTTGACCAGAGCCGTGAACTGCTCGGCCAGATTCTGCGGTTGCAAAGCCGAGCCGCCGAGTGCGATCTTTTGAAGTCTCGCTATGCCGCCCTTAGAACGCAGTATGTATCTGATGTGAAGAGGCTCTCTTTTATCGTTAACGGCGAGGTCGAGATGGGACACGTTCCGAAGAATCAGGTATGCCCATTCTGCGATGGCAAACTGCCTGTTCGGGACAAGAAATCATACATCGATTCTGCACAGGCTGAACTTGACAGAATAACCCTCCAAATGGACGGTCTGGCTGAAACGGAAAAAGACCTCGAAGCGGAAAAGGCTGAAATCGAGGCGTCGTTGAAGGAACTACAGGCAAAGCGTGACAGCATTGAGACCATGATTGAAAACGAACTGCAGCCGAAGGCAGATGCTTTGCGGGAATCCTTGAACGGTTACCGCGCGTTCATTCAGATAAAGCAGGAACTCAGCGTTATCGATGATTTTGCCTCCAGTTGGGAAACGGATTTGAGAGAGCTTCCCAGCGAGGACGAAACACAGATCGAGTATCATCCTAAAGAATACTTTGGTGATGAGTTCCAGGAGCGGATTGATCAGATGCTGAAAGACACCTTGATCGAATGCGCCTATGACAACCTGACTACGGCGCGGTTCAACATGAAGGATTTTGATGTTGAGGTAAACGGCCACAAAAAGGCGGATATTCACGGGCAAGGGTACTGCTCTTATCTCAACACTATCGTTGCGCTCACGTTCCGCCGGTACATGGAGGCGTACGCAAAATACAACCCCGGCTTTTTGGTAATCGATACTCCGCTGCTTGGACTTGACCAAGGCGTTACAGACGCCGCACCGGAAAGTATGAGAACCGCGTTATTCAAGTTCTTTATCAATCATCAAAATGACGGACAAATAATCATCTTGGAAAATATGATGCATATTCCTGCTCTTGACTATGAAGGCTCTGGCGCAAATGTAATCACTTTTACCAAGGGACTTGAAGACGGCAGATATGGTTTTTTGAACGATGTGAAATGAGCATACACGGAGGTACCAAAATGCGAATCAGTTACAACAAGTTGTGGAAACTGCTGATCGATAAGAACATGACAAAGATGGATTTAAAAGAGGCGGCCGGTGTTAGCGCTGCGTCCATTGCGAAACTCGGCAAGGGGGCCAATATTACAACGGATGTGCTTCTTAAAATCTGCGAAACACTGAACTGCCACATCGAGGATATTCTTGAAACCGTAGACGATTAATTGAGGAGAAATGGCCATGACGACATGCGGTATCCTTATCATTGCATTGGATGCCGAAATAATCTAAGCCGAATAACATTTGTAAATATAGGAGGTTTTTATGCAGTACAATTACATTATTAGGCCTGAGGAAAGAGTCCTCGTTAAAGGTGAGCTTGTTTTAACGAATCAGCAAGTTGTCGATGCAATGAATTTTGCTAACGATGCCCTTTGGTCGCTGGACGAGCAAACAAAAGCTTTTGACATTAATATCTTTGAAGCAATGGGAATGCGAAACCTGAGTGGCATCGTGGGTGAATATCTGGGTAAAAGTTTACAACGCTTTTCTGGTGGAAATTTACATTCCAATCTCCATCAGGATGGGTATCCAGATTTGTTGCTTATAAATAACGACGAACGGAAGCGCTATTTTGAAACGCTTTATACTGAAGTTAACGGTAAAAAGTATCCTCGCGATAAGGCTTTATTTAGTCCATATTTATATGGTGGTGTTGAGGTAAAAGCAACTTGCGGAAGTACACCACCCGCTAATAGAGTCCCCAAGCCCTTAATTGGAGAACAGAGAATCGATCTTGTTACCTCTTTTGATTGGAAAGCGCATCATCGTGAGACAAATCACCTGATTGGGATCCTCTGGGACTTTATCAACGAAGTTCCTACCATTGCTGCAGCATTTTACCGGGATGACCTGACCATAGACGACTGGGGTAGAATTGTACAGCCACGAGAAGATGGCGGAAGAACTACCAGCGTATCTATTATGACGAGTGCTGGCGTATCTAAAATGTGTACTGGATGGATAGCCGTCATCGATGACGAAAAGTACATAAGCACATTGGCCCATCGAAAGTGGATTGGGTATCGAGTTAGATAATTACAATAAATAACAAAGCACCTTGACTCGCTGATGAGAGACCAAGGTGCTTATTGTTATTCTTCAATTTTAATGATGTTTTTGCATAATAGGTCAATAACTTTTGGAGGGACGCTTTCTCCAATAGTATCTCTTATTAACCCATCTTTAACTTGTTTGCCGCCAATTGTGAAGCTAAATGGATAATCAGCAATAGTTTGAAGGACTATTGCTTCCCACAGTGAAAGGACTCTCGTCTGAGAAGGGTGAACTTTATTATCGGAACAAGCGTATTGGAAATTCTGTGTTAGTGTGCTTGCAGGTTCATCCCACATCATTCTCTTATATGCACTCACGAAACCTTTCATAATACGCTTTTCACCGGTCGCTTTATCTTCAACATAAGGTCTTGGGAGAAGCGCTCCACATTTTTCACAATATAACGGAGTATCCGCATTAAAACGATTGATGCCTTCCTCGTCATGTTTTGCGCCATGATTAGTGTTCCCAGTATAGCCGCAAGAGGGGTTTACACATTGATTATTGAATGCGGTATTTCCTTCGAGTGTATTATCAAGCCACCAGAGTTTCTTTTCGTCGAGGAGAGGAACTTTATGAAGCGGATTGTGTTTATCAATGTTTTGACCTTTTTCGGCGCGTAATTCTGGAAGATTTCCTATGGCTTGCCTAAGTGTAATCCAAGGAGTTGTAAACATATCCCCATACTGTGAATTCGTTGGTTCAGGAAGATATTTATGATGGATGCGAAAATACTCCTTCGCCTTTTCAGATCGCGAAAATACAGTTAGAAGTCTGATCCTATGCTCGGGAACGCCGTAGTCTGCACAGTCAATGACTTGAGGTTCGCCAACATATTCATCACCTAATTCGCGATGAATATAATCTATTATGTTGATTAATTCATCATTTTCATCATATATAAGTGTGTTTCCCATATTAGAAACGTTCTCAAAAATAACCCACCAGGGCCTCAATTCCTTTATGATGTGTATAGCAGGAATGATCAATCGATTACGCTCATCAAACTTTGGCCGAAGTCCTTTTCTGTAGTCACTGAGCATTTTTCCCATACCGTTTGGTGACATTCCTTGACATGGCGGAGTGGCTAAAATTACAAATGGACTTTCTGAATAATTAGAGATGTAGAAATCAATAATTTCATTCTCTAATTTCCAGATATCACCACAAAAACATTTTGTACCAGGGTTGTTCTCCTGGAACAATTTCATCCTATCAGGAAGAAGTTCACAAGAAATTACGGTATTTATATTGTTTGCATGCAAACCCAAGTCTCCAATACCTGAAGAGCAAAATAAACTTATTGCATTTCGATCCATAACTGCGTCCTCTCAGTCTTGATTATTAACCGCAGGCTTTAAAACAATAGAACCTATAGTTTTATCAAAATAGATGTTGAAAAGAGTTACGCCTTTTTCGGCATTTAAGTTTTCTAATATACATTTAGGCAAACGAATACGCATATCTTGTTGAAGTCGATAGCTGTCTAAATAAATCAAATCCTCACTCACGACTGATCCTCCTTAGTACTGTTTTAGTCCGATTTCAGTCCTATTATAGCTCAAAATCAGTCTAAAAGCAAGAGACAAAACGTTAACTCTCAGATAATAAAACGCTGCTACACTACATCTAACCTGTAGCCTCGCCACGCAGTTATCTAACCCGTAGCCTCGCATTTCGGCTATTTCGGTGTGCTGGATAGATAGTGAAAAAGTTTGAAAGGGATTCCGATCCGCCGCCGGTTTTCGGGGGCAAACCTCAGAATCCCTTTATTTCAGTAGATTTCAGCCTTTTCCGGCATCGGTTCTCGTCATCAATGCTACTGTCTCAACGGTATTCCCTTTGTCCCACAAAAGCTCCGTAAC
>ULVD01068419.1_pt1 | contig 11285 bp, 10 predicted proteins | sample 1959101 | NCBI WGS metagenome assembly ULVD01 (sample SAMEA4835777, study PRJEB28245) | human gut metagenome | biome: gut microbiome; material: fecal sample | place: Denmark | collected 2008
AAACATAGGCCACATGACCGTCATACTGGATGCGCACCCAGCCGTTGGAGCACTTGCCGGTGACCGAGACCTTCGCGCCGAAGGAGAGCGTTCCGACCTTGGTGCTGCCGGAGCTCCAGGAGTCGCGGACATTCAGGGTGCTGGCCGTGACGTAGCGCGTAGCGCTGAAATCGGTGACGGTGACGTTCGGATCATAGTCCTCTTCGTCGATCACGACCGTCGCGCTCAGAACGACTTCATAGTAATACTGCCGCAGACCCTTGAAGCAGCGCAGGAACATGGCCATCGCCTCCTGACGGGAGGTATTGGCGGCCGGATTCAGGGACAGGCCGGAGGCAGTCTTGGTGCCGTTGACGTATTCGCACTTGACGCAGATCTTTGCGGCCTCCAGAGCCCAGCTGGAAAGGGAGCCGGAGTCGTTGAACTTCGAGAGATTCGCGCCGTCCACGGACGGGTGATATGCGACCGCGTTGCAGAAGTTCTGAATGATCTTGAAGAATTCCTGACGGGTCAGATACTGGTCAGGACGGAACGTGCCGTCGGGGTAGCCGCTGACGATACCAAGCTCATATGCTTCGAGGATCGTTTTATCGGTCGTATCGGAGAAGTAGTCCGTGCGTTCCAGCTCAATGGCGTTTTTGGTGATGAGGCCGTAGGCATGGACGGCCAGCACGCTCATTTCGCCGCGCGTGATGTTCTTCTTGAGGTCGTAGCCCGCGAATTCCGAGGGGATCAGATTCAGCTCGTTCATTTCGTTGTAGCTGGGCCTGAACCAGTCGCTGTAGTTCGTACAGGACACGGCCAAAACGCTGCCTGTGGACGCGAACAGCATCACAGCGCACAGAACGCCGCAGAGCAGCCGCCTTTTCCGGTTTTTCATAAGAGTTCCTCCTTCAGCTCCAGACCGACCGGACAGTGGTCGGAGCCGTAAATTTCGTGGTAGATGGGCGCTGCCTCGATGGCCGGACGGAGCCGGTCAGAGACAAGAAAATAGTCGATGCGCCATCCGGCGTTGTTCTCGCGGGCATGGAAGCGGTAGCTCCACCAGCTGTAGGCGCCGGCCAGGTCCGGATTGCGGTAGCGGAACGTGTCCGTAAAGCCTGCCGCGAGCAGCTCCGAGAATTTTCCGCGCTCCTCATCCGAGAAGCCTGCGTTTCCTCGATTCGGGCCGGGATTCTTTAGATCGATAGGCTGGTGGGCGACGTTGAGGTCGCCGCAGGCCACGACCGGCTTTTCCGCGTCCAGCGATTGCAGATAAGCACGGAAGGCGTCGTCCCACGCCATGCGGTGGTCGATGCGCTTGAGTCCGTCCTGTGCGTTCGGGGTGTAGCAGGTGACGAGCCAGAAGCGCTCGAATTCCAGCGTAATGAGCCGTCCCTCCGTGTCAAGCTCCGGTACGCCGACGCCGTAGCGGACGGAGAGCGGCTCCCGGCGCGTGAAGACCGCCGTCCCGGAGTAGCCCTTCTTTTCGGCGCAGCTCCAGAACTGCCGGTAGCCCGGAAGCTCAAGCGTCAGCTGTCCGGGCTGGAGCTTCGTCTCCTGAAGGCAGAAGCAGTCTGCGCCGACCATATGAAAAAACTCCTCAAAGCCCTTGCCCATGCAGGCGCGCAGGCCGTTTACGTTCCATGAGATCAGCCGCATCCGCATCCCTCCGTTTTCAGCGGCAGCTGTCGGCCCAAGACCGATTTTGTAGTAATATACCACATTATGTCTACTCATGCAAGAGCGGAATTGTAAATTCTCGCTTCCGGGTTGTAAAACGCGGGGTTTTGTGCTATAACATCCACATGAATATTCGAGTTTCTGTATCCATTCTCGCCTGCAAGCTCAGCCGCCGGATGATCCGCCTGCTGGGACGGGGCGGAACCGACCTTCCGGGGCGCATTGCCCTGAAGCTCTGCCCCAATTTGCTCGGCGTGCTGGCAAAGAACGTGACGACGGTGATCGTCACGGGTACCAACGGCAAGACCACGACCTCGCGTATGATCGAGCAGTCGTGGATCGAATCCGGAATTTCTTATTTTGCCAACAAGTCCGGCGCAAATCTGCTCAGCGGCGTCACCGCCGAGTTTGCAGTCCATTCCAGCCTGAGCGGAAAATGCCGCTATACCCATGCACTGATCGAGGCGGACGAGGCCGCGTTCAAGGCCATCGGCAAATTTGTCGATCCGAATGCCATCGTCGTCACAAATGTGTTCCGCGACCAGCTCGACCGCTACGGCGAGGTCACGCATACGCTGGAAAACATCCGCATCGGCATTGAAAACAGCCCCCATGCGAAGCTGGCGCTCAATGCGGATGATTCGCTCTGTACATCCCTTGCGGGAGCCGTGCCGAATCCGGTGCTTTTCTACGGCGTGAATACGCCGATCTACGCCTCGCGCGTGGAGGAGCTGTCCGACGCGCCGTACTGCATCCGCTGCAAGCATGCGTATGTGTACGATTATGTGACCTATGGCCATCTCGGCAAGTACCGCTGCCCGGCCTGCGGCTACAGCCGTCCGGAGCCGGAGATCGCGGTGTCCGAGGTCGCCGTGACCGACGCGGAGCACTCCGAGGTCGTGTTCGACGACGGCAAAAAGCGCATTCCGGCCACCATTTGCCTGCCCGGCGGATACAATATTTATAATGCCTGCGCGGCCATGGCGGCGGGAAAGCTGCTGGGCCTGAAGGAAGAGACCGTCGCCGCGTCGCTGGCTAGCTTCAGCTGCGGCTTTGGCCGGATGGAGAAGTTCCGCATCCACGATGTGGATGTGCGCATGATCCTCATCAAGAACCCTGCGGGCTGCAATCAGGTGCTCAATTACCTCACGCAGCTGCGGGAGCCGTTCACGTTCGTTGCCTGTCTCAACGACCGGGCACAGGACGGCGTGGATGTCAGCTGGATCTGGGACGTGGACTTCGAGCGCCTGACCGCAATGGGCGATCAAATCGCCTCCATCGATGTCTCTGGCCGGCGCGCTGAGGATATGGCGATGCGGTTCAAGTACGCAGGCTTCCCGACGGAGCGCCTGCGCGTCAATAAAGACTATAGATCGCTGATCGAGAACGCGGTCGCGCTTGGTAAGCCGGTCTACGTCATGCCGACGTATACGGCCATGCTGGCCCTGCGCAGCACGATCAGCAAGGCCTACGGCTATAAGGAATTCTGGGAGTAAGGAGGCGGAATATGGAACTTCGGATCTGTCATCTTTATCCCGATGTCCTGAATCTCTACGGCGACCGGGGAAACATTCTATGTATGGAACAACGCCTGCGCTGGCGCGGGATCGAAGCCGTGACCACGCAGGTGCCCATCGGCGAGCCGCTCGATGCGGCGGCATACGATCTGTTTTTCATCGGCGGCGGTCAGGATTTCGAGCAGGAGGTGCTTCTTGCGGATCTGCGTGGGGCCAAAACACAGCAGATCCGGTCGGCCATCGAGGACGGAAAGACCTTTCTTGCGATCTGCGGCGGCTATCAGATGCTGGGACAGTATTACAAAACGTGGGACGGTGTGCAGTGCGACTTCACCGGCGCGCTCGATCTCTACACCGTCGGCAGCAAGCAGCGCATGATCGGCAATTACATGTTCACCTGCGACGAGCTGCCGGGCGTCAATGTGGTCGGCTTCGAGAATCACTCCGGTAAAACCTATCTCGGCTCTGGCGTGAAGCCGCTGGGACATGTACTGGAGGGCTACGGCAACAACGGCGAGGACAAAACGGAGGGCGCGCGCTATCGTAACGTGTTCGCAACGTATTCTCACGGCTGCCTGCTGCCCAAGAATCCGGCGCTCTGCGACCATATCCTGAAAACCGCGCTGACGCGCCGGTATGGCGAGGCGGAGCTGACTCCGCTGGACGACGCGCTGGAAAACGCGGCGCACAGCTACATGGAAAACCGACTGTCAAAGAAATAACCGAATATAAAGGCCGCTGACAGTGTCAGCGGCCCTTTCATATTTTTATGCAATTATTCCGGCTTCTGCGCCCAGATGAAGTACCAGTCCAGCTCCTCCGCGGGCGGCGCGTTTTTCCTCTGCGCCGGGAATGGAAGCAGCTGTGGACGCTTGTAGCCAAGCTCGGAAAGCGTGTCCAGCAGGAGCGCTCTCGGCAGAGGGTGATAATGCTCCGTGAAAACCTCGTGCTGCACGTTCCGGCCCTCGCGGTCGAACGTATAGATCAGATTAAAGTCGATATCGCCGCCGGGGAGGTGATCCCAGACCTGCACCAGATGCATCTGCACGCCGTCCGGAAGCAAAACGGGATCATAGAAATAGAAGCGTTCTCTGTGCCGGACGATCTTATCCCAGTTCCGAAGATCGATGTAGAGCCAACCGCCGGGGCGGAGCAGCGCGTCCATCAGACGCAGGATGTCCGGAATCTCCGCATTTTCCACATATGCAAGGGAATTGCCGGTCGAGGCGACGCAGTCGAACTGCCGTCCTTCGAATACCGCGTCGAGAGAGCGAAAATCGCAGGCGGCAAGCTCCGGTGAAAAGCCGCGTGCAGCGGCCTTTTCCCGGCAGCGCGTGAGCATCGCGGGATTGAGGTCGGAGCCAGTCAGGCGGACGCCAAGCTCGCACAGCGGCAGCGTCAGATTGCCGGTTCCGATGCTGACGTCGAGCAGGGTGGTAATGTTCTTTCCATCCAGCAGCGTCTGCCAGTGACGCAGGACGCCCTGCCAGCGCTGCTCATTTTCCAGCAGATCGTAGATATCCGCGCGTTCATAGAGCTTGTCCATGGATCGTTCCTCCTGACGGCTCACAGCGTATGCGTGCAGACCTCACGCACCTTTGCCTGTAGGGATTTGAGGTCGCGGAAGGTTTCGGGCCGCTTGGTCTCGTCGCGCAGAAGCGCCGACGGGTGATACAGCGCCGTGAACCAGATGCCGCCCTTTTGCTCCCACTGGCCGTGTTCCCGGGAAATTTTGAAATCCTCGCGGATAAGCTTCATCGCCGCGATGCGGCCAAGGCAGACGATGATCTTCGGGCGGAGAAGGCGCGTCTGTGCGCGCAGCCAATCGATGCAGGCGTCCTGCTCCGTCTGGAATGGATCGCGGTTGTGCGGTGGACGGCATTTGACGATGTTGCCGATGTAGCAGTTTTCCCGGCCAAGGTCAATGATGCAGAGCATATCGTCCAGAAGCTTCCCTGCGGGGCCGACGAACGGCTCGCCGCGCAGATCCTCCTGTTCGCCGGGGCCTTCGCCGATGAAAAAGACCTCCGCGTCGTGCGGGCCGACACCGAAAACGACGTTGTGCCGCGTCTGACACAGCGCGCATTTCGTGCAGGCCTTGCAGGCTGTTTCAAGCGTTTCCCAGTTCAGCATCTCCGCGCCTCCTTATTCGTTGGGATCGTCGTAGTAGCCGTAAGGCTCGTCCTCCTGCTGACGGCGGCGATGCTCAAGCGCCTTGCGGCGGCGCTCCATGCGCGCCTGACGCTCCTGCCGCTTGCGGAGTTGGAGATAGATCAGGAAAACGACGCCGCCCGCAAGCATCAGAACGATCACAAAAACGACCCATTTCCACCAGTTTTTCTGGATGTAGGAGGACGCGCCGGAAACGGTTGCGTTGAAATCGGATTTTGCTACATCGTTGATCGCCAGAAGATCGGTCGTGCCGAGCGTTTCGCCGTCATAGCTGACCGTGACGCTGCCGAGCACCTGACCGGAATAGACCGGCGCGTCGATGCTCTGCGAGACGGGCATCGGCTCGACAAGAAGAAGCTGCGGGTCGTAGTCCTTCGGAAGCAGAAGGCGGATCTCCTCCGCCGGAGCCAGGGAAACGACCTGCGAGGCGGCGGAATTGTTCACCGTGATCTGCGCCAGCGGATACAGCGGCGAGACGATGCTGACGTAGGAGAATTGGTCGAAGCCGTATTGGAACAGACGGATGCACTGCGGGAAGCTCTCCATCCGCACGTCGCCGGTATCGAGCACCGTCGTGGCGGCGCCGCAGACAACGGCGAGGAAGTACATGCCGTCGCCCTTCGCGCAGGAAATGACGCAGCGGCCCGCCTTTGAGGTGTACCCGGTCTTGATGCCGATGGCGCGGCTGTAGTAGTTGCTGTTACTGGTCGAGTCGTCGATCAGCTGATTGGTCGTTTTCAGCTCCCGCGCCGGAGAGAGATTCGTTGCGGGAAGCTCATAGACGGCGGTGTTGGTGATGGTGCGGAAATTGTCGCTTTTCAGCGCGGCCAGCGTGATGGCTACGAGGTCGCGGACAGTCGTATAGTGTTCCTCGTCGTGCAGGCCGTGCGGATTTGCGAAATGCGTGCCGGTGCAGCCAAGCTCATAGGCCCGCTCGTTCATCATGCGCACGAAATCCGGGATGGAGCCGGCGATGTGCTCCGCGACGGCGTTGGCCGCCTCGTTGCCGGAGGAGATCATCAGGCAGTAGAGCAGGTCGTTGAACGTCAGCTGCTCGCCGACCTGAAGACCGGCGGTGCTGCTGTTGCCGTCAAGACCGGCGAACGCGCCCTCGTCGATCGTGACGATATCGGAGAGGTTGCCGTTTTCCAGCGCCAGCAGGCAGGTCATGATCTTGGTCAGACTGGCCGGATAGATGCGCTCGTCGATATTTTTCTCATAGACCGTGCGGCCGGTGTTCATATCGATCAGAATGGCCGCCTTGGCATCGACCTCAAACGGCCCGTCGGAGCCATCCTCCTGTGTGTCGTCTTCGGCCAGAACGCAGACGCTGCCCATGCTCAGGAGCAGCGCCAGCAAGATAAGCAGTGAGATCAAACGTTGTTTCATCATAAATTGCTCCAATTTCATCAGAACGGCATTGCCGGAATCGCAGAATGTGTGATACAATTATAGCAGAAACTGGCGGTATGTCAATTCTGAGGGAGGGACGCGCATGCGGGAGCGGATACAGAGACTTTTGATCCCGGCCCTTGCCGTGCTGCTGATCGTTTTCTCGGTCGGCTTTCTGATCGGACGCAACGCCGCGCAGAACGATACCGTGATTCAGGTCAGCCGGAAGCCCACGCCCGAGAATGCGGCTCCGGAAGCGCTGCCGGAGGCGGAAGCGCAGACTCAGAATACTGAGGCCGCGTCGGTGGCAGAGACCGCGCCGGAGCAGACGGAGCCGCAGACGAAAATCAACCTCAATACGGCGGACGCGGCGCAGCTGCAAACGCTGCCGGGCGTCGGCGAGGCGACGGCAAGGAAGATCCTCGAATACCGCGAGCTGAGCGGCGGCTTCCTGACGATCGAGCAGATCATGGAGGTCGATGGGATCGGCGAGAAGAAATATGAAGCGATGAAGGAACTGATTACTGTGGAGGATACAGATCCATGAAAATACTGGTCGTGGACGACGAGGCGCTCCTCGTCAAGGGGATAAAATTCAATCTGGAAAACGAGGGCTACACGGTCGTGACCGGCACCGACGGCGTCGAGGCGGTGGACGCGGCCTCGGCGGGCGATATCGACCTGATCGTGCTCGACCTTATGATGCCGCGCATGGACGGGCTGGAGGCCTGCCGGAGAATCCGGGAGTTTTCGGATGTGCCGATCATCATGCTCACGGCGAAAACTGGGGACATGGACAAGCTCATGGGCTTTGAGCACGGCGCGGACGATTATCTCACCAAGCCTTTCAATATTCTCGAGCTGAAGGCCCGCATCCGGGCGCTTCTTCGCCGGAGCGCCAGCGGAAAGAAAAAGACCGCCGAGGAAAACCGCCTCGTCTGCGGGCATATTTCACTCGACCGCGACGCGCGCAACGCCTACAATGACGGCAGGCTCGTCGAGCTGACGGCAAAGGAATTCGACGTGATCGAGCTTCTGATGCGCAATCCGAACCGCGTCTATTCGCGCGACGCGCTGCTCAGCGCGGTCTGGGGCTACGATTCCAGCAGCGATATCCGGACAGTGGATGTCCACATCCGCCGTCTGCGCGAGAAGCTGGAGCGCGATCCGGCCGCACCGGAGTACATTCTGACAAAGTGGGGAGTGGGCTACTATTTCAAGTTCTGACAGACGTATTTCGCTGATCCCGAGCAGCTCGCAGCTGAGAAACGCGCTGGTCTACGTCCTCATCACGTCGGTGGTGCTGCTGTTCCTGAACCTGTCCACATCGGCCAGAACACGCAGGCTGATGTTACAGGCCAAGTACGCCTCCGCGCAGGATAAGCTGCAGCTGGTCGCCTCGTCGTTCAGCGGGCTTGATACGCTCACGGGCGAGTCGGCGGAGCAGGTCATTTCCGTGCTGGGCGACCTGAACGTCACGCGCCTTATCGTCACCGACGCCGAGGGCCGCGCGCTCTACGATTCCTATGAGCCGGAGAGTGCGAAGGGGAAGCTTGTGCTGTTCAGCGAGGTGGTGCAGGCGCTCATGGGAAACGACGCCTTTTACTGCGTCTACAGCGGCGGAACCCTCCGCAGCTACGCAGCCATGCCGGTCATTTCCTACAACGAGCCGGTCGGCTGCGTCTATATCATGGACTATGACGCCGAGCAGGGGCAGCTGATCGCCGATCTGGAGATGAACATTCTCCGCAGTTCCGTCATTCTGGAGGGAGCGATTCTGATCTTTTCCGTCTTTTTCTCCATTGTCAGCTCCGGGCGGATGCGGAAGATCATCACATCCATGCGCCTTGCGCGCGAGGGCGAATATACGCACAAGATCAAAATGCACGGATCGGACGAATATGCGATGTTCGCCGAGGAGTTCAACAAGCTGACCGACCGTTTGCAGGAATCCGAGGAGATGCAGCGGCAGTTCGTATCCGATGCCTCGCATGAGCTGAAAACGCCGCTGGCGTCGATCAAGCTGCTCTCCGATTCGATTTTGCAGAATGAGATGGACGCGGACACCATGCGCGAGTTCGTTGCGGACATCGGAAGCGAGGCCGAGCGCCTCAACCGCATGTCGCAGAAGCTCCTGATGCTCAGCCGCCGCGAGGATTCGGCAGGGCCGGAGCATGAGGTCGTGGACGTGGGCGACGTGGTCTCGCGGGTGTTCCGGATGCTCGTCCCGCTGGCGGATGACCGGCAGATCGACCTGACCGGCAGCTGGAAGCGCGGCTGCACCGTCCTTTCCATGGAGGACGACGTTTATCAGATCATTTTCAACCTTGTGGAAAACGGCATCAAATATAATCAGCCGCAGGGAAGCGTCCACGTTTCGCTGGAAAAAACAGCGGACGATGTGACGATCTCCGTGGAGGACACCGGCTTCGGCATCCCGGAGGAAGCGCTCGGACATATTTTTGAGCGATTCTACCGCGTAGACAAGGCGCGTTCGCGTCAGGCGGGCGGCTCCGGCCTCGGGCTATCCATCGTCCGCGAGCTGGTGCAGCGCAATTACGGCTCCATCGGAGTGCGCTCCGAGGTCGGAAAGGGCACCCGTTTTATGGTTGTTTTCCCGTATTTCGAGGTGGAAGGGGAGAACGAAAATGCGGAATAGGGCCGGAGTGATCCTGACGGCGCTGCTTCTGGCGCTGCTGTGCGGCTGCGCGCCAGCAAGGCCCGCCGCCGTCTATCAGAATCCCATTGATTTTTATTACTGCGACCTCGAGGACCCGCACGGCGGCGCGCTCGGAGCGCTTGCGAAGCAGACCGTCGATCTGGTCGATCCTGAGATCACGGTCGAGGAGATATTGACGCGCTATCTTGCCGGGCCGGACGATCCGGCGCTGGCCGCGCCGTTCCCGGGCGGCCTGACGTGCGAGAGCGTCACGATTTCGGATGGTGTGCTCTGCGTCCGCTTCGGCGAAGCCTACGCGGAGCTGAGCGGTATCCGCCTGTCGCTGACGAACGCCTGCCTGACGAAAACGCTGCTGCAAATTCCCTTTGTGGAAAGCGTGCAGATCGAGACGGACGGCGGAATGCTGACGACGCAGACGGCGACAGCGTTTACAGAGGACAGCTTTCTGCTGAACGACGCCTCGGATACGCCGCTTTCCGAGGCGGCTGCCGCGGAAGCGTCTGCCGGGGAGGCAGAAACGGAAAAAGGATAAAGAAACGCCCGGTGTGCTTGTCATGGCGCACCGGGCGGCTCTATGTATTGACTATCAGAGGGAAAAATCCTTTTCATCCAGCTTTTCCAGCGCGCGGGTGTCCCGGCGGGCCGGTACGCGCTTGAGCGGATCGTAGCGGAACCGGCGGCAGCGATGCTCCGCAGGAACGATGCCGCACTTCTGACAGATCATCGTATGATCGTCCACCCGTCCGGCAAACTGACAATAGGTACAATAACGATCGATTTTCTTGCGGAAGAGCAACGCGGACACCGCCTTTCGAGAATTGCACGGCGAGGCCGCGCTTTTTGCTTTCAGTGCCCACTATTATACACGCTTTTGCGCTGAATTTCCAGAGCTCAGTTTGCGGAATCTCAGGCAAATTATCCCGAGCAGGAGCCAGCCGGGCAAAATGAGCGGCAAAAGCGGAAGCGAGGCCGGAAAAGCGCCCGCTGCCGCTGCCTCCGGCAGCAGATGAAGGGCGGAGAGCGGCAGCGCCAGCAGTGCAGACAGTGCGCCGTGCAGGAGCTTTGCGGGCAGATACCGTCCGAGGCCAAGCCCGGCTGGCGCAAGCAGCGACTGCGCCTGTGCGCAGACGCTCAGCCCGGAAAAGCCGAGCAGAAACGCGGCGATCGGGAAGGCCGCGCGGCATCCGCCCAGAAGCAGCACGCCGTTGCTCAGCTCCAGCATTCCGACCAGCAGCGCCCGCACCTCCGGCGGCAGCCCTTCCGGCAGCAGGCACAGAAGAAAGGCGGAGAGAACGGAAAACGCGACGACGAACATGCAGACCTGAAGCGCGGTCGTACCGGCGCGCTTGACGCTTGTGATGAACGCGGCGGCAAAGCCGGGTGTTTTCCCGGTCAAAGTGCGCTCTGAGGACGGCGCTGCGTCCGGAAGCGGCCCCCTGAGAAGTACGCCGGTCAGCAGCGCACAGAAAACGTGAACGGCATAGAGCAGAAGCCCGGCCTTTGCGCTTCCGAGCACGCACACACCGCAGACGCCGGTCACGAACGCAGGCCCCGCGTTGTTGCAGAAGAGCAGCAGCCGCCCGGCCTCCTCCTGAGATATACTGCCGCTTTCATAAAGCTGCGCGACGGCCTGCGCTCCGGCGGGATATCCGCCGACAAGCCCCAGCACGAGCGCGGCGGAGCCTGCGCCGCCGAGATGAAAAACCGGGCGCATCAGTCCCCCTAGAAGCCTTGCGGGGATGCGCGTCAGAGACAGCTCAGTAATCAGGTTTGCACAGATGAAAAACGGAAAAAGCGACGGCAGAATGGCCGCTCCGCACTGCCGCAGTCCGCGCACGACCGCCGCCGAGGCGGGCTCCGGG
>ULVD01031089.1_pt1 | contig 11284 bp, 2 predicted proteins | sample 1959101 | NCBI WGS metagenome assembly ULVD01 (sample SAMEA4835777, study PRJEB28245) | human gut metagenome | biome: gut microbiome; material: fecal sample | place: Denmark | collected 2008
AAATTGAAAAGCGAGGTGAAAAACGTGTTTGAAGCAACGCTCAAAAACAGAAGTATGCTTGCATCCAAAGTCGCAGCAGACAGCGGTGTACTGGTGTATAACTCTCTCGGCTTTGCAAGAAAGGCCATGGTGCGCTTGGATGGCAAAACAGTGGAATTGCCGGATGAAATTCCGGCGTTCGGCTGGAAAGCGATTTCCGATGTGCGGCCCTATTCGGGAAATGGCGTCGAGGTCTGCGGGAATACACTGAAAAACCGCTACTATGAAATGCGCTTGGACAGCAGCGGCAGAATTGAATCTCTGTTCGACCGGCGCGCGGAGCGGGAGGTGTTCCGCGATGGCGCGTTCGGCAATGAGCTGCAGGCCTTTGAGGATTATCCCCGCCAATACGATGCGTGGGAGATGACCGATTATTACAAGCAGAAAATGTGGATACTGGACACACCGGCAGAGATCACCCCGGTCTTTGACGGTGCCCGCGCCGGTGTGCAGGTCGTTAAGCGATATATGCACTCGACCATCACGCAGAAAATCTGGCTCTATTCCGGCAGCCCGCGCATTGATTTTGAAACGGAGATCGACTGGCACGAGAAGCACCAGATCCTGAAAGCGGCGTTCCCGCTGGCAATTCACGCAAACAATGCGACGTTCGACATTCAATTCGGTCATGTTGTGCGGCCGACGCATGAGAATACAAGTTGGGATAAGGCACGGTTTGAGTCTTACGGTCATAAGTGGGTGGATGTATCGGAAAACGGCTATGGCGTCAGCCTGCTGAACGACTGCAAGTATGGCTACAACACCGAGGGCAGCACGCTGAAACTCACGATGCTGAAGTGTGCGACCTACCCGAATCCGCATGCAGACGAGGGAAAGCACATCTTCACCTATTCGCTGCTCCCACATATCGGCGATTTCAGAGAAGCAGGCGTGATTCAGGAGGCATATTCGCTGAATCAGCCGCTGGAAGCAGTCCATGTCAACAGTGGCGATGGCACGCTGCCCGGCACTTATTCGCTCGTTTCCAGCGACAGCCCGAACGTCATGATCGAGACCGTGAAGAAGGCTGAAGCGGACGGCAGCATGATCGTGCGTCTGTACGAAGCCTTTGACCGGCGCAGCAAGGCCGTGATCTCTGTTGCAGAGGGATTCAAAAAGGCATACCTGTGCAACCTGCTCGAAGATGAGTTGGAAGAACTGCCGTTCGATGGGACGAAGCTGCCGCTTCCGGTCAGAAATTTTGAGATCATCACGCTGAAATTTACAAGAGAATGAGGTGCCTATATGGAGCTTGTACATTTTCGCTCTGACAATCTGGATGTGAACGTGGCCTATTACACAGCCATGTCCGATCTGATTGCAAACATCAAGCCATATTACGGCGGAATTCTGCCAGAGGAAAAAGAAGTCATCATTGCCGGAATCGGCTATTATACGCCGTGGACACGGGATGCTTCCATCAATACGCTGAACGCAGGCGATTATCTGTTCCCGGAAATCTCGAAAAACACGCTGGAGTCCGTTTTGAAAGAAGAAAACGGGAAACTCTATATCGGCGGAGAATATTGGGACGCGATCATCTGGGCATGGGGCGCGTGGGAATATTACCGTTATACCAAAGATGCGGATTTTCTGAAAAAAGCGTATGAAGCAGCAGTCAATTCTCTTGCTTTTTTTGAAGCAACCGAATTTGACGCCGAGAAGAACCTGTTCCGCGGCGCGGCCTGCTACGGCGACGGTGTTGCTGCCTATCCTGATATTTACACAGTTCCCGGCAATTCCGGCATTATCGCGTTTGCGCGGGAACGTAAAGATCTGTGTGCAAAGCAGGGCGTGGGCTTGCCCATGATGGCGCTGTCTACCAACTGCCTGTACTACAAAGCGTATGTTGTTGCAGATCAAATGGCGGCGGAGCTTGGGAAGCCGCAGCAATTTGCGGAAAAAGCCTGGAAGATGAAGGAGGCAATCAACCGGCATTTCTGGATGGAGGAACAGGGGCGCTATCGATACCTGCTCGATCCGTTTGGCGGCTGCGACAGTATGGAGGGCATGGGAAATGCCTTTGTCATTCTGTTTGGCATCGCCGATGAAACGCAGATCCAGAAAGCTCTGGAGAACCAGCATATTACCGTCTGCGGCATTCCCTGCGTATGGCCCAGCTTTTCCCGCTATGACAGCAAGGACGGCATGAGCTTTGGCCGTCACAGCGGCACGATCTGGCCGCATATCCAGTCGTTCTGGGCAGACGCAGCGCTGCATCACGGAAGAAGCGATCTGTTCGATCTGGAATTTAAAAATCTGACGGCATGGTCTGTGCGCGACGGCCATTTCGCCGAAATTTATCACCCGATTACCGGCGAGATCTACGGCGGCGTGCAGGAGGACTGGCAGAGCAACCGTATTCGCCTGTGGAAGTCAGAGCATAAACAGACATGGAGCGCCACTGGCTATCTGCATATGATTTTTGCAGACATCCTTGGCTTGCAGATCAATGGCGACCAGATTTCGTTCTCCCCATATTTGCCGGAGGGAATCACCTCTCTGGAGGTTTCCGGCCTTCTGATTCGCGGGAAACGGTATCGTGTCCATATAGCAGGAACCGAAAGGAGCGTGGAAACAGAAGTAATATGTTGCTGACAGAGAGAACACATAAATATTTGGAAGGAGAGAAAATGTGAAAAACAAAATAGCAGGAACCGAAAGGAGCGTGGAACAGAAGTAATATGTTGCTGACAGAGAGAACACATAAATATTTGGAAGGAGAGATAATGTGAAAAACAAAGAATTCTTACGCTTTTCGATTTGTGCGCTGGTTGTATGCCTGTTTATAGGGCTTGCTCCGTGGTATTCCGGCGTCGTGAGAGCGGCAGAGGTATCCGCAGTTACAGAATTCCGGTTCGAAGACAGCTTAGATAATATCAAGATCACAGCAGTGACGGAAAAAGCAGGATCAGACGATTATTATGCGTTTGATTTTGAGGGTGACGGTGTCACAGGCGGAGAAGACGGTCTGCCGACCGGCTGGAAGTGGGCAAGTGAAGAAAACAAATTCACCCCTGCTGTGATTGTCGATCCTACCAATGATTTCAATCATCTTTTTAAGATGACGCTGAATGACAGCGATGCTGCAGGCGACGATACCGCATATGCCGTATATGATTTTGCGCAGGCAGCGGTAGGCGGCGCTGTGCTGGAGTACCGTGTGTACGTTCCGGAGATTTCCGGAAAGGTTGCATATCTGCCGACGTTCAAGCTGGCAGGACTGAATGGTGCGAAACTGAACCTGTGGATCGCGCCGAGCGGGAATCTTTGCTATAGCGATGCCGATGGCGCGCTAGCAATTGCAAACGGGATCACCGGCTGGCACACGATTAGAGTCGCTGCCGATTTCACGAACGGCATTTACGATCTGTACCTGAACGGAGAACTGGTTCTCGCGGGTAAAAATCTGATTGGTGCAAAGAATGGTACAGCTCAGATCTGGATGGGCTTGAGCCCGTCAAAGGGGCGCGGCGGCTCTGCATATCTGGACGACATTAAAGTTTCCCCGTTTGTTCCGGCAACGCAGTTCAAAACCTTTACACTGTCGGCTTCCAACATCCGCGTCGGTCAGACGAGCAAGGCTGTGCTGTCATTTGAGCCGGAAAATGCTTCGCTCCAGTCTGCAGCGTTCACTTCCTCCAATGAGGCCGTCGCCAGCGTTGATGCGCTTGGCAACGTGACCGGCGTTGGTGCCGGCGCGGCAACGATCACAGCTACCTGCAAAGTCGGAGGTCAGACCGTCTCGAAGACTGCTGACATTACAGTCACGACTTCCAGCATTGCATTTTCCGATAATTTTGAAAGTGCGGACGCTGCTTCCAAATGGACCACAGCCACAGAAACAAATGCTAAAATCAGCGTTACGGAAGATAGCGAAACATACGGAAATCACGCCTTAACAATTGAAACTTATCGAAATGACAGTACGGATTGGAAGGCATATACTCCCTCTACGATTCGCTATACTTATCCGCTCAAGATTCAGGGAACCGACGAACAGGCATCCGTACGCAAAGCCGTTCTGAAGTATCGCGTAAACATTGATCATTGTGTCAGTGACAACAATATTGAAGGAGGTATGATCTATCTCCCGAATTTTGTTACGGCAGCAGGGGATAACCCAGTCACGCTCGGATCTACGGTCAGCGTGATCTGCACTTCGGTCAACTATAAGGATCAGCTTGTCGCAAAATCGGTTGGTGGAGACGATTGGCATGACATCGAATGGATGGTAGACCTCGATAATGCGGCTTATGACCTCTATATTGATGGCAGCCTCGTCGCGAATTATGCAGAAGTTCCTCTGCTGAGTGGAGCATTGGCACCGGGAGAAGACCGAGTAATGGATTCTGAATGGGAAGTTCAGTATACAGAAGATGGGAAGCCCCAAACGCATGGACAGCAGAAGATCCTTCGGACAAAGGATTCCATTACCGCAATTGATATGGGCTTCTATCGCTACACCGATGCGAAAATATCGATCGATGATCTTCAGGTTCTGAACTATGAGCCTGCGACTTCGTGGAAAATCGCAGACAACCAGCTTAAAGAAGTTGCCGTTGGCAATTCGCTCCCGCTGACGCTGGAATTCACAACGGCAAACGGAAAAGAAGCCTCCTGCCGCAGCGCGAAGATCACATCTTCGGACACGAGCGTTGCAGTGATCGATTACAATGACAGCATTATCGGTAAGAAAGCAGGAACCGTTACGATCACGATCACGCCGAACGAAAGCGGTCTTGAATCGAAGACGCTTACAATTACGGTGAGGGATGATATCCCTGCGACGGATATCACAGGTGTTGCGGATTTCTCGCTCCCCGTTGGCGGCCATCAGTACATTCGTGCTGCGGTCGTTCCGGCCAATGCGACTGTACAGGACGTAACCTTTGCATCCAGCGATGCGTCCGTTGCTTTTGTCGATGAATGGGGCGAAGTCCTTGCAAAGAAAGCAGGCACTGCCGAGATCACGGTCAGCGCTGGCGCGTTCCAGAAAAAGATCACTGTCGCAGTCAACGAACCCGGCGTTATGCAGACGTTCAACGTAACAGATGCAGCTTCTCTGCTGAGTGCGTTAAATTCTATCAGCCAGATCGACAAATCGCAGATGACCGGCAATATCGTTGTGAATCTTGCGCCGGGCTATTATGCGCTGACAGAAACGCTGAAGCTCAACGAATCGCACGGCGGCAATGAAAAGTATTCCGTTATCTTCCGCGGCAGCGGTGATGCGACGATTGGCGGCGGGATCAAGATCAGCGGCAGCAGCTTTACGAAGGGCGAAAATGGCATTTATGTTGCCAATGTTCCTGCCGGAACAAAGACCAGACAGCTCTTCGTAAATGATGTCCGAGCCGTTCGCGCCAGAAGCGAGGGCCCTCTGACCAACGCTTCCACGCTGATGAAAAACGGAACGACGGTCGGAATGTTGTGTGATAATACAGAAATTGCTGATTATGCGCACCCAGATGATGTCGAGTTTGTTTTCAAGCACTCGTATTTCCATTTCAGATGTGGCCTGGATCATGCTGTGACGACATCAGATGGGAAAATAGAACTCTATGCGGATATGCCCGGCTGGTATTATATCCAGAGCTTTTTCAACCACTTTGAACAGGGACCGGCAGAAACGCTTCTCTACTATGAAAACGCACTGGAACTGCTGGATGAACCTGGCGAGTGGTATCTCGATGAAGCGGCAAGCAAGCTCTATTATATGCCGAGAAGCTTTGAGGATATGTCCACGGTAACCGTGACGATCCCTGCTCTTGATGGCCTGCTTCGCATCGAAGGCACTGACTATTCGCACGAAGTGCAGAATATCACGTTTGAGGGCATTACGTTTGCCGATGCGACGTGGATGCGTCCCAGCACAAAGAATGGACACCCCGCAGCGCAGAACAACGGTATCCGTGAATGGGACACCCAGTATGATCGTGACTTTATGCCAGACGGAACGGTCATGGTTAAGAGAGCAAATTCTGTGAACTTCAAGAATTGCACGTTTGCAAGACTTGGCTCTACCGGTCTTTTCATGACGGATTCCGTTAAGAACAGTACGATCAGCGGGAACCATTTCTATGATATCTCCGGCGGCGGCACTGCGATTGGTGATCTCCAATATGGACACAGGCGCACGAACCACGTCAATAACTTCAATCCGCGAGACCCGCAGAAAGTCATGAAGAACTTTGACGTGACGAACAATTACATCCATAATACCGGCGTGGATTATTTCAATTCCTGCGGTCTCAGCGTAGGCTTTGCCGCCAATGTAACCATCAGTCACAATGAGATTTTTGACATTCCGTATTCCGGGATCAGTATCGGTAACGGTTGGAACTGCCGATTTACGAACGTTCAGAAGAACATGAAGATCAAGAATAACTTCATTCATGATTTCATGAAAGATGTTTATGATGGCGGCGCTGTTTATACGGTCGGCAATTCTGGCGCTAGCGTAGACAAGCCGAATGAGGTTGCGTACAACTACATCAGTGACATGCATAACCTCTACTCGCCGCTGTATCGTGATGCGGGCAGCATGTGCTGGTATGATCATCACAACGTTATCAACCTGTCTCAGCGGGAGCGTTTCCCGGATGGATCATTGCCTGCGTGGGTGCTTCTCAATATTTGGAGTCATGATCTTACGGTGCGCAACAATTACACAACGACTGGCAGAACGAATCTCGCAAACCAGCATGTTGCAAACCACGTTGTTGAAAACAATGAGGTCTGCGAAAATGCAAACTGGTCTGAAGGTGCGCTTGAGATTATTCGGGGATCCGGATTAAACATCGCAAATGCGGCAGAGCTGCGCAACAATCAGGCAGAGGTTGTGAAATGCGACCTGACAGATTCTGCTGAATTGAGTGTCGGACAAAATCTTTCAATCAATCTGACATTCTGCGATGGGAAAGACAATCCGATTGCGCGTGAGAATGTTGCTATCTATTATGCAATAGATAATTCTGAAATTGCAACGATCGATGCCAATGGCACTGTGACTGCAAAAAAAGCAGGAAAAACACAGATTCATGTGTATGTTGTTTCAAATAACATTTTGCATGAGTTTGAATGCTCATTGTATGTCGGTGCGGAACTCGCGGAAATTCGGCTGAGAAATATCGACGGCAACATTATTCCTATAGAGTCCATCGGCACCGCGAAACTTGAGCCGTATGGCGTCAGCAATCTGGGCAATGAGCTTACCCTTACAGACGTAACGTATCAGATTGCAGACACCTCCATTGCAAAGGTTGACACGACCGGCAGAGTCAAACCTGTTGCGGACAGCGGTGAAACCACGCTCACCATCACTGCCACGGCTGACGGGAAAACAATCAGTGCAGCGTTCACCGTGAGAATTCTAAGTGCAGAAGGAAAGAAAATCATTCCTTACGGTACGCCGGTTCTCGACGGTAAGCTGGATGATGTGTACACCAAAGGCAAGAAAATAGATTTCGGTTCGGTATTCTATCCTAGCGCCAGCGCTGAATCGGATACCGATGGTTACTGCTATCTCGCATGGGATGAGAGATATCTGTACTGCTATGCGTATGTTGCAGACGGCGATGTTATGAGCGCAGGCATGGAGTATATCAACAAGGAGCATCCTTGGGCAAACGATGATATCGAAACGTACATTATGACCACGATGAATCGTCCGAACGGTGCTATGACGAAATTTGCTTGTGATGCTTTTGGCGTTAGAGTCTACGGACATCAGGTATCGGAAACCGCCGAGGTACGCAATGAACTCAAATACGCAACCGCATTTACCTACAACGGTGAGATCATCGAGGGCTATCAGATCAAGAACCCGACAGCTCAGCAGAAGGCATCCACTGAAGAACATCCGGTCAACGGTTATGTGATCGAAATGACCCTGCCGCTCTACCGTGAAATGGGTATTTCAAACGAAAAACCGCAGGCTGGCGACAAGATCATGTTCCAGATTCAGGTGAATGATTACGATGGCGGTACGCCCGGCGATGCAAATACAGTCGTAGCAAGAAAGAACGATGCTGACAGCTATTGGCTTGCAGCCGGACCCGAACCGGAAGAACCGGAAACTCCTGCTGATAAGACGCAGCTGGAAGCAGCGATTGCCGCTGCAGATGCAATCGATCTGAGCAAGTATCAGGACGGCGCAGAAAAGGATGCCTTTATCGCAGCGCTTGCCGCGGCAAAGCGGACTTACGCGGATGAGAATGCAACGCAAGACGCGGCCTCTGCTGCAAGCAGCGCACTGACGCAGGCCATGAATGCACTCAAACGCAAAGAAGATCCTGTTAAGCCGTCGCCGATCCTGCCGATCATCGGTGCAATTACGGGCGGAAGCAGCAACAACATTTCGTTCCGCGATGTCCTGAAAACGGATTGGTTCTATAAGGACGTGCAGTTTGTCGCTGAAAATAAGCTGATGCTTGGTACTGACAGCACAAACTTCAGCCCGAAAGCCACTGTTACAAGAGCGATGGTCGCAACAATCCTCTGGCGTATGGAAGGTGAGCCAGCAGCAAAGCAGGCATCCAGATTTACCGACGTCGCAGCTGGAAAGTGGTATTCTGACGCAATCGCATGGACTTCTGAAAACGGTATCTTTACAGGCTATGGAAGCGGTATGTTTGGAACAAATGACCCGATTACCCGCGAACAGCTTGCTACGATTCTTTATCGTTACGCACAGTATAAAGCCTGCAGCCTTACCGATTCTGCCAAGCTGTCCTCGTTTGCTGATGCAGATCGTGTATTCGGCTATGCGCAGACTGCCATGCAGTGGAGCGTCGGGAGTGGGATGCTGAAAGGCGGCACGGACGGAAAGCTGCTGCCGCAGAACACAGCAACTCGCGCGGAACTTGCAGCGATTCTTCATCGCTTCGCAGAAAAATATTCGATCCTGTAACCCTGCGCCGTGATTGGCGCAGCAAATGAACGGCCCCCTATACCTCCTATAGATCACCAGCAGTAAGGAAGCTGGGGCGGAGATTATCTCCGCCTCGGCTTCCGAACCCATTCAAACGCACAAGATATTTTGACTCAGAAAATAACGCACCCAAATGGCGGTGCTAAAAATAAAGGACAGGCATAAGCCGGCAACGAAAGAAAGGACATTGAGTATGGCAATCCTATTTGACAAGCAGGAACAGATATTCTATCTGCACACAAAGAATACGAGCTATGTAATGGGTGTTTTGCATGGAAAATATCTGCTGCATCTGCATTACGGCAAAAAAATACACGCCTATCATAATTTCGTGAAGAATCTTCCGATTCATAATGATACGACATGGTGCGGCGTGGACATTATGGACTCCGACGCAATTTATAGCACAGAGCTTCTTCCAATGGAATACCCGACCTACGGCAGCGCCGATCTGCGTACACCCGCGTTTCATGCCGAATACGAAACCGGCAGCGCGGTAACGTGTCTTGGCTATTGCGGCTATGAAATCTATCACGGCAAGGAGTCGCTGAGCGGCCTGCCCGCAACGTATGTAGAAAGTGATTCCGAAGCGGATACGCTGGAGATCACGCTGGTCGATTCACTGACCGGTTTGAAAATCGTCCTCTCGTATTCTGTTTTTGAGGACTACGATGTCATTACAAAGAGTGTCCGCGCCGTCAACGAGAGCGTACAGCCCATTGATGTGCAGAGTATTTTAAGCAGTACGACGTATCTGTTTGATAAAAACTATGAATTTGTCCATCTGACCGGCGCGTGGGCGCGCGAACGGCATATCCAGAAGCAGCCGCTCATGAACGGTACGATGCAGATCGACAGCAAGCGTGTGGCGAGTGGTCACGTTCACAGCCCATTTTTGGCGCTGGCAAGACCGTGGGCAACGGAAAATCAGGGCGAGGTCTACGGCTATAGCTTCGTCTACAGCGGCAATTTCATCATGCAGGCCGAGACGAACCAGCAGAATCTTGTCCGCGTCAACATCGGCATCAACCCCTTCGGCTTCCACTGGCTTCTGACACCGGGCGAAGTGTTCCAAGCACCCGAAGTCGTTATGACGTTCTCCAATTCCGGCTTTGGCACGATGTCCCGCCGCTTCCACCGCATTTACCGCCAGCGTCTGTGCCGCGGCAAGTACCGCGATAGCGAACGGCCTGTACTTATCAACAACTGGGAAGCGACGTATTACGACTTTGATGAAGAAAAAATCCTCAACATTGCGAAAAAAGCGCATGATGTTGGTGTGGAATTGCTGGTTCTTGATGATGGCTGGTACGGAAAGCGAGATACAGGTGACAGTTCCCTTGGCGATTGGAGGCCCTATCTCAAAAAGCTCCCGAACGGTATAGATGGACTTGCCGATAAGATTGCAGAAATGGGAATGCGGTTTGGGCTATGGTTCGAGCCGGAAATGGTGTCTGAGAACAGTGATTTGTTCCGCACGCATCCGGATTGGTATATTGGCATTCCTGGCAGGCCAAAAACCCCGGCAAGAGGCCCCGGTCAGCTTGTTCTGGATCTGACGCGCCCAGAGGTGTGCGATTATATTGTAGAGGCGTTGTCCGCTGTTTTGCGTTCTGCGAAAATCTCCTATGTCAAGTGGGATATGAATCGAAATATTACAGAAATCGGTTCTGCCACGCTGCCCGCAAACCGTCAACAGGAGCTTCCACATCGCTATATGCTGGGACTGTACAGCATTTTGGAACGGTTGGTCACAGCTTTCCCAGACGTGCTGTTCGAGGGCTGTGCGGGTGGCGGCGGACGCTTTGACGCAGGAATGCTCTATTACTTCCCGCAATACTGGACGAGCGACGACACGGACGCCATCGAACGCCTGTACATCCAGCACGGCACGAGTCTCGTCATGCCAGCCTGCACGATGGGCGCACATGTTTCCGCCGTGCCGAACCATCAGGTGCATCGCACAACGCCGCTTCAAACAAGAGGCCATATTGCAATGGCTGGTCAGTTCGGCTACGAGATGGATCTCGGCAAGCTGTCCGAAGAAGAAACGGAGCTTGTCCGGCAGCAGATCCGGCAGTACAAAGAAATCCGAAGCACCATCCATTTCGGTGATCTGTACCGCCTGCGCTCCCCGTTTGAGGGCGAGAATACTGCGTGGGAATACGTCTCCGCCGACCGAAAGCAGGTTGTGCTGCTTTACTGCACCATTTGCGCCCACGTCCTGACCGGCCTGACGCAGCTTCGATTTGAGGGCCTGTCCGAAAATGCACAGTACCGGAACACGGAAACCGGCGAGATCTACGACGG
>ULVD01097985.1_pt1 | contig 11272 bp, 12 predicted proteins | sample 1959101 | NCBI WGS metagenome assembly ULVD01 (sample SAMEA4835777, study PRJEB28245) | human gut metagenome | biome: gut microbiome; material: fecal sample | place: Denmark | collected 2008
TTTTTTTCTCCGCTCAGGATGACGAAATGCGCCGCACCTTCCCCGCCCTACCCGTAGAACCTACAGAACCCGCTCCCCTCTTTCGCAAACAATCGAAGGGCAGCACGCCCCAAGGGCTAACCCTGAACCCTGCCCCCTTTTTTATTTACCTCTTTCCGTTTTTTTGATTTCCTTCTAATATAAGACGTATCACATGTTGGAAGTGATGATTCTTATATCAGGAGGTTTTTATGGCACAGACTAAGAGAGAACTTGTACAGGCGGTTTTTTGACCCGCCCGGAAAATCACTGTATGCCAAAGGGGCTGTGAAGAAATAAATCCTCATTTCTTCACAGCCCCTTTTTACTTTGCTTTCATTTGGTTCAGGGTTCAGGGCTCTCGTGGCGGCTTCGCCGCCTTTTTTTTAGAAGATGGTATTCTTGTATCGCAGCCTTCCCCTCTAGGGGAAGGTGCCCGAAAGGGGCGGATAGGGTGACTATGGCATGAAAGACAGCTGGGATAAGGTTTCCCTGTCACTCCTATGAGAGCTACAAGTCCCCAGCGGTAGATGGAACGCGAAAATGAGATGATCGTTATTTCACATCGCCTTTTCTTTTTTCTGTAAAAATAAAAGAACGGATCTCTGACGAGATCCGTTCCTGTGGCGGAGTGAGGGAGATTCGAACTCCCGCACCGGTATAACCGGTCTAACGATTTAGCAAACCGTCCTCTTCAGCCACTTGAGTATCACTCCACATAGCTGACTTTAGAGATAATACCATATGAGGCAGGGGATTGTCAAGAATTTTTTAAGAAGTCATTTTGACAAAGAGGGAGGAATCAAGGATAATGGGTTCAGGGTTCAGGGTTCAGGGTTCAGGGTTCAGGGTTAGCTCGCGGGCGTGCTGGCCCTTGATTGTGAATGAAAGCTCTGCTTGAATGAGGAATTAGGAATGAGGAATTAGGAATGAGGAATTAGGAGTGGTGGTGCGGCGCGAAAAATAATAAAGCGCCGCGAAGTATAAATAGGACGATGCCCGAAGGTTTCTTTCAGAGCAGGTTTCCCGTTTCGGATTTCCAAACATCGACCGCTGGGCCACGAATGACAAAGATTTCTCGCTTGCGCTCGAAATGACGATACGGGAGTCTGATGTCTTCCAGTTTCCTAGTCTCTAGTCCCTAGTCACCAGTCACCAGTCACTCCTAATCCCTAATCCCTAATCCCTAATCCCTAGCCACTTATCCCCTAAAACTGTTCTCTCAAAGGAGCCATTATGCATTTCGAAACTATGATCCTTCTCCTCTTTTCTGCCCTTGGCCTTATTGACGGAGCGCTTTTTGCGCTGCTTTTCCGCCGGAGGCGTTTCTATTTCTATGCATTGGCGATGGCACTCCTTGGAGGAGCAGCAGGCGCGTATTTCCTCTGGTATGCAAAGGGATATGATGGGCTCGGACTCTGGTCACTCTATCTGGCGTATGGGATGACAGGATTCATGGTGGCGGAGATCATAGCGCTCTTCCTCCTCGTCCCGCTTTCGCTTCTGAGTCTTGTGATAGCCCTTCGGCGTGCTGCGAAGCTCTTGGGCGCACTGGGGCTTCTCGCATCACTTGGGATCGGCGTCTATGGAGCCTATGATGGAAATCATCGGGAGGTGACGGAGCATCACGATATCTATGTGAAGGATCTGCCGGATGCCTTGGAGGGGTATCGCTTCGCGCAGATGACGGATACGCACATCGGTCCCTACTTCCGCTATACGGATCTTCCGCGTGAGATGGCGCGTGCAAAGGCAGAAGGGGCAGAGGCGGTCTTTTTCACGGGGGATCTTATCGATGATGTGCGCCATATGAAGGAAACGGCGGATATCTTAGACGAATGGCAGGAGGCTTTTCCCGATGGCATTCTCTATGCCTGGGGAAATCATGAGTACTATCGCGGCAAGGATCTCATCCGCAGTGAGCTTCTCCGGACGCGGGTCGAGCTTTTGGAGAATGAAAGTACCGTGATCCGGCGCGGAGGCGAGACGCTCTACGTGGCGGGGGTGGATTACCCGTGGAGCCGCGGGGCGGCGCGGTCGCTTGAGATGCAGAATATGATGGACTTCGCCTATCGGGATATTCCCGAGGGCGCACCGTCGATCCTGCTTGCACACCATTCCGATTTCATCGATCTGGGGTTTGAAAGAGGAGCCTTCCTGACGCTCACAGGACATACGCATGGGACACAGTTCGGCCTTTTCGGTCGGCCGATCATTACACCCTTCCGCTATACACGCGGTATGTACAGCGATGGCATGCATCAAGGCTATGTCTCGCGCGGGGATGCGAGCTGGTTCCCCTTCCGTTTTTCCTGCGAAAGGGAGCTTGCTGTATTTACGCTGCACAGGAAAACTGAAAAATGAGACATGAAGGTGCGGCGCATCAGGATCGGAATGGGCCGCACCTTTTTATCATGCGGCTAGGGAAACACTGATTCAATCGTTGGCTGATTTCATTCTTGGATTTTTATACAGAGCAAGGAATCATCTGACGCGAATAGCGAGCTATGTAAGGAAGATGATGACAAAGCTATGTATAAAAATCCATATGAAATCCGGCTCTGCGATTTAATCAGCGTTTCCCTAGCCACTTCTTTCTCTCTATAGTAAAATAAGGCATAGGAAATGTACCATACCAAAGGAGATGAAACTATGAAAAAATGGGAAAAGATCGTGACGGCTCTGGGCGCAGCCCTCTTCATTTACACAGCAGAGCCGGTCTTCGCTTTCGAGCCCTTTTATCTGAATGGCGACCAGACGCAGCCCATGATACAGAATACGGGCGGCATTTACAATGACGGCAAGACGGGGCTCTTCATGGACCTCACCTCCATGACCATCGAAGGCGTATTCAATGACGGACTGGCTGTGCGTGTGAAGATTTTTGAACTCGCGGAGGGCAAGTCTGTCAGGACGGGCTTCCTGCATGTCCGCTACGCAGAGGACGGCAAGGCATGGGTGCTTCGCACGGATGATCGCTGGCAGGAGGTCGCATCCGGCACCGAGGATCCGTCGGCTCTCGCTGTCTACTTCGTGCGTGAGGAAATGGGAAATGAAGCCCGTCGCGATACCTACATGAGTCAGATCGAGAAGCTCGCAACAGCGCAGGAAGGCGATCCGGGCTCCATCGTGCCTGCCAATGCACTTCCGGCTTCTTTCGGACAGACGCCCAAAGCTGCTGAAAAAAAGGCGGCTCGCCCGGTGAAAGGGAAGTCCGTCGTCCGCGCCAAATCCCTGTCTGCGCCGCATGGAGAGGTGACCGTCACCATCACAGAAGCACCCCAGGTGGAGATCGTGAAGAGCGAAGGGGAAAAGTGACTGGTGACTGGTAGCTAGGGATTAGTGGCTGGGGATTAGGTTTGCGATACGAGAAAACCGCCAGTTTCAAACCTCCGCGGCGCTTAGATCCTTCGACTCAGCTGCCATTATTCAGATAAGCGTTTCCCTAACATACAGCTTTTTTCTCCGCTCAGGATGACGAAAAGCGCCGCACCAACCCCTTTGAACCCACAGAACCCGCTGAACCCTTTCGCACGTAATCAAAGGGCACCACGCCCGAGGGGCTAACCCTGAACCTCGAACCCATAAACTTTGATCTTATTTCCAAACAATCAATCACATAAATAACAAAAGAAGGAATCATTATGGCCAAAAGATACTATGAACTGCATGTCGCTGGATGCACGCGCCAGCTGCCGATCATGAATATTTCCGACACACTTGCCATCGCAGGCTTTGTCATACTGGGCGATACAGAGATCGTCACCCGCACCGCAGAGGAATTGGCGAAGAAGGTCCCCGAGGGGACGGATATCATCCTCACCGCGGAAACGAAGGGCATCCCGCTCGCCCATGAGATGGCGCGTGTGCTTGGCATGAAGAAATACATCGTCGCACGTAAAAGCGTGAAGGCCTATATGGAGAATCCGATCTGCGTCGAGGATGAATCCATCACGACCATGGGCAAGCAGCGTCTCTACCTTTCGCAGGACGATGTCGATCTCATCCGCGGCAGGAAGGTTCTCCTTGTCGATGATGTTATCAGCACCGGCGGCTCCATGAAAGCGATGAAAGAGATCACGGAAAAAGCAGGCGGATGTGTGATCGGGGAAGCAGCCATTCTCGCGGAAGGCGATGCTGCAAAAAGAGAGGATATCATTTTCCTCGCGCCGCTTCCGCTCTTTGAAGCAGAGTGACTGGTGGCTAGGGATTAGGTTTGCGATACGAGAAAACCGCTGGTTTCAAACCTCCGCGGCGCTTCCATATTTTTATGCGCCGTACCACCACCGTTGAACCTTCTAAACCTGTTGAACCCGCTCCCCCTCTTTCGCACGTAATCAAAGGGAACCACGCCCGAGGGGCTAACCCCGAACTCTGAACCCCGAACCCTTATACCTTACCCTTCCTTCTTCCCCTTCATCTATGCTATAATAAACAATACGAATTATTCCATTCACAAGATTCATTTCCTACAGGAGGAAAACGATGAAGCATCAGGAAATTGTGATGATTGTTGACTTTGGCGGACAGTACGCCCAGCTCATTGCACGCCGTGTACGTGAGTGCGGTGTCTACTGCGAGATCCTGCCATACAACAAAAGCGCAAAAGAAATTTTAGCCCAGCAGCCGAAGGGGATCATTTTCTCCGGCGGCCCATCCAGCGTCAATGCGGAAAATGCGCCGGAGATCGATCCGGACGTATTCAAAGCAGGCGTGCCGATCCTCGGCATCTGCTACGGCATGCAGCTCATGGCCAAGACCTTGGGCGGCGAAGTTTCTAAACCTGAAAAACATGAATACGGTCACACCGATTTCTACAGAAACGGCAGCTCCGCACTCTTCGAAGGTGTCTCCGAAAAGACAGCGGTATGGATGAGCCATGGCGATGCAGTCACAGAGATGCCGGCCGGCTTCGGACTCACCGGTCACACCGACCTCACCCCGACTGCTGCGATGGCAGATGAAGCCCGCCGCTTCTACGCTGTCCAGTTCCATCCGGAGGTCGTCCACACCCCGGAAGGCACCACCATGCTGAAGAACTTCCTCTTCCACATCTGCGAATGTGAAGGCGGCTGGTCCATGGGCAACTACATCGACATCGCTGTCGAAAATATCCGTGAAAAAGTCGGAAATCACAATGTCATCTGCGCCCTCTCCGGCGGCGTCGACTCCTCTGTCGCAGCTGTCCTCGTACACAAAGCCATCGGCGATCAGCTGACCTGCGTTTTCGTCGACCACGGTTTCCTGCGTCTCGGCGAAGCAGAACAGGTCGTCGATACCTTTACGAACAAATTCAACATGAAGCTGGTACACATCGATGCATCCAAGCACTTCATGTCGCTTCTGGAAGGCGTCACCGAACCGGAAAAGAAACGTAAGACCATCGGTGCAGAATTCATCCATACCTTCCAGGAAGAAGCGAACAAGCTCGAAGATGTGAAATTCCTTGTACAGGGCACCCTCTATCCGGACGTCGTAGAATCCGGCACCGCGACCGCTTCTACCATCAAGTCCCATCATAATGTAGGCGGTCTCCCGAAGGATATGAAATTCTCCCTCATCGAACCGCTTCGTGAACTCTTCAAAGACGAAGTCCGCGAGCTCGGCCGTCAGCTGGGCCTTCCGGAAGAAGTCGTCAATCGTCAGCCATTCCCGGGACCGGGCCTTGCCATCCGTATCATCGGCGACATCACTCCGGAACGCCTCGATATCCTGCGCCGTGCGGACTTCATCGTGAGAGATGTCATCCATAAGCATGGTCTCGACAACACCATCTGGCAGTCCTTCGCCGTCCTTCCGGCAGCGATCCGTTCCGTCGGCGTCCAGGGCGATGAAAGAACCTATGACTACACCGTAGGCATCCGTGCCGTCACATCCTCTGATGGCATGACCGCTGACTATTTCCGCTTCCCGTGGGAAGTACTCGACGAAATGAGCCGTCGCATCTGCAACGAAGTCGCCGGCGTAAACCGCGTCGTCTACGACATCACCTCCAAGCCACCGAGCACCATCGAGTGGGAATAATAGGAATCAGAAAAGCCTGCTTCTCCCGTGTGGAGAGGCAGGGCTTTTTTATCATATCGTGGTCTTGGATTTGGAGAAATGAGAAATATTGGCGGCTTTGCCGCAAGACCCATTGCAGGCGTCGAACCTCTTGTCCCTAGTCACCCACTGCCGCTCACTTTTCATTTTGCCGCAAATTACCATCAGAAAGGAGCCACCCATGAGCCTTATCAGACGAAATCCCGATCTTGCTGCAGCGGCGCTCCTTGCGCTCGTGACGGCGTGTTTCTCGGAGGTCAGCCTTTCCTCGCTGAGAGAGAGTATCAATTTTCCGCTCCTGGCGCTCCTTTTTTCTCTCATGACCATCGTAGCGGCTCTTCGGCGCGCCGGATTCTTCAGCGGCCTTTTCTGCCATCTCTTTCAGAAGCCCATGAATAGCCGGCGGATGGGGCAGGTATTCCTCTTTCTCTCCTTCTTTACCTCCATGGTATTCACGAATGACGTTTCACTCATCATCTTCGTGCCGCTTGCGATCTCTCTCTTCAAAGAGGCCCATGCCCTCCGCCTGGTGATTCCTGTCCTCACATGGATGACCATCGCAGCGAATCTGGGCAGTATGCTGACGCCCATCGGAAATCCGCAGAATCTTTTCATCTATGCCCACTACCATCTGCCGCTTGCCGAATTTCTCTCCATCACCGCACCCATCACCGCGCTCTCGGCCGTCCTGCTCTTCCTTGCCAGCTATACGCTCGAAGAGAGTCCGCTCACGCTCCGTTTCACTAAGCCGTCCGGCATACCGCGTCTTCGTATCGCGCTCTTGCTCCTTCTCTTTGCGCTCTGTCTTTTGAATGTCCTTCGCCTTCTTCCAATCTCATTCCTCCTAGCGATCGTCATTCCTGCTTGTGCGCTCCTTGACCGGAAGGCCTTCCTCGAGGTCGACTACAAGCTGCTCGCGCTCTTCCTCGCTCTTTTCATCGTGGTAGGAAATCTGACGCACATCCCGGGGCTTCAGGAGAAACCGGCCGCGCTCCTTGCCGGGCACGAATTCTGGGTGGCTCTTCTCCTTTCGCAGGTAGTGAGCAATGTCCCTGCGACCGTCATGCTCTCTCCCTATACGGAAAATTACACCGCGCTTCTCCTCGGCGTCAATATCGGAGGCCTCGGTACCCTCATCGCCTCTATGGCGAGCCTCATTTCCTTCAAGGCGTATCTCTCGATGCGCTTCCACTTTGCCCGTGCCTATTTTCTTGTCTTTACCGGGGCAAATCTGGGCTTTCTGGCCGTTCTGATCGGGGCGTACCTGCTGCTGTGGGGGAAGTAGGAGTGTAGAGAGCGGTGTACACGCTAGGGAAACGCTGATTAAATCGCAGAGTCAGCTTCTATAAGAATTTTTATGCATAGCTTCGTCATAGCCCTCCTTAAATAGCTCGCTATTCGCGTCAGGTTATTCCTCGCTATGCATAAAAATTCAAGAGTAAAATCTGACAACGATTTAATCAGTGTTTCCCTAAAAAGCCCGCCTCTTTCATAGAGAGGTCGGGCTTTTTTCATGCCTGTCAGGGGAAAGAAAATGCGACGGCTCTGGACAGCCGGCAGTCGCTATTTCTTTGGCTTTGGCAAGGTGAAGGAAGAAATGAGCGGGATGAGAGTGATCAGGGCGATCACGTAGAAGGTCGTCTCCAGACCATACATGTCGCCGACCTTTCCGAGGAGCGGTGCTGTGATGCCACCGACGCTGACGGCAAGGCCGAGCGTGATGCCCGAGGCGAGGCCGACACGGTTCGGCAGGTACTGCTGGCCTAGGACGACCATCGCGCTATACGTAAGATTCAGAGCCGCACCGAGGACGATGAGACAGAGGATACCAAGAATGGAGCTGTCCGTCCATGCGAGAATGAGCGCAGCGGGGAATGCGAGGAGGAAGCCGAAGCGGACAAAGGTGCGATAGCCATGCTTGTCGCCCAGCTTTCCGCCGATCAGTGTGAAGAGCGCGCCGATGCCATAGTACACACTGAGGAGCAGGTTGCTGAAATTCTGTGATTCGTGGAAATGATTCATGAAGTAAAGTACGATGAAGGTATTCAGCCCGAGGTACATGATAGAGCGGCCGAAAACGACGGCGCCGAGACGACAGAAGGAGCCCCACTGATCCGGTGCGTCCGTCACGGCGTGTTTCTTGTGTGAGGAGATCGATCTCTCGCCGATGGCCTTCAGACGGGGATAGAGAGCGAGAAGGAGCACGCAGATGATGATCTCCGGGATAAAGAAAATGAGCGTGCCCGGCAGGCCGAAAAAGGCGATCGACGCAGAGATGATCGCTGCGCCGAAGGTGAAGCCCATATTGCCGCCAAAAGAAAAGACCGAAAGACTGATGCCGCGGTTGTCATCTGTCGAGACACGGTTGACCATGAGCGCGCCCTGCGGGTGAAACATCGCGACACCGATGCCGGAGATCATCGTGAAGAGGCAGAGCAGATAGAAATCTGACGTGACGCCTGTCAATGCGATGCCGCCGCCTGCCATGAAGAGGCCTAGCGGCATGATCCAGGGCCAGTTGTGCTTGTCGGAGAGAGTCCCTAAGAGTGGCTGGATGAGTGAACCGATGATGTTTGAGGACAGCACCAGCATGGCAGCGGTCGCGTAGTCATAGTGATAGGCCGCGACCAGAAAGGGCAGTACCGCCGCCAGTGCGCTCTGATTGATGTCCGAGCAGAAATGGCATGCGGCGAGCAGGGTTTGATAACTGAAAAATCTCATAATACCTCCTTGTCGAAACACAGACTTGGCATGATGCAGGATCCTTCGTGCGTGCTTATGTTTCCTTCCATGATAACCTTATAAGTATACAATAGAACTGATTTCAAAGCTATATGGGATCGATACGTCACTGCGCGATTTGAGCCGGTGCGGGCATGTACTTCTGGGGGGATGTCCTGCGGGCCATCAAGCGGCGCGAGACATGCCAGCTGAGCGTGATCTCCTTGACAGGGGAAAGGCTCTCATGCTATATTTCCTATAACATAGTAACAAAACCGCTGCTTCGCCACCGGGTGGAGCAGACAGGCGTTTCAGCCATTCTCCGTAGGTACGGCGCAGCCGGGAGAGAGTGGCTGGAGCGCCTTTTTTTTGAGAGGAGGATCTCCATGCTTGCTCTATGGTGGCCTGTCGTTTTGATCGTTGTGGCTGATGTGATATACCAGATCTGCGCAAAGAAGCTGTCGTCCGTTGCCTCTCCGCTCGCGGCACTGGGGGCGACGTACCTGGTGAGTGCCTTGACCTGCGTGCTGCTTTTCGAGGCGCTTTCTCCGGCGGGAGATCTCATGGCGGCGCTTGCCGCTGTGCCGTTTCCGGCGGCCATCGCAGGGGTCTCCATCGCAGGGCTGGAGGTGGGGACGATCTACATGTATCGTGCGGGCTGGCCGATGAATGTGGGATTTATCGTGTACACGGGGATCATTGTCGTGCTGCTGCTCTTCATCGGTTCTTGTATTTACACGGAACCGATGGGGCTTATGAAGCTCGCCGGGGTCGCACTCACCTGTCTGGGCATGTTTTGTATTGTAAGGTAAGGAGAAAATAGATGTTTTCGACTTGGTGGCCGCTTCTTCTCGTTGTCGCATCCAGTGTAGGATATCAGGTGGGGCTGAAGGAAGTCTCCGATATCGGGGATCCTATGGCTTCTCTCACGGTGACGTATCTTGCAGCGTCTGTCGTTTCCTTTGTGATCTACTTCTTTCAGTCTTTGGGGAAGGAGAGCTTCTTGCGCGGCGTGCTTTCCGTGAATCTTTCTGCTATGGGGCTGGGACTCGCGATCGTCGGCATCGAGGTGGGGACGCTCTTCATGTACCGGGCCGGCTGGGCGGTGAATGTGGCTTTCGTCGTGGCGAACAGTCTCATCATAGCGGCGCTGATGCTGACAGGATTTCTGCTCTACAAAGAGAAGCTGACTCTTCGCCAGCTCATCGGTGTGGGGATTTCTCTTGCGGGAATCCTTTGCATCGTGATGGGATGAGCCTTTGATCATGCGGGACTCACAATTCCTGCAAAACCCCGTCTGCTCAAGCCAGAATCATGGTAAAGGAAAAGCAAGTTTAGATAAAATTGTGCTTACACAGTTCTTCATCGATATGTGGATTATCAATGATGCTATATTTATGCAGAATGTTTTTCAGGCTATCCCTACAATCATTCCCCCTGCAGAATGGACTGATTAACAATCATGATGTGTCTAGGCAGAGGGATTCATCATTTCAGCATGATCCATGATTCCTGTGCTACGTCCCCTGCACAGGCAGACACACTCTTTCACACTGTCAGAGAAGCATTTGTGAAGATGTATGAGGAGAATGATGTATTTCTGAATTTCTATGAAGATATGAAGGATGCAGTAGGGACGTAGGAGACAACACTTCCATTCCCACCCCCCAGAAGGCAAGTTAGATATCAGAAATGTACTTGATAGTCTTTATGTTTTCCATTAAGGATACACAAAGCCCCACACCTTGATACGCGTGGGGCTTTGTGATATTCTTTAGACAGTCAAAGGAGGATATAAATATGACTACAGAACAGCAGCAGAACAAAGATGTATCGTTAAGAATCAGAATCAATGGAGCAGAAAAAGATGCTTTTTATACTATCTGCACCAATATGGGGATGACACCCTCGAAAGTGGTGCGTAAACTCATTGAAGAGTTTTGCATAAAGAATGAAAAGACTAAGAATCTTTTGTAAACAAAGGAAGGAGAATAGAAAAAAGAATGGAAGATGATTCATTTAAGGGCGCACAATTTAAGCTCAGAATGTCATTAGAAGAAAAAGAAAGATTTTATTCTACTTGTGCTAGAAAAGGTGTAAAACCTTCACAGATGATCCGTGACTTAATCCATGCTTTTTTTATCAAGAACAAAGACAAATTGAACAAGTAATTATGATACGTAACCCAAATTTAATTGTGTCACGAAGAAGAGGGAGCGAGATACACTTAAAGTATTCTCTTAGATACCTAGTGATGCGACTTAAATTGATAATTGCTAATTGTTCCCAGTTATATGGGAACTTTTTATTGTTTATAATCATTATCATCATTAACAATCATTCCTATAGAGTCCTCGTTTTAATTGTGGCACAAAACAAGGAAAGATAACAATCACTTTGTTTGTTTTTCAAATCAGAGGTGTGTCTAACAACATGGGGTAGTGTCTATTGAGATCTGTCGTTTTCTTTGTGATCTACTTCTTTCCGCCTT
>ULVD01054064.1_pt1 | contig 11251 bp, 11 predicted proteins | sample 1959101 | NCBI WGS metagenome assembly ULVD01 (sample SAMEA4835777, study PRJEB28245) | human gut metagenome | biome: gut microbiome; material: fecal sample | place: Denmark | collected 2008
TGCGTCAGAAGTATAATGGTAGAGCCGCCAAATTCAAAATATCCTTTTTCCTCGCCGCGAGTCACATAACCTGGCTCTGCTTCATGGTTGGTAATTCGTCCAACCATCATTGCACCGACTTCCATCATTAAAATCGTGCCAAATTCCTTCGTCTTAATAATACAATACTTTCTGGTGTTTTCCTTATATACTGGGCAATGTTCAAGCGCAATCGGCTGCACCGTATGGAAAACACCATTAATTGTGCGCTCATGAGAACGTCTGCCGCTCACTGGATAAATATAGCGGTGATAATCATCTACACTTAAGCGAAGCTGCCACAAAATACCGCCTTCAAACTGTTTTGCCAGTTTTTCATCACGAAGCAGACTCTGTACTGTATACTGACCTTGTTTGATCAAAAAGCGTGAATCATTCGTGATTGGAAAAATCGTAAGCTTTGCATCACATGGACTGATAAGTATATCATCTCCCTGCGCCAGTAATCTTGCATCTGGTTTTAGCTTTCTTGTAAAGAAATCATTATAGGAAGAAAAACTTGTTTTTTCAAACTCTGACACATCAATATTTTGTGACTTTATAAATCCAGAAACAGCAAGTAAAGATAATCTGCTGTTCATCACACATCCTGCCGCCTTCGATACGACCGGACTGACAAGAATACGAAGAAGCCTATTTCCAACTGATGTTGTATATAAAAATGTTAAAAGTCTGCTTGTTTTTTCTTTCATAATTTTGTCTTATCCTTTTTTGTGTTTCCAGAACATTAGATCAGATAAATTCCAGCCATAATATTCCTTCCAGTTAAAGCAAAACAGAAGGTACAGAACAACTGCTGCCACAACAATGATCAGCACAGTAAGCTGTTTGTTGTTCGGCTTTGGAAATTTAAAATTAAGTACAAATAAAAGACCGGTAAGCAGCATCGCAAGACTCAGCACGATCTCAAAATTATCCTGACACAGATTTGAGATTGCATACAAAAATGGTAAAATGACTGCAATAGAAGTGATCGGAAGACCCTGATAATACTTTCTCTTTTCATCAGTCTCCTGCTGACGCTTCTCTTCCATTACATTATAATATGCCAGACGAATCAATCCCGCCAGACAATAAAAAATCAAAATTGAAACTTCCCACGGTGTCTGCATTCCTGAAAACCAACAGATAATTACAGGGCAGACGCCAAAGCAGACAATATCACAAAGCGAGTCTATCTGAATGCCAAAGCGTTTCTGATCCTCTGTTCTGTTTTTCTTTGTTCTGGCTACCTTGCCATCAAATGTATCAAGAAGACCAGACATACCCAGAAAAAAGATTGCCCAGCCTATTCTTGCATAGCAGGCACTAATCATTCCCAAGATTGATGATGCCAAGCTTATGTATGTCAATATTACTGTATAATCATAAAATCCTATCATTGTATCCCTCATAATCCATCCTGTGAACTGCCATTAACATAAGCGCATATCTGAGTCCGGATTTTCTTATTTTACTTTACTTTTTTTGTGTTCACGCACCTGAAATACTACCACAGCTACAAGCGTAAATATTGCTGATAAAAACAGCTCACTGTAATAGCCAAGTCCACGGCTTAAAATCAGTCCCGGAATCAAAAGTGCCTCCCCAAATACTTTTTTAAAGATCACCATAAACAATCCCTCACTGATACCCATTCCACCTGGCAGCGGAAGCATATCAACTGACACCGATATAACAGCCTGTAAAAACATGACCTCAAAAAAATTCATACTGTTTAAAGAAAACGCGCGCTAAACAAAATATGTTACAGCAAACATTGCAAATCGCTGTACAACCGTGATTACAAAAACTCTTGCAATCATCCCCCAATGACTGCTCATAAACTCGGCTGCCTCATGATAATGATTCATGGAGCGCTCTATTTTATCTAAGCGTTCTTCTTTATGTTTTAAAATGTGTATCCGTTCCAGAAGCTTTGCTCCGAGTATTAATGTCTTTTTGGCAAATGACGGATGAAATACGACTACGCACATAAGTATCACACAGCCGACATTCAACAAAATGCCCAGATAAAAGACCCATCTCGCTTCTGCCACATACTCTGCTAAAAATCCCCCTGCAAACAGCCACAAACCTATTCCCACAACGACAAGTACAAACTTATACGTAATCGTGACAACAAGCAAAATAACCGTTGCTATCGGAACAGGAATGTCTTCCTTTTTCATAAAGTAAATCTGCATCGGCTGTCCACCCGTCGCTGACGGTGTGACGCAGCTAAAGAAAAATCCAACCGCTGAAAAAAGAAAACAAAACCTTTCCTTTACATAAATCCCGTAGCAATCCAGCATATGCCATATGACAATACTCTCGCCAGCGATAAAAAATAACACAAGCGGGACTGCTGGAATTAGCCACAGGATATTACATTCTTTAATTGCATCTTTAAGTCCTGAAAGATCCTCCCCATGGAAAACACCATACAGTGTCAATCCTATAATTACAAAAAACAGGATAGCGTCTATCAATATTTTCTTATACTTTTTCACCTTTTGGCGCCTCCTTGGATATGAATAATTTCATTCTATCAAAAATTAGAACCCTTCGCAACAAGAAGTTATTACTTGTGTGCCTCTGCCATGAATGCTTCGATTTCATCCGGGGTGCGCATTACGTCCTCAGACAGGCACTCGCATCCGTCTTCCGTGATCAAAAGGTCATCTTCAACACGGATTCCGATCTCCCATTCATCAATGTACAGACCTGGCTCATCTGAGATAACAGCACCTGGACGAAGCTTGCTGTTTGAGGCAACACTTACATCATGAACATCGATTCCAAGATGGTGAGAAACACCGTGCATGTAATATTTTCCAATCTCCTCTTCCTTCTCAATCAGCCCCATACGAATGCAGCCTTCGGCAAGAACCTTCTTACACACATCATTTAACTCGCGAAGTGTCATACCCGGCTTTGCTGTCTTTGCAACAGCGCGGTTTGCAGCCAGCACAACCTCATAAACCATACGCTGCTTTTCAGTAAATTTACCGTTTACAGGATATGTTCTGGTGATATCAGCGCAGTAACCCTTATACTTCGCACCCAGATCAAGAAGAAGCAATGTATTATCCTTGCACTCGCATTCATTTGTTACATAATGAAGCATCGTTCCATTGATACCGCTTCCTGCGATAGTATGGAATGCAACGCCGTCAGCACCATTTCTCTTAATGCTGTACTCAAAATCAGCCTGTGCCTGATACTCCATCTGACCTGGTGTCAAGTTGGTCATCAAATTCTTTAATCCGCCGTCTGTAAGCTTGATTGCCTCACGAATCAAGGAAACCTCATCCTCATCCTTCTGCATTCTCATCTCAGCGATGATCGGCGCACAATCCTTCACGCGCACACCCGGGTACTTCTGTGCAAACTCGCGTGCTTTCATCATGTTGTAATCTTCAAGATCATCGATATCATGACGGTAAGTATCAAAATATACGGTATAGACATCCTCTCTTGTCAGCATACGGTTTATGATACCTTTCTCGGTGTCGATAAAGCCAACCTTCTCGATCTGTGCCTGCGCCTTTGCCTCATCGACGGTCATCTTCTTTCCCATCCAACGCTCGCGGTCTGGATCAGCCTCCTCAATAAGAAGCGTCTCTGTCGGCTCCTCAGTCGCATTATCCAAAATTAACATCATATTCTCGCGGCGAATGCCTGTAAGATAAAAGAAGTTTCTGTTTGCCTCAAATGGTGCATACTCATCTGCACTCACATGATGTCTCACTCCTGAATAAAGGACCAGAACAGAATTTTTCTCCATCTTTGATAATACTTCATCTCTGCGCTTTTTATAATTCATTTCTTCATACCTCTTTTCTAATTTTTCCAAGCAAAATTTGAATACTCTTTGAATACTCACATTATACCAATCCAAAACCATAAATGCAACTGCTGTCTTTTCCCTCTAATTTCTGGATAAATACAGGCATAGGCGGATTATTTGGGCGATTATAGTAGCAACTTGTTATAACAAGATATGTCTTTGAGTCTAGCTCCTTTAACATTTTTAAAATAGCTTTCTTTTCCTCTCTCTGGACATCGCTTCCATCATATAAACAAAGTGTCATGATGCCGCCCTTTCGTAAAATAGAAAGTCCTGCCTTAATCGCCGCAATACTTGTCTGTGCCTTTGTCTCAATCTTATGATCTGCACCTGGCAGATAACCAAAATTAAACATGATGCATGCAGCACTTCCCTCAGACATATAGTCAGCCATGTTTGAATGGGAGTCAAGCACCAGCTCTGCCATACACTCATGCTCAGCAAGAAGTGTTGCCGTCTTTTCAAGAGCCTGCGGCTGAATATCAAATGCCATAACCTCACCTCTAGCCCCTGTTAACTCACATAAAAACAGCGTATCATTTCCGCAGCCTGCAGTCGCATCAATACATATATCTCCAGCCTCCACATGCTCTCGCACAAAATGATGTATCAGCTCTGTGATCTGGAGATCTTCTTTTTTTAATTCTTTCATCTATCTACAACCTCGTTTTTTAGGGACAGGGACGCTATCTTTTGTCTGTCCCTGCTGGCTCTGCCTTTACCATCCTACCACTTAGCAGTACATACGTCAACGAACTAGTTTTTACTTTTCCTTAAGACTTAATTAAGATTAAAAAAACCGCCTGAAAGACTAGTTGTCCTCAGACGGTCTGCTGCTTATATTTTCTTTTCCATTAAAACCTGATGTGTTTCAGAAACATTTACCATAACGCAATCATCATATTTTAAGCCACTCTTTTCATATTGATATACCATCGGCTCTCTGTTTCTTTCAATCACCGGATCTGCAATTGGAATTGCAGACAAAAGTGATTTTGTATATGGATGAACCGGATGTTCAAAAATTTCTTCTGTCAATCCAGTTTCTACAAGATGACCCTTATGCATAACACCTACTCGATCTGAAATATAACGAACCATAGAAAGATCATGTGCAATAAACAGATATGCAACATTTGTTTCTTTTTGAATATCCTTCATCAAATTGACGACCTGTGCCTGAATTGAAACATCAAGTGCACTTATTGCCTCATCTGCGATTACTAACTTTGGATTCATGATTAATGCTCTTCCCAGTCCGATTCGCTGACGCTGTCCACCAGAAAACTGATTAGGATAACGGTTCATATAGGCTGGATTTAAACCTACCATCTCCATCATTTTGGACACGCGCTCTACGCGCTCCTTTTGATCCATATGAGGATGATGCGCATCGAGACCCATCGCAATAGTATCCAAAATCTTTTTATGCGGATTTAAGGAAGCCATAGGATCCTGAAAGACCATCTGCATATCAGAACGAAGCATTTTTTCCTGTTTTGCCGTCAACTTCTTGCTGATATCCTCACCATTAAAAAGAATCGTGCCTTCTGTCGGATCATACAGTCGAATAATAGAACGGCCTGTTGTTGACTTTCCACTTCCAGACTCACCTACTAATCCATAGGTTTCTCCCGGATAAATATCGAAGGATATATTATCCACAGCACGCACCGTAAATTTTTTGCTTACTGGAAAATATTGTTTTAAACCTTTCACACTAAGCAGTGGTTCATTCGTCTGTGCCATAAGCTCCCTCCGTTTCTGCATATCGCTTTTCCTCTCTGCGAAGCTGCTCAATTCTCTTTTTTAAAGTCTGCGGCATTTCTACCTTTGGTGCATCTGGATGAAGAAGCCACGTAGCAGCCTGATGATGCTCATTGATCTCAAACATTGGAGGTTCTTCCTCAAAATCAATATTAAGTGCATATGGATTTCGCACAGCAAATGCATCACCCTTTACTTCATTTGCCAAATTTGGCGGATTGCCCGGAATCGTATACAAACGCTCCTTTTTATCTCCTGTCAAATCTGGCATACTTGAAAGAAGTCCCCATGTATAAGGATGACGCGGATCGAAAAAGATATCCTCTGCCTTTCCTGTCTCTACTACTTTTCCAGCATACATAACATTCACATAATCGGCGATCTTTGCAACTACACCAAGGTTATGTGTGATAAAAATAACTGCAATTCCAAGTTTCTTCTGCAAATTCAAAATCAATTGCAAAATTCTTGCCTGAATCGTAACATCAAGTGCCGTTGTCGGCTCATCACAGATTAAAAGATCTGGATTACATGACAGCGCAATTGCAATTACAACACGCTGACGCATTCCGCCTGAAAGCTGATGAGGATAATTCTTCATTCGCTCTTTTGGTGACTCAATTCCTACCATTTCAAGCAGCTCTTCTGCACGCTTATCTGCATCTGCCTGTGATAAATGAAGGTGATAACGCATGCCCTCTGTCAGCTGCCTGCCAATTGTCATCGTCGGGTCAAGTGAAGTCATAGGATCCTGAAAAACCATTGCAATACGCTTTCCCTTGATTCTATGTTGCATTTCTTTTTTTGAAAGCTTCAGCAGATCAACAACCTGCTCCTTTCCATTTTCCTTAAAGCGAAACTTAATTGTTCCGCTTTCAATGACTGCATTTGGCGCTGTAATTCCCATAATTGTCTTTACAGAAACAGATTTTCCACTTCCAGATTCTCCTACAATGGCAACAGTTTCTCCAGGATATACATCCATATTCACACCACGCACTGCACGAATCTTGCCAAAGGAAGCCTGAAAGGAAACTGCCAGATCTCTCATACTTAATACCGGTTCTCTTTTTTCCATCTCGTTTACCTCCTGTTACATCTGTTTAAGCTGCGGATCAATGGCATCCCTGAGTCCATCTGCAAATAAATTAAAGCCAAGCATTAAAACACCCAAGACAATGACAGGCGCTGCTACCATATGAGGGTAAGTCATTGCTGATTTATATCCATCATTTATCAGAGAACCAAGAGAGGCCATCGGCGCCGGAACACCAAGACCTACAAATGCTAAAAATGCCTCCAGGAAAATCGCATTTGGTATGGAAAACATAAAAGTAATAATAATCTGACCAAGCGAATTTGGCAAAATCTCCTTAAACAAAATATCACGATTGCTAACGCCAAGCGTTCTTGCGGCAAGCACAAATTCCTGATCCTTTAATTTAAGCACCTGTGCGCGCACAATACGGCTCATGTTAATCCATCCTGTAAGCATAAGCGCAATTATAATACTTCCAAGACCCGGCTTCATAACAACAAGCATTAACGTTACCACAACCAGTGTTGGAAGACTGCTTAATATCTCTGTGATACGCTGCATGACCATATCTACTTTTCCGCCAAAATAACCAGAAACAAGACCATAAATCACACCAATGCACACATCAATGATAACAGCCAGTGCTGCAATGAGAAGAGAAATTCTGGTACCTTCCCATACTCTTGTCCAGATATCTCTTCCTAAATTATCTGTTCCAAAAAAGAAATATTTATCAGTACAATTTTTTGCCTCATACATGTTCTGGCCATGGCTTACACCATCAAAAATTCCAAGCTTTTCCAGTCCCGGAATCCTTGGCGGCAGATTGCTATATTCAGAATGCACTTCTTTGTAAGAGTACGAACTGACAGCCGGTGCTGCAAGCGCAATCACAATTAGAAGAATGATAATAAAAAAGCTGATCCATGCACCCTTGTTTTTACGAAAGCGGTACAAAACCTCTTTTCCATAGGAACGACCAACAAGAACCTTCTCTTCTTCCTCCTTGTGGTCTCCTGTATTGAATTCAAATCGATTCATACTCATTCTCCTTTCGCCAGTCGTATTCTAGGATCAATCACACCATAGAGTATATCAACCAGAAGCATAGTGAAGATAAACATTAAACTGTAAATAAAGCTGATCGCAAGCACAACATTAAAGTCATTTGACTGGATCGCACTTACATAAAGACTTCCTAGTCCCGGAATACTAAATGCTTTCTCTACTACAAGACTTCCCGTCATTAAATTTACGATCAATGGAGCCAATACTGTAATAACGCTGATCATCGCATTTCGAATAGCATGATGAACTATCAGCTTTGCCTTCGGAAGTCCCTTTGAATCTGACAGAAGATAATAATCCGAATTTAAAATATCTACCATTTCTGATCTTGTATATCTCGCTACACTTGCAATAGTAAACATAGAAAGTGAAATGGTTGGAAGAATCGACGACTGAAATTCATTTTTTGTATTGTAGATAAACGGAAACAGCTTAAACTTAAATCCAAAGAAGTAGGAAAGTAAAAGCGCAAATACAAAAGATGGAAGGCTGACACCAAGAACTGAAATAATAGTGGTAACGGTATCAACCCATGTATTTTTACGAAGCGCAGCGATGATTCCAAGCAGTGCACCAATCACAGTTCCTACAAGTGCTGCCTGAAGACCAAGACGAATTGTGACTAAAATCTTTGGTCCAATCATTTCACTGATCTTCATGTTTACCTGAAGGCTGTAAGAAATACCAAAATCACCGTGAAGCATATTTTTCAGATACAAGAAAAATCTATTGATAATTGGCTGATCTAGTCCATATTTGTGATACAGATCCGCGATCTGCTCTGCGCTCATTTTTTCTTCATTATTAAACGGCGAACCCGGCATAAAATCAAGCATCAGAAACAAAAGCAGCAAGATCAGGAAGACTGTCAGCAATGCGATGCAGGTTCGCTTTAATACAAATTTTTTCATTCGGATTTTCCTCCTGTCAAAGACTTTTTGCTACCGTTTGCAAAGTCTGTAAACAGTAACTTTTTAAAAAGAGGATATGTCCAAAGCTGCTTCGCCCGGGCACATCCTCTTTGTGTGCAGATACGATTGCACTTTTTTTATTTTATATCAATCCTTCTCTACAAACTTGTAGTAGCATGGAACACCAGTATTATGCTCTGTAATTCCAGTTACGTTAGACTTTGTAAGTGTTGCAGAACCAGTCTGGAACAGCGGAATGCAGCCTGCATTCTCGGTGCAGATATCGTTGCACTTGATCAGGTTATCCCAGCGTGCAGTCTCATCTCCTGCCAGTGTAGTGTTTGCTTCGTTGTACAGCTTGTCAAACTCATCACTTGACCACAGAGAATAGTTTGACGGATGATCAGATTCAAACATTGCTAAGATTGCGGTCGGATCTGCATAATCTGGACCCCAAGCCCACAGCTCGATATCATAATCATGATCCTGTGCCAGCTGAATTCTGTTTTTCTTTGGTGTGCTGCTGATGTTCACAGTTAAACCGTCCAGTGTACTCTCAAGCTGCGACTGAATGAAGGCTGCTGTATTGGCTGCAAAATCCTTCTCCTCATCATAAATGATATTGATCTCTCTTAAGTCTGTTTCTTCCTGTGCCTTAGCCCACAGCTCCTTTGCCTTTTCAGTATCATACTGGAAGTACTGACCGCTTGCATCTACAAAATCTTCGCCGTCTGCATTGCTTACCAGGCCTTTCATAACCATGTTATAAGCTGGAGTAGAACCGTCATTTAACACATTTGTACACAGGCTCTCTCTGTCGATTGCATATGCAATTGCCTGACGCAGATCCTTATTGTCATAGCCATCCTTCGTGGTATTAACCATCAGATAATAATTGAAGGATCCTAACACATTTGAAAATTCCGGATCATCCTGATACATGCTGACCATATCACCTGTCAATGTCACATTATCAACATCTCCATTCTGGTAAGCCATAACAGCCTGCTGCGTATCACTAATAACAACAAGATCGATCTCATCTACATCTACATTTTCTGCATCCCAGTAATCAGGATTCTTCTTAAGTACAATAGTATTTCCACCAACGTCCCACTGATCAAGTGTATAAGCACCACAATATAAAACACTGTCCTTATCTACACCAAACTGGTCGCCCTCTTCAGTTAACTTGCTCTCTTTTACAGGTGCCCAAGGAGAGAAGGTCAAAAGATTTAAGAAAAATGGGACTGGATATTCCAGTTCGACCTGTAATGTATTATCATCAACTGCAGTAACTCCGAGCTCATCAGCATCTGCCTCACCTGATGTAACTGCTTCATAGTTTTTAATAGCAGCCATCTCAATCTGATATGTAAATTTGCTGTAATCCCCCTGAGCAGTCGCATTTCTCTTCCAAGCATACTCAAAATCCTGTGCTGTTACTGGTGTACCATCACTCCACTTTGCATTGTCACGAATATGGAAAGTATATGTCTTCTGATCATCAGATACCTCATAGGAATCACACAGACCATTCTGAATCTGTCCATCTGCGTCTACCACGAACAATCCTTCCATTGTATTGGAGATTACTGCAACATTAGTTGAATCTCCGCCAATCAATGGATCCATTGACATTATAGGAGCACTAATCTGAATGGAAACAGCTTCTTCCTCATCTGCCATTGCCGGTACTGCAAAACTGGACATACTCATTACTGCCGCTGCTGTTACTGCCATTACTCGTCTGTTCATAGTCTTCCTCCTTCTCATGCTTTGTGCGGATGACCAAATCCACCCGCGTAGGTACATGCATACGCTGCGCGCTCTGCTGCATAGCTAAGCGCTTCCTTCATATCTTTATTGTCTGCATAGTGACGTAAAAATGCTGCGATAAAGGCATCGCCTGCGCCCATTGCATCTACTACATCTACCTTGCAAATTCCCTGTGTGTAAAACTCTGTTCCGTCATAAAATACAGAACCTTTTGATCCACGTGTGATGCCAATGATCTTTGTTCCATATCCTGCTGCCTTTTTAGCAAGCGCATGGATTTCTTCCTCAGACATATCGGAGCCAGAGAAAAATGCATAAGTGACAAATGGGCAAACTCGCTTCATATAATCGTCATCATGCTCATCTGAAAAGTCAAATGAAACCTTGCATACGCGACTTAAGGTTTCAAGCTCATATTCCAAATTAGAATAGCAGCTCGTATGACAAATATCATACTCCTTGATCACTTCCAGATCCTCTCTTTGAAGTCTGATTGAAAACAAATGCTGGCAGGTATCGCGTATTCCTCCGACAAAGATTCGGTCGCCTTCCTCATTTATCTTTACACCCGGCTGGCAGGTCGGTGCAAATACCTTTCTTGAGCGCTCGCATGTTACACCTTCCTCTTCCATGCATGCTCTAATATAATCTGCCCTATCGTCATTTCCAAACACGCCAATATAATTTACCTTCTCGGCGCCGTCTCTTTTACAATCCACTGCAACATTAACTGCATTTCCTCCCGGATAATAAATGCCTTCATCAAGATAACAGTCTGTTACATTATCACCAACTGCAATCAGCTTCATTTATGCG
>ULVD01092852.1_pt1 | contig 11239 bp, 10 predicted proteins | sample 1959101 | NCBI WGS metagenome assembly ULVD01 (sample SAMEA4835777, study PRJEB28245) | human gut metagenome | biome: gut microbiome; material: fecal sample | place: Denmark | collected 2008
AAAAAGGTGCTTCAATGTTACGGCGACCACGACAGCAAACCGAACGAAAGCATAATGCAATTCGTAAATAAGAAGTGGCTGCCTTATGCAAACAGAAAACTTAAACAAATAGCGGCATAACCGCAAAGGAGTAAAAAATTATGACCAACTACTTCAGAATTACAGGCTATTGCCCCGAAAAAGACTTTTCCTTCATTATGGATTGTTACGGTAAGTTCGAGAAAAAGTGGCAATTCTCAGCCGAACTTGTAAAACGCAGACTTAAGATTATCGAAGTGTCCGACGATGAACAATTTCTTGAAGGAAACATTCCTCTTTTAGTTAATCCGACAGATAAATTCGTACTTCGAGCCTATGCAAACGGAAAACCCGAATACGTTACTCAAACAATTCGCGGAACTGAATGCAACGCCGTAAAAATCGGCGACAAAATCTATATTCCCAATAAATCAGATGTTTACAATTTGTAATCAACTCAATACAATCTAAAAGCCGGGAGAACCTCGCTCATTCTCTCGGCTTTTATTGTTTCAAAAAATGCAACTTAATATTACTTATCTTCGGGTTTCTTTCCCCAAGAATAACCGAACAATTCCCCACCGTTAGGGTATAGTTTGATTTTGGCATACTGGTCGAGTAGATCAGATGTTTCTTTGCTATAAGAATCCTGTTTATCTAATGCTACAAAAACTTGTTTGTTACAACTAATATATTGTTTGATGATATTTCCAACAGCTTCATCGGAAATTTGTTTTAATAAAACAGAATCGTGTACTAGGATTGGAAGTTTTGTAAGATGTGCGATTGCTAAATCAAAAACAACTAAACCTTTATAGGCAACTCCCGTTCCTGTATCATTAGGAGTAGTAAAAATATAGTTTGATTCAGTAAAATGAATGATTGGCGCATTATAATGTTCAATATATAATTTTTTATTAATCAAGTCCATTTCAGCATTGATATTCTTTTCTATTATACCAAGCTGTTCCAGTTTTACTTTTAACAAACTTTCCTCGTCAGCCTTTTTTATAGAAAGAAGCTCTTCAGCTTTACAAAATGCTTCATTTTCCTGTTTTAATCTCTCGATGTTTTTTAACAAATTAGAGTGTTTCTGCAGTATAATTTTTGATAAATTTGGATTACCAATCAAGCCTTTTAATCTTGTCTCCAAATCTTCAATCGTGACATTATAGTCTTTGATTTGCCGTTCAAGACTTCGCCTTTCCTCATGTAATTCGTTTTTAAAAACCAAGGCTATCTTTTTATGAAAGTTTTCAATCTCATCAATATGCTTTATATTTACATTTGGAAAGAACTCTTGCAACTCATGAGTCGACTCGGTTGTCGATGAAAACTCATAGGTTTCATTCTCCTTAATCGTTGCAAGCTTGCCTATTATACTGCTACGCAAACGTTTAATCTGAGTCAACTGATTTTTAATAGTGATGGCCTCATCTGAACTGGCGGAATTAATATCCAACAGTCCGGAATCCAATTCTTTTGATAAATTTTCTATTTCCTGGCTTAATCGCTCTATCTCTTTTTCGTTGTTTCTATATTCCCGTTTTCCTATTTTTGCAATATAATTTAGTTTTTGAGCTTTTGTAAATGTTTCATATGCTTTTTTTGAAGAATCTGCACGTAAAGCAACTTTCTCTATTGTTTTATATCTCCCAAACAGTTTTAGCAATATCAATATAGATTCCTTATCATTTTCTTTATGGAAATATTGAAGCGGACGTTTTTCATTGCAGTTTTCCTTTCCATAAACGCGAATATACCTTCCTACGGCATTTCTAAATGATAAATCATACATTTCCGTGTCATACATTTTTGATAGCCACTTACAATATTCATCAAGCTGAATGGCTTCTTTTTTGTTATATTCTTGGTCACACTTCCAAACCGTATTTCTTTCCATGATAGAACGCGCAAAATTAAACTCGCCATTAGCAAATTTAAATTTAAAACATATATCATGCTCACCAACGTTTTTTAAAATGTCAACAGCATCGGAATATGTATTTCCTCCGAATACATAATCGATTATAAGCATAAAAGTGGATTTGCCAATGGAATTATCTCCAGCGTTTGTACCTAATATCACATTTAGCCCAGAAGAAAACTCAATTCTCTCTTGATGGAACTTCTTGCAACAAATCTCACAAAGCATAATGTAACACCTCCGTATTATTTTTTTCCAATAGTGCTATTGCTCCCAATGCAAATAAACAATCTAAAGTTTCAACAAATTCGGCTGTCGTTATAAAATAGTTTTTGGTTTCTTTATATAGTGTATAAATGTTTATATCCTGTGACACCAATATATTTAATATCGGATATAACTTGCCAATTATACTTTCTTTATAGGATGTTATTTTATTCGGTAATTTCATCGAACACCTCACAACTTTGCACAAAAAATGCGACTATAACTTCACATGCTTCTTTTGAAATTGTTTGCGTCTTATTATTTAACCAATCAGTCATTTGCGCAAAGACAATGTTTTTATTAGCGCAGTTGTCTTTCATCTTCAAATAGCAATTCCTGATTTGACCTGCAAGTACTTGCTGGTTAAATCCATTTTTGCCATCAATTTCTCTCAAGCAGTCTCTAACATAAGGGAAATATGTATGCACATAGCTCTCAATTTTCGTCTTAATTAGTGATTCTTTATTCTCAAATTTATTGGCTAAATATACTGGATTATAGTTTAATGATGCTAATTCTCTTTCCGAAACAGTTGCCAACTTTGAAATTACTATCGAAATATTACTTTCAAGGTCCAATGATCTAATTGCATTGTTAATTGCAGACTTTTCTAACAATTTTTTTTTGATTCCTAATAGCCGATTATAATCATCTAACGAAGTATGATAATCCTGAGTAGAATGGCAATCCAAACATAAAGCAATCTTATTCTCAAAAGATTCAGAATCAGTGCCAAGCCGTTCTACACCATTTAATACTTCGTATTGGGCAATAGTCGGTCTATTAGGATAAATATGGGCAATTTGAAAGAGTTTATTATTCTTCTTTTGCTCCCTATAAAAGATTTCTTTACCACACAGTGGACAATGACAATCGACTTCTCTAAGAAAAAACTTTATATCACGTTCTGATGGATTTTGTCTTTCTTTCAAGTACGGATCTTGTTCAATTATTTTATTTAATTCCTCTTGTGTCACTTGTTTCCCCTCCTCATTTATCTTTCAACAACTATTGCAGTTCTTTCTGTTTGTTTATCATTACTTCATGGATTTGATCATCGATTCGATAACGGCAATCTCTGAATCTTCCAACTCTTCGTTATGTTCCGCATAGTAATCCTCGGATCCAACGGAGAATACAGAAATATATACTTCATCAAATTTCTGATTGTGCTTTTGCTTTGACTTGCTAAAATCACTAAATTGTAGTCCCGACCATGACATTTTTGTTCTATTTGTATTACGGTCGGTAAAGTACATCAAAAGTCCATCTTCAGCGTACACCTTTACTATCTTTTCACACGAACATGAGATAATGGTTGCTATAATATCGTTCAATGACATTAAATGAAATTGGCTTGAAATATCATCATATTTTGAGGTATCAACATAATGATATTTGACGATATTAAAAACTGCTTGATTTTTCGTTTCTCCATTTTCAAATGAGCTTCTTGTAGAAACATAAAAATTTGTTTTCTTGTAATCTTCTATATATTCCAAGCCAATATATTCTTGAACAAAATTTTCAGAATAGGGATCTGTCATCGAATTAGAATACCTGTATAAAATTTCTTCATCCATAAGTAATATTGGGAATGGATCTATTGCTAAACGCATTACAGCCACAATACCTATGACGTTTGTCAGGAAGTAGATAAAGTTCTTTATGAAGGTATCTTGCGATTTTGCCTGAGATATAGGATGATTTCTTGAAATATAGAAATTGTGTAAGCCCTGTTTATGGACAAATTTGTTCAATGTTTGACTAATTTCTTCGGCATGTTTGAAAAACGAAGGCATGTTGGTAGTCATATCTACAAAAATACTACCATCTTTTGATAGTTTTCTAATCATTTGATATCTTAAAGGAAAATCTTCAACTGCTTTCCAATCATTAAGATATTTTTCTCTTGCTTCGTCTTCAATATCGCATAAGAAAACCATTGTTGTAGAAATATCTACAGCAGAACGTAGTGAGAAATATGCACAATCAAAATATCCCATTTCAAATAATTCAATGGAGTTTATCAATAGTTGTACAGACTCCATAATGAAAGTATTTCCTATATTTGCATCAATTCGCCCGGTCCAACTATGTTCAATATTTAGCAGATCAAGATAAATCTTGCTTTTATTGGGAATTTCTATGGGTCTAATGTTCTCTTTTTTTCTCCACAAAACATATTGATCTTCCGCCATATTTTACTCCATAGGTTTGATCATCGATTCGATAAAGGCTTTTTCGGTGTCGTCGAGGTTGTATTTTGCATAGAGTTGCTTGTCGATTTCGGCAACTGACTTTGACCAATCTATATCATTTTTTATCTGCTCAAAATCTGGTAGATAATACATAAATCTACAAGGAGTCATATCTCCTATGGCTCTTACAAAACGTGTTTTTAGATATTTCACAAACCCTGTTGCATCTATAAGATTCTTGGAGTAATATAAGCACAATTTTGTTCTACCAAACATTTCTTCTGGAGTTAAAATTTCAATGCTTTGGGGGTTTTTAAAAGCTTCATTTGGGAAAGCTGAACTAATAACAACTTTGTACACGTTGGGTTGAATATAATCTAAACTATCAGTTTTAATATAGTACCAATGTGCTTTTCCGCCAGAGCCACTTTTATTATTAGTAACAACCTTTGTGTATCCTTTGGGAACAACAGCCGAACGATCTTCTACTTCTGATAATACTTTGGAGGGATTGCTCTCCACAAAATTTGATTCGCAACATTTTCTAATAGAATAATCCTTTTTAGCGATTCCCGAATATGCCGATAATTTTTGGACAATGGTAAAAAATCCCTTTTGGACAGGCATTATATTGGGCGTTCTCTCAATTTCACAATTTTGGTAAATGACCTTTTCTGTCGGGTTCTCTTTATTCCACAAATAGATGCCAACATCGCCCGGGATTCTTCTTACCGCGCTGCCAAAAACAGATGACTCACCGGGAATATTTTTTCGCCTTCCTTATCACTACCATTATAAATCCTAATTTTTACCAAAGATTTATCCATTAAATTTTCTATGCCGCGTTGGTATTCTTTTGCTGGATAAATTAGTGTAACAATATTAGATACAGCCAATGATGCATCGCGGAAATAATTGTACACATCAATGGTAATATTATTATTGCCTTTAGTTGCGGATTTTGTAATTACTTGATACGGCGGATTGCCTACTACTGCGTTGAATTTCATAACGGACTCCTTTTTGCCCCAAGTGCTACCTCGGAGGACTTTTTCGCGGAATTGTTGCGGTTTTTCTTTAAGTTGATTGATTAAATCGTCGAAAGCGTGTGCATTGACTTTACCTTTGCGGTAGCCCAGCAACGTGCGCTTTGTAATTGCCTTTGCCATAGGCGTTTTGCAAATGACGAAAATGTTTTCTTCTACGGTTTTTACCCACAGTTCGTATTGTTTTTCGAGCGTGCGTTCTTCGACAGGGATTCCGTCCAAACGCTTACGGAAAATACTGTACGTAACGTACAAGGGATACAAACCGGTCTTTGAGTTTATTTCCAAAATGTTTGCGTTGACGTTTGCAAGCGTGTCGTTTGTTACGTCGCCCTGATCTACAAAACGAGGTTCTTCCAAAGTGTCGGTAAAATCTTCGTTATAGAAACACCAACCGCCCAGACAGTCGCTCATATGCATGTTGACAACTCTCCAAGGGGTAAGAACTGTTTCCTTGTCCGGGTTCTTGAACATGGTAAATTGCGTCGCTATTTTTTGCACGCGTTCGAGCGGCGAAAGTTCGTCGGCGGCAAGAGTCATATTCCTTATTTGCTTACCGGCGGCGATAAAAACGTCTTGCTCGTAATACTTTGAGAATTTACGATAAATAGCTTTTGTTACGCCGTTAGGCATAAATTCTGCCCATGATACGTCATCGATCAAGTCAACGAAATTATCTATTGTTATATCCTGATCAACCGGCACATCCGCACCATAGATAAGCAGAGGAATACGGATTGAAATACCGCGAAGAATAGACATCGCTTTTTGTGCGGAATCTTTCTTCTTTCTCAATTCTTCAAGCCTATCTTTTTCTTCCTGCGTGCGTTCCTTTGGCGGTTTCTTTTGAATGACGACTATTTCGTCGTATTCTTCGTCGGTAAAGCCCTGGTCGTTAATATCTATATCTTTAGGTTTTTCAGACTGTTTGCTTGTTCCGATAATACCTTTAAGCGTTTCGAAATCCTTCAACTCGATATCGTCAAGTTTAAGAAGATTATCGTTGTAAATATGCCGGTCATCGAATCCGTTTTTAACAACACGATCGGTATAAGCCTTTTTGAGTTGTTGAAGCAATCCGTCCACATTGTACGGCTTCATTTCAGAACCGTCTATCGATACAACCGGGCAGAAATTCAAAAATTCGCCCATAAGAACTCTGTCATTGCTGACGTTGCCTGTTTTTGATGAAAGGTGGCCTGCTTCGGCAACCATTTTAAGCGTTCTGTCAGGGGCAAAATCGAATACGGAACAGCGTTCCTTCATGCGGCCGTTGATATTTGCGGGAGTCTGAACACGGAATATCGTCTGCAAATAGTTAGCCGCAGAGGTAGAAAACGTACCGGACAACATAAAGACCGCCGTCCATTCGGGAACGGTTACTCCGGTAGTAAGTCGTCCGCAAGAGATAGTTATCGAATAATGATCGTCGGGATCCGTGCCGATAGCATTTCTAACAGCTTGAAGTGCATCTCTGCTGTCTTGCTCTTCATCTCCTTCGCCTGCTACATTTACGATATTAAACATTCCTGAACCAAACACAGGGTGCGATTGCAACATTTTGCTTAATGCTTTTGCTTCTTTTACGCCCGGAACCATCCATAATGTGTGGCGGTAATAGGAGCGATATTCTTCGGTCGCAAATGGATAATTATTGCCGGTATTCGTTTTGGTAAGTAAATTCAGGAACGCCAACACATCGTCGCGATGGACAAAATCACCGATATGGGCATCTATCGGCATAGTTTTATAATCTTTGCTTATATCCCCAGTCCATGTACGGAAAAATTCACGGAAATTGAATGCTCCGTCCGCAACGTCGATGTAGCCGGGAATGGACTTATCAAGATTATATGTAAAGATTTCGAGCTTGGGTAATTCTTCGTACGGGTTGGAATCGCCGAAGTGATTAAGCGGCCAATCGCGTTTTGCACGCTGTTCCATTATGTAGTCCCAAGTGTATATTTCGCCCTCTTTGAAACTGTCTAAAAGATTGAATGGGGTTCCTGACAATTCCAAAAGTTTTGGCTTTTTGCTTGACGACGAACCTTCCAGAACCGCTTCCAATACCTTTTGTCCGAGCGACGTCTGTGTACCTTCATGAGCTTCGTCAACGACGATATAATCCCAGTCTATCAGAAAAATAAATTCGTTCTTGTCAAATTTTCCGCCTACGGCAGAAGAGCCGCGAAGGTCCTGAATAGAGCAAAAATAAACATACGGCTTTGTACCGTCAACAAGTTTTTCAATAGGCTCCCCGACTGTCTTTGAACCGAAAACATAGTCGGTGCCACGGAAAATCTTTTTGAAATCGTCGTACCAACCATCGCTTACTACGGGGCGGTGGGTAAAGATGAGCGTTTTAGTAAATCCCATTTGCTTTGCAACTTGCAGAGCGGACAAAGTTTTGCCGAAACGCATTTTTGCATTCCAAAGCATACGATCGCCCTTTTTGAATTGTGTAATCGTATCTTTAATTGCTTTCGCTTGTTCGGGACGAAATACAATAGGGGATTCGTCTTCGGTTACGTCGTCCGGGTTGAGTGAAGAACGACCTTCTTTTACGGCAACAATTGCTTTTTTAACGGTTTCGAGATCAGTTTTGAACCACTCTTTACCGGCATTTTCTATTTTGAATTCGTGACGTTTCACACCGGAACGCAAAAGAACGTTATGCACAGCTTTATCGCGAAAAGCCTTGGGCATACCGCTGTTTGAGATGTTTTTTATTGCGAGTTCGGTATAAAGCAATTCGTACTCTATCGAAGCCGTCTTGGTGTACTCGTTTATACGATCTTTTGCCGCCTTGTTGAGTTCCTTGCAATTAGGAAACAACTCGGCCGCAGATTTGTCCGTATGCACCGTTGCGTCACCGATTTTCAACAACCCTTTATGCTGTTCGTCGTTAATACGAAAAATATAAATCAGCTTATACTCAAATGTTGATTTGAACTCACTCATTTTCTTCCCCCTTTAATAAGCGAAACAAATTTTATAATTTTGCCTGTTTGCCAATCTTTTATTTTACAATAAATTCCGTTATGCTTGTGCGGGTTGTTCGTTTTGCAACCTTCGCATACTTCCTTGTGCCGTTCTTCCCCGAAAAGTGTGTAGACCGTTTCGTCAATTGTCTTGCAACTGTTAGGAATTACATATTTAAGCCCATCCATTTGCCAAATATTCCACGAAACAATTTCGGCGATTTCCAATAAATATTCGATAATCGGAAAATTATCGAATTTTGCGACGTAATAATCAATGAACGTGCGCAACAAGTTTTCACGTGCAAGAAGCACGTTATCTCCTTGCCAATCGAATCCGTATACGCTTTTGAAAGCGGTTTTTGCCCATTCAAGCCACTCAGGTTCGCTATCAACGTTTTCGGACACGACGCGAAGTTTTCTATCAAGTAATCCTATACGCTCGGCAATGGGAATTTCTTCACCTGAAACGGTATCGTAACGACTTACGAGGTACGGGGCTTCGCCGCAAGTGATTTCAAGACGATTTTCTTTGACGTAATTTTGCCAAGTTTTTCCGTCAGGGAAATCGATCTTAGACGTGTTTGCAATCCAGCCCTTTTCTGTTTCGGTATTAAACACGTTTTCTCTTTCAAACCAAGCGTTGTCGATAAGATTATTTTGCGAATTGCAAATCCACGACGGTGTAAACACCTCGGCTTTGGACTTAACCCTGTCGGTTTGTTCTTTTTTCGATTTTTCAACACGAGGCTTTATAATGCTGCCGTTGCGTTTGATAATCGCATAAACATTTATGTTATCGCTCGCTTTATATCCCGGTCCGCGAGAAGAATAGTTATCCGTTGCCCAAATAAGATTTTTCTTTGTCGTTCTATCAACGAGTAAAATTTCGAGTAACCGGCTATCCAAGCGATATAAATTATTTTCTTTTATGTCTATATTAGTCATTTATCATCCTCAAGAAAACTCATTAATCGTTAGTCAGTTCCATAATATCTTCAAGTTGACAGTTAAGTGCATTACATATTTTAACCAAAGTATCTGTATTTACATTTTCACCGTGATTTAATTTGTTAAGGGTAAAGGTGCTTAAACCTGCCATTTGGGCAAGTTCGCTTTTCTTAATGTCCTTGTCAATCAGCAATTTCCACAGTTTTTTGTAACTAATCATCGTATTCACTCCGTAAATAAAGCTTTTACGTCAATAGTATAACATAGAATAAAGCAAAAATCAATAGCGAAGTCGCAAAATTTTATTATTTTCGCATTATCTTAAAAAACCATGAGCATTCCTATCAAAAATCATTTTATCACACTAATTATGCCAGATGTCTGTCATAATAAAAAACTTTTTTGCGTTTTTTCTCACGTCACATCAAGGTTACGTAATGTCACATTGAAATCACATTGAGGTTACAACGTGAGTACAGGGCGTGTGCTTGTCTTGATACAAGTCGTCGGAGCTTCGCTCCGCCGAGACAAGCACACGCCCTGTAAACTAAACTGCGTTAAACCGACCAAATGAAAATGCGCGGCGGAAGTCGAAGTCGCCGCTAAACCGCTTGTCGATCTTCGCCTTTACCGCCGTGCGCCGTATTTCATTTAAGCCTGCGTTTATACGCAACCGTTGTTTAGCTTACAGTTCGCATTTGCGCTATTACTTCGGGCGATACTTGCCCCATAAGACAACCTTCGTCCCAACAGTTGAAATCATCAAAGAGTAAGAGCTTCTGATCTTCCATACCTATCGGGCAGATTATATCTTCGTCCATAATATCCGAAATGAAGAACTGCGGAAGTCCTTTGGAGTAGACGATTCGCTCTCCGGACTTTTCAATATACTTCATTATGTAACGCATTGCTTTACGAAGCCCTGTCTGATCTTCTATCGCCTCGAAGTCATTTCTCCCGAACCTTTCCTTGAAGTACATATTCTGAAGCGTTATCTGCCTTTTATGCTCACTGAAACTATATGTGTTGTCCTCGAACATAAATCCCGGCATCGTGCCGTCCGGGATGTAAAGTAAACCGTGAAAATGAAGTCTATCTTTTTCGGGCGAACGTTCCCAAACGCCGATATATTTCCAGCCCTTTCGGGAGCAGAAATTGGAAAGCGTTTTCTTTAGACATTTACGGAACGATTCTTCCGTATGCAACTTACTATCGTAGGTGAAAGTGCAAAAATAGTTAAATCTCTGTAAGTTCGCTTTACGAGTCATTCTTATACGGCGAGATATAACGTTTCGCTTTTTGCGGTCCATATTGTTGTTTACATAAAGAGTGGTTTCTTCGTCCGTTTCAAAATAAGGTCGCATACCGTTAAAGATAAACTTTTTGCGTTCGTGTTTCTTCATTTTTTGTGCTTCTTGGTACAACTCATCAAACAATTCTTTACGGGTAATTCGGCGGGCTTTCTTTGGCTTGTTTTCGCTATCCGTAGCGGGGTTTTCGCCATCGGCAGGTACTTCTTCAACCAAACCATTATCGTCGGCTACGGGCGATTCTAAGCTGTTTTCTGTACCCGATTCGCAAGCGGTGGAAGGGGAGCTATTGGTGTCAATAACATCGATTTCTTCTTCCACATGGTAGCGTTTCGGTCGTACAGGTCTGGTTGTATGCGGTATTGCAATGTAGTGACTTCCGTCAAAATATACTTTGGTTTCGCCATAAGGCATAATTCCTCCTTTGCTGTATAAAGTGGCACGAGAATTCTCAGTTCATAGCAGTATCTTCCTCGTTGCTTTTATACAGCGCGTTTATGAAATAACTGTGCTGCTCTTTGAGTTCGGAAACGGAGGC
>ULVD01072644.1_pt1 | contig 11194 bp, 9 predicted proteins | sample 1959101 | NCBI WGS metagenome assembly ULVD01 (sample SAMEA4835777, study PRJEB28245) | human gut metagenome | biome: gut microbiome; material: fecal sample | place: Denmark | collected 2008
TTTTCAAAAGGGGTCGCCGGGTGCAGGGCAGGAAGCTCTGCGAGGAGCGCTGGGCGCAGGGGGTATAGGCAAAAAGAGGATGTTTGCCCCTTGACAAAGGTGGGGCGGCATTGTAAAATAGAGATTGGGATTATATCGGAATTCTTGTAAATATACAGATTTGGGAGGAGATCATGGTCATCACCAAACGCATTTTCGGCACGATGCCTGACGGAAGAGATGTGCTTGCATACAGGATAGAGAATTCATCGGGGGCATCGGTGACTCTGCTCACTCTGGGGGGCATTATTCAATCGCTTTGCATGCCGGATCGGGAAGGGAACTTAAAGGATATTGTCTGCGGTTATGACAATTTAGAGAGTTATCTTCAAGCGGCGGGGTATCAGGGTGCCATCATTGGCCGGGTGTGCAACCGGATCGGAAATGCCGAATTCACGCTGGACGGGAAGAGCTACAAGCTTTTCGTCAATTCGGGGACGAAGGACTCTCTGCACGGCGGAAAAGAGGGGTTTGACAAGAAGCTGTTCACTCCGGTCACCTTTGAAAACGAGCTGGGGACGGGTGTGCGGTTCTATTTTGTATCGCCTGACGGGGAGGAAAACTATCCGGGCACACTGCAGGTTTGCGTGACCTACACCTTTACCGAGGAGAACCGTTTGATTCTCAACTACCGGGCAGAAACCGACAAGCCGACGGTATTGAACATGACCAATCATGCCTATTTCAATCTGACGGGGGTAGGCGGTTCTTCGGTGATGGAGCATGAGCTGTTTCTCAACAGCGACCGCTATTTGCCCACAGACGAAGACCAGATTCCGTTGCCCTGCGGTTTCCAGCCGGTAAAGGATACGATTTTCGATTTCACAACTTTGCGGCCCATCCGAAACCCCATTGACCACAGTTTTGAATTGCGCGGTTTCAACGGCATGGTGAAGCGGGCGGCATTCCTTTGCGAGCGCACAGAGGGACGGAGCCTGACGGTTTACACCAGTCTTCCGAATCTGCAATTATACACCGGCTGTGTAATGAACGGTCCGGAGCTTTTCAAGGGCGGCGTGCCTCAGCGTCCCCTTCACGCCCTGTGTCTGGAGACGCAGTTGCCCAACGATGCGCCCAACCGTCCGGATTTTATTCCCTGTGTTCTGCGTCCGGGGGAGCTGTACGATGCAACCACCGTTCTGGAGTTTTCCACGGTGAAATAAGCCGAACCGAAAACCGAAAAGGGGCATCCGAGTCCCAAAATTCCGCACTGAAAAACCGCTGTGCTTCCCTTTCGGGGCGCAGCGGTTTTTTCAATCAGGGAATGAAGAAAGGGCTTTTCAAAAACGCTTGCAGGGGAAGGGCGCCCTTTCGGAGATTTTACAAAGCGGAAGGCTCGGACTTTTTAAAAGGGCGTGTCCGCCGGATGATCGGAAGACTCGCCCTTTTGGTTTACATACACAGGAACAGACCGAGCAACGCCGCTCCCATGGCGGGCAAGGACAGCAACACCCCGTATTTCAAAAAGGTACGGTTTTGGAAGGGCACGCCGCAGTTGCGCAGAAGTCCCGACCACATGATCCCCGCCAAGGCTCCGATAGGCGTTAAAAAGGCACCGATGTTCGAGCCGATCACCGTAGCGTAGACCGCCGGAAGGGGTGCCTTTCCCCATTCCAATACCGAAGAATAGAAGACGCTCATAGGAATGTTGTTCACCACATTGGCGGCAAGAAAAGAGGAGAGGCCATAGCGCAAAAGGGGCTGTTCCCGGCCGAGAAATTCTGCCACCAGCCCTGTAAAGCCCGCCTCATTCAACCCCAAAACCAGGACAAACATAGAAAGGACAAAGGGGATAATGGCGTAGGGCAGGCGCTTCAGCACACCCCAAAGCTCCGAAGGCCTCCGCCGTCTGCAAAGACTCAGAATTGCCGAAAGAACACAAAGAAGGAGAACGGCACCCAAAGAGATGATCCACATTTCCACATTGAAATAGGAGCTCACCGCCATGGTGACGGTGCAGGAAGAAAGCAACAAAATGCCCAGAATCAGCGAGGGACGGTCCCCCAAAAAGGCTTTTTTCCTTTGAATTTCCATCGGCTTTTGCAATTTTTTCCGGAAAAGCAACCAAAGCATCAGCAGGGCAACCAGACCGGTGAGAACTGTGGGGAGGAGCATGGTTGAAAAATAGGAGAAAAAGGAAACGCCTGAGGAGGTGGCTAAGTAAATATTGGTGGGATTTCCGATAATCAGAGCCATGCTCCAGGTGTTGGCTGCGATAAATTCGGCGAACAGATAGGGAAGGGGGTCAATGCCGGCGTTTTTGGAAAAATAGCAGATAAAGGGAGTGAAGGTCAGGATGATCACATCGTTGGAGGTGAATACGGTCAGCACCGATACCGTAAAATACAGGTAGAAAAAGAGCTTTTTCTGGTTCGTTCCCGACTTTTCCAAAGCCTTCACGGCTAAGAAGGAGAAAAAGCCCAGTTCATCGAGAAACACCGACAAAAAGGTCATGGAGAGAAACAGGCAAAGAATCTTCAGGGGATTCACGGCGCTGTTTTCGGTCATTTTTTCAAGAATATGCCCAAAGGAAACCCTTCCCGAGCAAAGAAGGACCAGAGCACCCGTCAGTGCCGCCAGCACATAGCTGTCCAAATGCAGTTTTCCCACCTTCACCGTGGGATAAAGGAAGATGGAGAGGATCATGAAAAGACAGGTTGCGCCGCAAAGAATCAGTGTAAATGTCATAAAATCCGTTCCTTCCTTTCCACAAGGAAGGATTGTAGCACAGAGCCGGTAAAAAATCAAGAAAAAGTTGAAGAAATCCGGAAATTCCGTTCAGAAACCAGAGGGTCTTATTCGGCTTTTCTGCCCTCCCGCTGCAGAAGATATTCTTCGTAGGTTCGCTCGAAGCGTTTATATTCCTTCCCGCGCATTTCATAGCCTCTGAAGGGGGCGCCTTCTTTGAGATGGGGCAGAGGAAAAAGTTTGAATTGTCTGCAAAAGTGCCGGACCAGCGTATCGGAACGCAGGCGGGTCTGCTCGTTGCAGGAAGGGGGCAGAAGGTATGCCGGCACGCCGGTATAATAGAAGGCAGAACGGTGGGGAAGATACAGCCGTTCTTCTTTCAGCAGGAGGCGGGCTTTTTCAAAAAGCCCTTCCTTTTTTGCGCGCTCCAGATCGAACAGCAGAACTCCTGTGTTAAAATAGTCGGGGGCGATGATCCAGCTGCCCTTGGCATCCCGTACAGCACCGAAGGCGCAGTCCGAAAGGCCTTGGTCGAAAACGATCCCAACATCGCCCGACAGAAGGGTGTCGGCGTCCAGATAGAGTACCCTCCCGGAAAGCTCCGCTTTGTCGGCAAAAAATTTCAGAAAGGCGTAGGGAGAAACCCCTTTGGGCAAAGGAGCCATGGCGGCAAGAAGGTCGGTCAGCTCTGCGCTTCTGTCCAAAAGCCGGAGAGTGCTGCCGTCCTTCCGGCTCTGGAGCAGTCCTTTGGCATATTCCGCCTTGGCGCACTCAATGGGCTTGCCGCAGGGAAGGTCCAGAGCGGCGGTCAGAAGAGTGACCTGCAGGGGACGCCTCGTGCGCCGCATGGCCGAAAGAAGCGAAAACAGGATTCCTTCATAGCCTTCGTTGCTTCCGCAATAGAGCAATTGTACCGCTGTTTCCATAAAAAGCACCTCCCGTTTTCCGGTTCTCAACAAGAGTGTTCCGCAAATCGGGAGATTTCATTCAGGCGCCCCTTTTTCCATCGGAAATTTTCCGGAATTTGTATAAAAAGGGGAGGTTAAAAATTCCGAAAGAATTTTTTAACCTCCCAGGCTACAGTGGTCTTGGCGGCTTTCAGCCGTTATTTTGCCGCAACAGCCACCGAAATTTCTACGAAATGAAGGGCAAAACCGACCAAGCTCGCATCAAAAATGTTGGTTGGTTTTATTGTCCGGCTTCGCCGGAAAGCAGACGGTGAATTTCGAAAGCGGCTTCTTTACCGGCACCCATAGCCAGAATCACCGTTGCAGATCCGGTCACCGCATCGCCGCCGGCATAGACCCGTTTACGGGTGGTTTCGGTGGAGCCTTCCCTGACGACCAAGCATCCGTGCTGATCGGTTTCAAGGCCCTTGGTGGTGTTTTTCAACAAGGGATTGGGGGAAGTGCCCAAAGCCAGTATAACCGTGTCCACCTCCCGCTCAAATTCCGAACCGGGAACCGGTTCGGGGCGCCGCCGGCCCTTTTCGTCGGGCTCGCCCAGCTGCATTTCGATACAGCGCAGGGCCCGTACCCAGCCGAAGTGGGGGTCTTTCCGGTCGGAAGTATCGTAGCCGAGAATCTCCACAGGGTTCTGCAGGAGGCAGAATTCCACCCCTTCCTCGATGGCGTGCTCCACCTCTTCCCGCCGTGCCGGCAGTTCCGACATGCTCCGGCGGTAGACCACCCGGACGCTTTCCGCACCCAGCCGCAGAGCGGTTCTGGCGGCGTCCATGGCCACATTTCCTCCGCCCACCACGGCCACTCTTTTGCCCAAGACCGCCGGGGTGTCGGAAGAATCCAGGTAGGCCTTCATCAGATTGTTTCTGGTGAGAAATTCGTTTGCCGAATAGACCCCCTTCAGTTCTTCGCCGGGAATGCCCATAAATTTGGGCAAACCGGCACCGGAACCCAGAAACACCGCTTCAAAGCCCTGTTCAAACAGGTCGTCCACCGTGAGCGTCCGCCCAATGACTGCATTGGTCTCTATTTTTACGCCCAGCTTTTCCAGCTCGGCCACTTCTCTGTTCACAATGGATTTGGGCAAACGGAATTCGGGAATGCCGTAGGAGAGCACTCCTCCGGCCAGATGAAGCGCCTCAAAAATATGAACGGCGTAGCCTTTTCGGGCCAAATCGCCGGCACAGCTCAACCCGGCGGGGCCGGAGCCAACCACCGCTACCCGGTGATCGTTGGGCTGAGGGCTTTCGGGAGCTTGGGTGTTTTGGGCATTGTGAAAATCCGCCACATAGCGTTCCAGCCGGCCGATGGCCACCGGCTCCCCCTTCAGTCCCCGCACGCATTTTGCTTCGCACTGCTTTTCCTGAGGGCAAACTCTGCCGCAGACTGCCGGCAGAGAGGAGGAAGAAGAAAGAACGGCGTAGGCCCCCTCCTTGTCGCCCTCCCGCAGAGCCTTGATGAATTCCGGGATCGAAATACCCACCGGGCACCCGTCCTTGCAGGGCATATTCCTGCAATTCAGGCATCTTTGCGCCTCGTTCAACGCCATTTCCTCGGTATAGCCCAAAGTGACCTCTTCAAAATCCTTGTTTCGCTTTTCGGCTTCTCTTGTGGGCATAGGTGTTTTGTTCATCTGCATATTGGGCATCTTCAACAACCTTTTTTCAAGAGATTGCAGGTCTTCTCTCTTGCCTTTCTTTCAAATTCCGCATACTGGGCGGAGCGGCTGATGGCTTCGTCAAAATTCACCAGGCAGCCGTCAAAATCCGGACCGTCAACACAGGCAAAAAGCATTTTCCCGCCTACGGTCAGGCGACAGCATCCGCACATCCCGGTGCCGTCGATCATGATGGGATTCATGGACACCACCGTAGGCACCCCGAAGGGACGGGCGCACTCCACGGCGAATTTCATCATGACCAAAGGACCGATGATGAAAATTTTGTCAATATCCTTTTCTTTCTCCAGAATCTCCCGAAGAGGCTTGGTGACAAGCCCCTTTCGGCCGGCACTGCCGTCATCGGTCATCAGAATAAACCGCTCCGAAGCCTCTTGGAAGTCTTCTTTCAGAATGACCAGGTCTTTATTCCGGAAGCCGACCACCGAAGTGACGGCACAGCCGTTCTTCTTCAGCGCCTGTGCAATGGGCAGAGCGATGGCACTGCCGACTCCTCCGCCCACCACCAGCGCTTTTTTCACGCCTCCCAGGTCGGTGGCATTTCCCAAAGGACCCACAAAGTCCTCAATACATTCGCCCTCATTTTTGGCGTTCAACAGCATGGTTGTGGCACCCACCACCTGAAAAATGATCCGAACGGTGCCTGCCGTCCGGTCATATCCGGCAATCGTCAGGGGGATGCGCTCTCCGTTTTTATGGACACGCAAAATAATGAACTGTCCCGCCTGCGCTTTTGCGGCAACATAAGGGGCCTCAATATCCATCTGCGTGACCGTGGGGTTCAGCGTTTTTTTCTGCGCAATTCTGTACATTTGCTTCCTCCTATTGTTTTTCGGCCGAAAACTTACCCCTGCATTGTATACCATATTTTTTTCGATTGCAAGGGCGATTTTCAACAAAAAAAGGCCGTCCCGAAAAAGGATGGCCTGTTTTTTGCCTATTTAAACCACATCTTTGGTTTCTTCCTGGTAGTATCTGCGGAAGACCTCCCAGTTTTCCTCGGTGAGATATTTGGATTTCACATCCTGACCGGAAAACTCCGAAAGCTTTTCCACAAAGGTGGTGAATTTTGTCCAACGGTCAAAGGAGTTTTGGGTGTAGCCATTGTCCTGGAACCAGTGGAAGGTTTGGATGAAAGGCTCCCAACCGCCGAAATCCGGATCGTAGGTCATGTCCAAAAAGAGCTTTGCCGCTCCGAAAAAGCCGTACACCGTGGTCATGGCGCCCTTGCTTTTGTGAATATCCAGACCCTCGGTCATGGTTTCATAGGTGAAGCAACGGCTTGCTCCGTAGTCGGAGGAGGCACAGCCGAAAACGGTTCCGTCGGTATTCTTATGGTCTTCGGTCAGCTTGTAGAGCACATAGCAGAGCTTCAGATCGGTCCAGGCTTCGCTTTCAAAGTTCCAGCCTCTTCCCGAATCAAACATGTGACCCAATTCATGCAGAAGACCGAAGGACAAATCAAAAATGTTCAGATTTTTCTTCCGGGATACGCTCTTGACCAACTCCTCCCGCATAAATCCCCGGTTGGCGTTGATTACATGATAGTTGTCTGAAACCCCTGCAACATAGCCTAAGTTCTCCCAACCGCTGACCACGATCACATCATAGGGAATGTAACCGGTCAATTCAATTTCCGCTTCATAGGCCTCCTGAAAATGGTCGGCGAATTCCTGCATAAACTCTTCGGTAATGCCGGTGCCTATTGAAATATCGTTTTTGTGAATGCGCACGAAAATGTTGCCGCCCTTGGAGGCAAATTCCCTGTAGGTGCTGTGTTTTCCGGCTTTCTCTATCCGGAACAACTGCCCGGGGTTGTTGTCCTCCCGGCTTTCGACCACAACCTTCCCGTCTCTTACTGCAAGGCAGATGGGGCGGCTTTCTTTGGAGCTGAAGGGAACGATTCGGCAGGTGCCGTCCTCGTAGGCTTCAAAGGTCCAGTAATTCTTGATATTTTTGGGGTCGTAGCCGCCCCGTTCCTGCTTCAGCTCGGCCGCATCCGGCAGGAAAGAGGTGATGGCCAACAGATCCACCTCGTCATCCCCGAAATAAATGGCATAGCATGCCTGGTCGTTTTTGGTTTTCGGGTGAATGGTAAACCGGGCTTTGTCGGGATTGGTTCCGTCCAGACTCAGAATCTGACTGCTCTTGTAAAGCGTGTGCTCCCCGTCTGCCGTTTGGATGGTGTAGACACCGAAGCCGTAGTCCCACTTCAGTTCTTCCGGCTCTTCTGAGGCGGAGGAAGCGGGCGTTCCGGTTTCGGGCGAAGCGGCGGTCGTTGTAGCGGATGGATCGCTGACGGTCGCAGGGGCCTTGGTTCCGGAAGTTTCCTGCCCGCAGGAAAGAAGAATTGGCAGACAAAACGACAATACCAGAACCCAAGAAAGCATCTTTTTCATAAAATCAATTCCTTTCACCGTGTTTTAGAATATGCCTGATTGTTTTTGCCATTGTACTTTTTCGCTCCCGCAACGGTTGCGCTACATAAGGTATACTGGTCGAGAGCCGTATATATGGCGGCTCCTTCGCTCCGGAAAAATTGCGGGAGTTTTCACTTGACACGAACAGTATAACATAGGCAGACGGCATCGTCAACCTCTTTTGAAACATTTTCAAAACATTATTGTAACAAGAGCGGCGATCCGGCACCAGACCAGCCGTCCGTATATCAGTCGCCGGCGAAGTAGGCATGACGGAACGCCTGTATCCCGGCGGAAGCAGTCCCCACCGCCCCATTGTTCTTCCAATCATCACAGCAAACAACAAAACAAAAAAAGAACGGCAGCCGATCGGCAATAGCTCCGGCTCCGCTACAAGGCGCAGGGATGTGGGGGAAGGAAGCTGTTCGGTTATCGTTACCGGAAAGCGTAGCGCACGCAATGTCTACGCCAATAGCGTAGGGGAATGGGAGGCAAAACCCGCAGAGCTGATCCAGGAGATAAAAGCGAAGTTTGGCATGAAATGGTGTTAAAATTGCACCGCAGTTGACAAAGATAAGCGGAGGGAACTCTTGTCGCTTTGCTATTTGCGTGTTGTAACTCTGTTTCGGGGAGTTGCCAAGCGGTTTCGGTGTCCAATAATGGAACTGCCGTAATCAGAGAAAAGGATTTCAACAGCACACCAACATAGAAGTTCAGATAGTATGTTGCCGATACCGGCAATCGGTTTAGAAAGAGCATGAGGAATAAAAATAAAGAAATTATAGGTTCGCTAAATTTTTCAAATAATCCTATTGTAAATCGGCGATAATTGTAATACAATGAAATAGTAGAAAAACACTTGTTTCTATAAGGTGGAAGATGGCTGAAAGATAGGATGACCAACCAATTCTTAACCAACTACACCGAGGTAACATTCCTCAATGAAATAAAAGACAACCTATGCAGATGCAAGTAAACTGAAAGTTCTTGCGTTCTGCCGTAATGTCACGCATGCAAGAATGATGTGCGGGGTCATGTCCGAAGGATCGTCCGATGGCGGAGTTTGTATTCAAAGACCTTGTAGCAAGGCGAGGCGTGGCAGACCGATTTGTGATCGCTTCCTTTGCCACAAGCACGGAAGAGATATGGAACGGCATCGGAAATCCGGTCTATCCTCCGGCAAAGGCGGAGCTTGCAAAGCACGGGCGGTCCTGCGACGGCAAGTGTGCGGTGCCGTTGCAAAAGAGCGACTATGACAAATACGATCTGTTCATCGGCAGGGACAGTGCCAATATCCGCAATATGCTCCGCATCTTCAGCGACGATTCGGACGAAAAAGTGCACAAGCGGATGGACTATACCGACCGGGGCGGCGATGTGGCTGATCCCTGGTATTCCGAGCGTTTTGATGCGGCATATCGGGATATTTTCAAGGGATGCACGGCGCTTTTGGAGGCCGTGTTGAGTGGGACAAGCAATGAAATGAGGCAAGGACAATGACTGAAGTGGTAGCGGCTCTCATCCGGGAGGGCGAAAAATTCATGATCTGTCAGCGCCCGGCGCACAAAGCGCGGGGACTCCTGTGGGAGTTTGTCGGCGGCAAGGTCGAACCGGGCGAAACGAAAGAACAGGCGCTCATACGGGAGTGCCAAGAAGAGCTTGCCGTGACGCTAACCGTCGGTGATGTGTTTATGGATGTTGTTCACGAATATCCCGACATTACGGTGCATTTGACGCTGTACAATGCGGCCATCGCCGAAGGTATCCCGCAGATGCTGGAGCACAACGATATCCGGTGGATCACGCCGAGCGAGATTCCGAATTACGAATTTTGCCCGGCGGATGAGGAGATTTTGAGAGAGATAAAAGGACGGGCATGAAATAAAAGAGGAGAATTTGTGTATGTTCAATTTCAAAAATAAGATCGCCGTCATAACCGGCGGTGCGCGGGGCATCGGCAAGTGCATCCGCGAGCAGTTTGAGGCGGCGGGGGCGGCGGTCTGCGTCATCGACCTGCTGGAGAACGATTATTTCGTGGGTGATCTTGCAGACAAGGCAACGCTTGAGAGATTTGCCGCAAAGGTAATTGCCGACTACGGGCATGTCGATTATCTGATCAACAACGCCGCACCCAAAATGTGCGGCATTACAGACGGCAGTTACGAGGACTTTGAATACGCTTTGAAGGTCGGTGCGACCGCACCGTTTTATCTTTCCAAGCTCTTCGCACCGCATTTTGCCGAGGGTGCAAGCATTGTCAATATCTCCTCTTCCCGCGACCGGATGAGCCAGCCGCAGACCGAGAGCTATACGGCGGCAAAGGGCGGTATCTCCGCGCTCACACATGCGCTTGCGGTCAGTCTTGCGGGCAAGGTGCGGGTCAATTCCATTTCGCCCGGGTGGATCGACAATCATTATACCGTATATGAGGGCGCAGATGCCGTGCAGCAACCGGCGGGCAGGGTGGGAAATCCGCCCGATATCGCCAATATGGTGCTCTATCTCTGCTCGGATATGGCGGGCTTTATCACCGGCGAGAATATCTGCATTGACGGCGGTATGACCCGGCAGATGATCTACCACGGCGATCATGGCTGGTCGCTTGAAACCAAAAAATAAACATAAATCCGGAGGCAATTATGAAATACATCACGATCGGCGGACAGATTTTGGCATCCGCAATCTCTTTGGGCTGTATGAGAATGGCAGGTCTTGAGGAGAAAAGAGTAGACGAGATTATGGACTGCGCACTGGAGGGCGGCATCAATTTCTTTGACCATGCGGACATTTACGGAGGCGGCAACTCAGAGCGGCTGTTTGGCGGGTATCTGAGCCGGCACAAGGGTACAAGAGAGAAGATGTTCATCCAGACAAAATGCGCCATTCACGACGGACAGTACGATTTTTCAAAGGAGCATATCATCCGTTCGGTGGAAGGGAGCCTTTCCCGTTTGGGCGTGGACTACATTGATTTTCTTCTCCTCCACCGCCCCGATACGCTCATGGAACCCGAAGAGGTGGCAGAGGCGTTTGACGCTCTGGAATCCTCCGGAAAAGTGCGTCATTTTGGCGTATCCAACCATAATCCCATGCAGATCGAACTGCTCAAAACGGCGGTCAGCCAGCCGTTGGTCGCGAACCAACTGCAATTCTCGGTGACGGAAGCCGGCATGGTGACATCGGGCATGAATGTGAACATGAAGAATGCGGAGTCCCAGATGCACGACGGCGGGCTTCTGGAATACAGCCGCATCAAAAAGATGACGATTCAGGCTTGGTCGCCGTTCCAGTACGGATTTTTCAAAGGGACTTTCATTGACAATGCGGATTTCCCCGAACTGAATGCCAAACTTGCCGAGATCGGTGAAAAATACGGCTTGTCCAAAACGGGAGTTGCGGCGGCGTGG
>ULVD01086800.1_pt1 | contig 11101 bp, 13 predicted proteins | sample 1959101 | NCBI WGS metagenome assembly ULVD01 (sample SAMEA4835777, study PRJEB28245) | human gut metagenome | biome: gut microbiome; material: fecal sample | place: Denmark | collected 2008
AAGTAGAAAAGGAAAAACAAGAAGTACAAAAGGAAAAACAAGAAGTACAAAAGGAAAAACAAAAAGCGCAAAAACTTATAGAAGAATACGAAGCAAAAATTAATGAGTTAAGTAATAAATAAAATTTGTTTATTCTTAGAATTTAAGAACTCTTTAGGTCAAACTTTAAAGAGTTCTTTCTTTGTTTTAAGAAACTATTATGAGATGAAATTAAAATTTTTGAAAAAATCATTAAAAAAAGAAATTTTTATGGTTAACTATAATAATAAGAAAAAAACTCTAGTAAGAAGAATGGCTTTGAAACAGCACAAAGAAATCGATGACGATTGAGAACATGTTATTTTGATGTTTGATAAAGAAGATACTAAAAAAGAAGAGCAACAATAATATATTTAAAAATGTAGGGAGAAATGCTATAAATATGCAAAAGAATATAAAAAATTTATTAATTGTTATTAATTTATGTTATAATCTATATATAGTTAGGAGTATGTTATGGAAAAGATTTTAGAAAAATTAATTGAAGGTGGAACTGATTTATGTATTAAGTTAGTTATATCAATCATTATATTACTTATAGGTAATAAGATAATTAAAACTATAGAGAAAGTACTTAAGAAGGAGAAAAAGTTTAGTAAACTTGAAGATCCAAGTATTAAGAGCTTTGTTATTAGTTTTATAACTATATCATTGAAGTTATTATTATTTGTAACTGTTCTTAGTATTGTTGGAATACCTATGACTTCATTAATAACTATATTAGGCTCTTGTGCTGTTGCAGTTGGTTTAGCTCTTCAAGGTGGCTTATCTAATTTAGCTGGTGGTATTATGTTACTTATATTTAAGCCTTTTACTATTGGAGATTATATAGAAGCTAATGGAAAAGAGGGAACAGTAAAGTCAATATCATTATTCTATACTACTATAGTTGGAATAGATAATATTACAATACAACTTCCTAATGGGACTTTATCAAATTCAAATATTACGAATTATACAGCAAATAAAACAAGAATGTTAAATATAGTATATGATGTAAGTTATAATTCAGATATTGATAAAGTTAAAAAAGTATTAAGAGAAGTGCTTGATGATGAAGAAAAGATACTTAAGGATGAGCCTATTAGAATAGCTGTGAAATCTCATAAGGATTCATCTATCGGAATAGTATTTAGAGCTTGGACACTTACTAGTGATTATTGGGATGTATATTTTAGAATAATGGAAAATGTTAAGAAAGCATTCGATAAAAATGGAATAGAAATTCCTTATCCTCAAATGGATGTACATATGAAGAAATAAGCCATTGTGATTTATTTCTTTTATTATGGAAAATTAGTATATCAGAAATATTTGGTTTTAAAAAAATAAATAAAATTATGTATTTTAGTTTGTATATGTAATTAAAATATGTTATTATTATTGTAGATAGTATAGAGGTGCTAGAGTGAAAGAGAAAGAAACAATTAAATTAATTAGTGATAATATTTGTGATGTTATGGTTCCTATGTATAGTGAATTAACTGAATTGAGAGAAAAGCTTGTTTCTCTTTCTACAAATGATAGTGCCTATGCGGAAATTAATGCTAGGTTTCAAGCATTATATAATAGATATATGTTTTTATATAATGCTAACAAAAGTGTCGCAAATTCAAATGGGGTTCAAGATTTAAAAAGTGTTGAAGAGAATATTACTAAAAGAAGAGATGAGTTATTCAGTAAATATAATGATTTGAAGAATAAATATAATGCTGCTGTTAGTGCTAAAAAGCCTATTAAAGAGATAAATAAAATAGTTGATGAAGTTAATGAACTAATGCCTGAATTAGTTTCCCTTAATGACTTACTTAATAAAATTAGAGGAAACATGCGTTCTTTAACATCAATGGATAAAAAAATAGATAGACCTGTTAATAAGGAAGTACCAAAAGCTAATGTTACACCTACAAGACAAGAACCTAAACCTGAAGTAAAACCTGAGGTCAAGCCGGCAGAAAAACCTACTGAAAAAGTCACTCCAGCTCCTGTTAAACCAACTAATGGGCCTAAAAAGAAAGGAACTACTTTTGATCAAACTACTATGCATTATTTATCAAATCCTGCAACAAAAGATATTTGCATGTGCAATTTAAAAATTCAAAAATTAAAAGAGGAATTATATAAATCAAAACCTGGTTCTAAGAGATATAAAGAAATTACGCAAATAATTTATGATTTATGCGAGGAAAGAGAAAAATTTGTTGTTGATATTCTTGGGCCACAAGCTGTAAATAAACTTGCTGTTATTGAAAGTAAAGAAGATGCTGCATATTCTAAAGCAAATATAGCACCTTTCGAATCTCATTATGTAGATTCTGAGGAGTTTTCTACCGAATTATCAAGTACAATTCAAATTTTAGGTGATTTAAAATTTAATGGTATGGATTCTGAAGTATTTAAAGAATTTAGAGAAAGAGAAGAATCTATTGCTAAAAGAAATGGTATTGCATACGAAGAAACAATGACACAAACATATAAAAAATTATATGAGAGTACTGTTAGAAGTTATCGTAATTTAGTTGGTTCTGTTATAGGTAATGATAAAGAACTTGGTTCTATGAGAGACGATTTATTAGCATCGCTTAGTTCATTTAATTTAACTGGTGGATATGCAGCTTTTAAAAGAAAACATAAAGATGGTAAAGTTGGTGGAAGTGCTATTAGTAAAGATGTTTATTTAGAAGGTGTTGATAAAATTAAAGGTTTGATTGGAACACTAGGTACTTATGCTTCTAAATATATTGCTAGTAAAGGTGGTAAAGTAGAAGTTGTAGATAGAGAAAAAACAAGACAACAAATTATTAGTGAAGTTAATACTGAATGTTTTGGTTTACTTGATCAAGTTGTTCAAGCTAAAAAAGTACAAATGTCTAGTTCAAGAGCGTAAGCTCTTTTCTTTTTTATATATTTATATTATAATTAGAATGGTGAAGAAAATGAGTAAAGGAAATATTTATAAGATTGAAAAAGGAAGTAGAAATAATAAAAAATATACTCCTAATAACAGTGATTTTATGACGTTTGCAGTTGGAATAGTAGTATATGCTATTGTACTTATGCTTGCTAGTAATTTATTTAGAGGAATATATGTTGAGAATTTCTTTTATGCAATTATTGCTGCTTTAATACTTAGTTTATTAAATTCTACTATTAAGCCAATACTTGTATATTGGACGCTTCCACTTAGTGTAGTAACATTTGGAATAGCTTATCCTATAGTAAACATGATAATACTTAAATTATGTGATATTCTAATGGGAAGTTCTTTTGGAGTGAGTGGTTTCTTTAGTACATTTATTATTGCTATATTTATTAGTGGTATGAGGATGTTACTAGATCAAATGATAACAATGAAAGTAGGTAAGAGATAATGAATCCAGTTATATTTAGTATTGGTAGTTTTGAAATTAAATGGTATAGTGTATTAATAGCTATTGCTGTTATTATTGGGTATTTTTTAATATTAAGTGAAAGTAAAAGATTTAAAATTAAAAGAGAATTTATGTTTAATATGATGTTTTGGGCTTTAATATTTGCTATTATTGGTGCAAGACTATATTATGTATTATTTAATCTTGAATATTATATGTCAAATCCTATTGAGATATTTCAAGTATGGAAGGGTGGACTTGCTATACATGGTGGTTTATTATTTGGTGTAATAACTATAATTATTTATTGTAAAAAATATAATGTAAGAGTTGGTAAAATACTTGATATTATTGTTCCAGCTTTATTACTTGGACAAGCTATTGGAAGATGGGGAAATTTCTTTAATGGTGAAGCATATGGATCAATAGTTACATATGAACAACTAGTAAATATGAAAATAATACCTCAATTTGTTATAGATAATATGCTTATTAATGGAAGTTATCATTTACCTATGTTTTATTTTGAATCATTATGGTGTTTGTTAGGGTTCTTCTTGTCATTATTTTTAAGACGTAGGAAATATATTAAAGATGGACAATTAGTTGCTTTTTATATGATGTGGTATGGACTTGCTAGGTTCTTTATAGAAATGTTTAGAACTGATGCTTTGATGGCTGGTAATTTTAGAATTGCTCAAGTAGTTAGTATTTTAATGTTTGTTATTGGTTTGATTGTTCAATTTATTCAAAGTAGAAAACCTAAGTTAGATGAACTTTATAATAAACAAGAAGAAGAAATTAGATTCTAGGAGGGTGTATGTTTGATACTATAATTATTGGTAGTGGACCTGCAGGAATGAGTTCAGCTATATATTCATCTAGAAGTGGTCTTAATACTTTATTATTAGATGAGAGTATGCCTGGTGGCCTTTTAAATAAAATTAGTATAGTAGAAAATTATTTAGGTGTTGGTAGTATTAGTGGTAGTGATTTAGCAGTATCTATGTATAAACAAGTAAAAGAAAATAATATCAATTTTAAACGTGAAAAAGTAGTTTCTATTAAAAATTTTAATAGTTATAAGTTGGTTACTACTACTAAAGGTGAATATAAAACTAAAGGTGTAATAATAGCTATTGGAAGAAAACCTCGTAAGAGTGGTATTACAAACGAAGAAAAATTCATTGGCAAAGGTATAAGTTATTGTGCAATATGTGATGCATCTTTATATAAAGATAAAGATGTTTTAGTTCTTGGAGGCGGTGACTCTGCTTTTGAAGAAGCTATATATTTAAGCAAAATAGTTAGAAGTGTTAAAGTTATAGTCAGAAATGAGATAAGTGCGAGTGATGTGTTAGTAAGTAGTCTTCAAGAAAAGAATATAGAAATACTTAAAGGAATGGAAGCTGTAGACTTTTTAGGAGAAGACATTATAACTGGAGTTAAATTTAATAATGGGAAAGTTATTAAGTGTGATGGAGTATTTATATATTATGGTTATCAAGCTGATACTGCATTTATGAGATACTTAAATATTACAGATGATAAAGGTTATATAGAAGTAGACAAAAGTATGAAAACAAAAGTACCTTTTATATATGCATGTGGTGACATAATAAAAAAAGATATATATCAAATAGTTACTGCTTGTAGTGAAGGATGCATAGCTTCATTATCACTTAAGAAAGATATAACGCGTGAAAAATAAATCATTAATAATTGATATAATACTTGCGATTATTTGTAACTTGATACCATTCTTGATCCTGTGCTTTACTGATAAGACAGAACTGTCCTTATTAGTGATGATAATACTGTTCTTTTTATATTATGTATATTTACTTGTTAAAAATAGAAAATCTAAAATAAATTATAAAGTAATAATTAGTTTATTCTTGTTATTAGTTATAGAAATAATACTTGTATATGTTTTAAGCGATAAAGTAGGCTTTATAGTTAGTGAAGACTTAAGCAATATAACTCTTACGTTTGGAGTATTCTCATTCTTTATGATAAATGTACTTTGTTTATTAATACTTGTGTTTACTAATTTAATAGAAATGTGTCTTAAAAAGTTAAAATCAAGTTGACAATAAAGAACAAACTAAATAAAATATAAATACCTTTGGAGGATATTATGTTAGTATATGGAAGAAATGTAGTAAATGAAATATTAAATAGTAAAACTAAAATATTTAAAGTATTTCTTGATAATAATTATAAAGATGAAGAAATACTTAATAAAATAGAAAAAAGAGGTCTTAAGAAATTTCATATTGATAAAAATAAATTAGATAAGATGTGTAGTAGTTCTACTAATCAAGGTATAGCTATGGATATAGAAGAATTTCATTATTATGATATTAAAGCTATTGAAGAAGATAAAGATGCTAACTTTGTAGTTATGTTAGATTCACTAGAAGATCCTCATAATTTTGGGGCTATAATTAGAACTAGTGAATGTGCTGGTGTTAACTATATAATAATACCAAGAAATAGAAGTGTATCAGTTAATAGTACAGTATATAAAACATCTAGTGGAGCTTTATCAAATGTTAAAATAGTAGAAGTAGTAAATCTAAATAATACAATTAAAAAACTTAAAGATTTAGGTTACTGGGTATACGGAAGTGATGCAAAAGGAAAAGACTATCGTAAGATAGATTATAGTGGTAAAACATGTTTAGTAATAGGTAGTGAAGGACATGGACTTAAACAAATAGTAAGTAATTCTTGTGATGAGATAGTCTCTTTACCTATGAAAGGTAAAATTAACTCATTAAATGCTTCTGTAGCTGCTGGTATATTTATATATGAGATAATGAAATATAAATAGAGGTATTTATGGATTATAAAGAACTTAATGATAATGAACTTATATATTTGTCTTGCGAAAATAATGAAGAAGCAACTACGTTAATAATAAAGAAATATAAAAATTGTATTCTAAATATACTTAAAGAATATTTAAAAGAATATAATATAGTTGGTGTAGAAGTAGCTGATTTATATCAAGAGGGATTAATAGGGCTAATGAATGCGATAGGATCATATAATCCCGATAAAGATGTACTTTTCTATACTTATGCGAATGCTTGTATAAGGGCTAATATAATATCTGCGATAAGACAAACATTTAGACAAAAGAATAGAATACTAAATCAATCATATTCTCTAGATAAAATATTTGATGATAGTGGAGATAATTATTATGAAGTACTTAAAGATGAAAGCTATGAGCCAAATAAACTATTATTAAATAGTGAAGAAGAAATAGAATTATTAGATACGTTAAAAAGTAAACTTAGTAAGAGTGAACTAGCTATATTTGAACTTAGACTTAAAGGACTTAGTAATGGTGAAATAGCAACACTTATAGATAAAGATACTAAATATATAGAAAATAGTTTATTTAGAATTAAAAGAAAATATAAAGAATTAAATAAAGTGGTTTCATAAATCACTTTTTATATGTTATAATTGTTGAGAGGATGATGTTATGTTTGAATATATAAAAGGATTAGTTACACGTACAGTAGCTAATTATGTAGTAATTGATTGTAATGGAGTTGGATATAAAATATATACACCAAATCCATATAAATTTAAAGAAGGGGAAGAATCCACTGCTTATGTATATAATCATATAAGAGAAGATGAAAATGTATTATATGGTTTTACTACTGAAGATGAGAGAGAACTATTCTTAAAATTAATTAGTGTTAAAGGATTAGGTCCTAAAATGGCTATGCCTATATTAGCAACTGGATCGATAAATGGAATAGTTGATGCGATAGATAGAGAAAATGTTTTATATCTTAAAAAATTTCCTAAGATTGGTGAAAAGGTAGCAAGACAAATAATACTCGATTTAAAAGGAAAACTTGTTATGAGTGAAAATGATGTAAATAATAGTACAGATGAGTTAGTACTCGCACTTGAAGCTTTAGGATATAAACCAGCTGATATTAAGAATGTTATTGTTAAAGTTGATAAGACTTTAAATATAGAAAGTCAAATTAAAGAGGCTTTAAAATTATTATTGAAGTAAGGAGTAAGAATGAAAGATTTAGTAATTGGAATTGATATGGATGATACTATATGTTCTACTAATGAGAGAATTATAGTTGAAGCAGATATGTATGATAAAGAAGTTTTAGGTGGAACTGGAGTAAAAGATGTAAAAGCGTATGAATTTAATGATATGCTTGGATGGGAACCTGATATGAAGGGTCAGTTCTTTAAAGATAGACTTGAATATATAATGGGTGGAGCAGAAATAAAAGAAGATGCTAAAAGAGTAATAAATAAGATGCATGATTTAGGCGCTAAAATAGTTATTATATCTTTTAGAAAAGCTAAATATATAACTGACCCATATAAACTAACTAAAGATTGGTTAGATGCTGAAGGAGTAAAATACGATAAAATATATGTAGATACTGGTAGTAAAGTAGATGAATGTCAAAATGAAAAAGTAACACTATTTATAGATGATAAAGAAAGTCATTGTGAAGAAGTAAGTGAAGTAGGAATAGATGTGTTATTATTCACTAATGCATACAACACTGAAGAAACTAGGTTTACAAGAGTAAATAATTGGAATGAAGTAGAAAAATATATAGAGGAAAAATATAATGGATGAGAGAATTGTTACTAATCATGAGTTAGAAGCAGATGCTTTTGAGAGAACGATTAGACCAGATTCTTTTGATGAGTATATTGGACAAACTGATGTTAAAGAGAACATTAAAGTATTTGTAAAAGCGGCTAAGCTAAGAGGTACTAACTTAGATCATGTACTTTTATATGGTCCTCCTGGTTTAGGTAAAACAACACTTGCTCATATAATTGCAAATGAACTTGGTACTAATATTAAGACTGCTAGTGGGCCTACTATTGAAAAGAGTGGAGACTTAGCTGCTATACTTTCAACTCTTGAACCAAATGATGTGTTGTTTATAGATGAAATACATAGAATTCCAAGATATATAGAAGAAATTTTATATAGTGCGATGGAAGACTTTAAGTTAGATATAATTATTGGAGGAGAAGGTCAAAGTCGTAGTATTAAGATAGACTTACCACCATTTACTTTAATTGGAGCCACTACTCGTAGTGGTGACTTGAGTGCTCCTTTAAGAGATAGATTTGGTATTATGTGTAAGTTAGAATTCTATAATGATGATGAACTTGCTGAGATAGTTAAAAGAAGTGCAAGAGTACTAGATTTAGAAATTGAAGAAGATGCTGCTCATGAAATAGCTATTAGAAGTAGAAAGACTCCAAGAATTGCAAATAGACTTCTTAAAAGAGTAGGAGATTTTGCTTTAGTAGAGGGAAATGGTGTAATAACACTTGAACTAGTTAAAAAAGCTCTTACAAGACTTAAAATAAATGAGTCAGGTTTAGATATAGCAGACGTTCAATACTTAATGAGTATTATTGAAAAATTCAATGGTGGACCTGTTGGTATTGAAAGTATCGCATCATCTATTGGTGAAGAAGCTACTACTATAGAAGATGTGATTGAACCATTCTTACTTCAAGAAGGCTATGTTAAAAGAACTAGTAGAGGAAGAATAATAACAGAAAAAGCATATAGAGAATTTAAAATAAATAATCAAAGAACTTTATTCGATTATGAATAGTTCTTTTCTTTTAGAATAAAATGTGTTATGATAAGCATTAATTAAGGGGATAGATATGTTTAGTAATGTTTCTTTAACTAAAGAATGCAAAAAGAATTTAATTAGTTTAAAAGGTAGACGTTATGATGATGTCACTGATTTAAGTGAAGAAGATTTAGCTAGATATTTAAAAATAAATAGTGATTTATTTAAATTTTATACTAATTGGTATGTTTTTAGTGATGGTCTTTATTATTTTAAAAGTAATTTTATATTTAATGAAATATTTTTAAGTGAACTTGCTCATGAGTTTGATGTTAAATGTGTTAAGTTTATGTTGGCTTCTGATGGTGAACACTTAGGAGTATTAAGTAAAAACTTTAGAAAAAAATCGTCTTTATATTATGATTATTTAGAATTTTCTAGTAGGTTTTTTACTTATGTACCAGATGATTTAGAATCATTTAAAGTTCAGTCGTCTGTTGTTTTTGGAGATGATGTGGGTAAAAAGCTTATGGATCAAATATATGATTTAGTTGCTTTTGATTTTTTTAGTGGTCAAAATGATAGAACTCATATAAATGTTGCTTTTGAAACCAATAGTACGGACGTTGCTAAACTTGCTCCATTATGTGATAATGGTGTAGCTTTTAATACTGGAAATTTTAATTCTTATATATCATGTTTTGATGATTTATACTTTCCTTTTGATAATTATATCGATCCAAGACAATTAAAATTATTAAAATTAATTAGAGATAACGTTTCATTTTATAATAGTTTATCTAAAGCATTAGATATAGATATACAAAGTGTCTTAGATAGAACACTCCAAAAGTATAAATTAAAAATGTCTATGCATGAGAAGATCAAAATAAATGATTACTTTGGTTCTAAAAAAGATGTTATAGAAAGAGCACTTAAGTATTCTTCTAAAATATAAAAATAAAAGTAATAGATTTTGTTCTATTACTTTTTATATAATTCTTTTTTATAACTATCGATTATTTCATTCATTAATGATATATAATCTTCATTAGCTTTTCTTTCTTCATCAGTTAGTGTAAATAGATTAGGAAGAATTATTTTGGTGATTCCATTATCTGATATAAATTTGTTTTGTCTATCTGATAATTCTTCACCATCTATATAATATATATATTTAATTTCTTTTTTATCTATTAGTTTTTTTGCATCTGCATATGCTTTATCTAGTGTTTCATTTTTATTATCTAATGATACAACATTTATATTATATTTTGTCAAATAGTTAAATACATTACTTGTAGTTAATATTGTATTGAAGTTACCATTTTTACCAATGTTGTAGAAGAGTACATCTAAACTTGATATTTTTTCGTTTAGTTTTTTATAATTATCTTCAATTGCTTCTTTTACATATGGATTATCATTATAATCTATAAGACTTGATTTAATATTACTACATAGCATTAAGTAGTTTGAAGGATCTAACCATATACTCTCAAGTTCAGAATTTGCATCCATTCCTTTAGTTGCATCTATTAGTTTTAAATCTTCATTTATGTTAATCATATCTCTTGCTAGATAAGCTTCATTAGCAATACCTGCGTATATAAATATTTCACTGTTTGCATATATCTCTTTTTTCTTTTGTGTTACTTCATATTTGTTATTAGCACCGTTTGGGTATACACTTTGTATTTTTGCATAATCACTATAAAGTTCATTAGTTGCATATTCTACTGGATACATAGTAGTATAAAGTAATTTATCGTTAAAATCTTCTCCAAATGTACATCCTGTCATGAATGTAAGACAAGTTAACACTCCTAATATTGTTTTTTTCATATATTATCTCCTTTAGTTACAGGGTCATATCCAAATTTTCCAAAGGGATGACACCTTAATATTCTTTTTATTCCTTTAATAATTCCTTTTAAGCCATATAAATTCAAACATTCCTTCATATATTCACTACAAGTAGGTGTAAATCTACACATTGAATGACAATGAAGAGGTGTTATTTGATATATGTTTATTAGTTTAATTAAAAAATTCTTCATATAAATATTATAT
>ULVD01030800.1_pt1 | contig 11076 bp, 14 predicted proteins | sample 1959101 | NCBI WGS metagenome assembly ULVD01 (sample SAMEA4835777, study PRJEB28245) | human gut metagenome | biome: gut microbiome; material: fecal sample | place: Denmark | collected 2008
TATGTGAGATATTAAGTCGTAATGACATTATTCAAAATGGGCATTTTAGCGATGATATAAAAAAGACTCTGCTATGGGATATTCGTGAAGGCTATACTCGTTTAAAGTCTTTCTTTGACGTTGACAAAACTCAAATGAATGACGAAGAAGATACGCTTGTTAGATTGATAAATATCCTTTCGGCAGAGCAATATATCGAACTTGCAAATAGCATCTTGACACAATATTGTCATATAGAATTTGACGAAGCAAGCATTGAAAAACTTAACAAGTTAGGTTATTTGTGATATACTATATGTAAGAAAGCGAGGAATAAGTAATGGATTTGGAAGTAAGAAAAGATAGAGCTTTTAGCGCGGTTTATGCACACTGGGTAAAAGATGATATAAATGCATTTGAACGTGAAATGGCAAAGGCAAGAATTAAAAAAGATGGTTATTTTTATAAAAATGACCGCGCTCGTCTTTTTGCTCGGGCAAACTTTGCTTTTCATTCACTTGTAAATTATTTTATATTTACAGATGAAATGTGTGATGAACGCAATGCACTTGTTCGTGCGCTTGAAACTCTTAATGCGGAACAATTTAAAGCAGTCGCGTCGCTTATCATTGAACCTTATAAAGATATAAATCCTATTGAAGCTACTTGACAGATTGAATATAAGGTGCTATACTATACTTGAAAGGTGGTAAAAAATATGACTGATGGTTTTAAAAAAGCAATTGGGTTGTTGATGTTTCACAATATTCCTTTTGAATATAATAATAGTGAATATGGAGAATTTCTTCTTGGTGGGCATTTTGTCAATCATGATCGGAAATGGGAAAATTGGAAATGGGAAATTGATGATGCACCTTCAAATAAGCATGGAATTGCTTTTCAACCAACTTACTTTACACACGATATGGATCACTCTATAAGTGTTCACGAAGCCATTAAAAAAATTATAGAAATTGAGAATACGGCCTTGACAGATAAGACTTAATATGGTATACTATAATTACAAAAGGAAAAGGAGTTGTAAGATATGAAAAATGAACTTATGACGAAAGAAATCTGCTTCGATATGGACGGGACGCTAAATAATTTTTTTGAAGTGGACGGTTGGCTTGATGACCTTATCGCTCACAATCCTCGTCCTTATAAAGTTGCTTCGCCGTCTGTGAATATGAACGCACTTGCTCGCCATCTCAACCGACTGAAAAAGAATGGATATACGATTAAGATTATTTCTTGGTCGTCTAAGGCACGAGATGTGGAATTTGATAAGGCTGTTCGTGAAGCTAAAATCTGGTGGCTGAATAAGCATATGCCGTCTTTTAAGTTTGATGAAATCAACGTCCTGCCTTATGGCACTCCAAAGGAAGAATATGGGCACGGTATTCTGTTTGATGATGAACCGCAGAACCGTGAAAACTGGCGCGGAGTAGCCTACGATGAAACCAATATTCTTGGTATTCTCCGCTCCCTGCGTTAGTCAAGAGGGGATTTACCCTCTTGACTTTTCTTCTTTTTTGTGATATAATAAAGTATCAAAACAAAAGGAGAATAATTAATGAATGTTCCGATCGCAATGATTAAATCCATTGCCGAAGGATTGCCAATTGGCTTATATGCAAAAAGGCGTATTCCTGTCGCAATAGACGAAGAAGAGCCGACCTCCTATTATAATCCAGTAAGTGATGAAATTGTAATTTCCAGTAAGATTATTCAAGAAGGATTAAAACACGTCCATAAAAAGAAAGATATTGAACCTGCTGTTCGCTCTATGCTTTACCATGAAGTAAGCCATAGCATTTTAACACCCAATAGGATGAAAATGACAGACTGGATGAACATTTTTGAGGATGAGCGTATTGAAACTATTCTCGGAGATTATTTTCTTGACGTAGATTTTAAAAAGCAAGTTCTTTACATAAATGGATTTAAATCTCTTGATGAAGTCCCTAATCCTGCGCCTACTGCAATGGCTAAATTTTATTCTGTTGTGCGCTTTGGCATTGGTGAAAAGAAATTTGTTGACGAAGTAGATAGAATTATTAAGGATTATGCTAAATTTAATTCGTCAACTGATCTTTGGCAAACATACCGTTATATTGATGAAGTTAAAGCTCTGTATCGCGCTATTACTGGCGAAGAACCGCCCACAGAAAATATTATAACTGCGTCCGTCCCTTTTGATGCAGATGGAGAAGAAGATACCGAGGGAGAAAATACTGCCACGCCTTCTGATGTTGATGAAGAAACCGAAGAAGAAAAAAGTGGAGATGATGCTGAAGGTAAACCTTGTCATGGCAGGAAAAATCCTTTAAAAGAAAAAGAGATTGAAAAATTAATCAAAAGCACTTTTATTAACAACAAATACGTAGACACAAAATTAACCGATGAATTAAGTATGATTTTGGAAAACTTCTCCAAAAAGAATAATAGTGGATCTGCATTAGCAGGTTATAGTGGCACGTTTAATGCTCGTGCCGTTGTTAGAGAAGATTATAAATATTTTGAGCGTAAAGCGTCTATAAATGGATCTAATAAATTTGGAACTTTTCATTTAAATCTATTTATCGACGAAAGCGGGAGTTTTTACCGTAGTGAAACCGCAATGAATACTCTTTTACGGTCATTGACTGATATTGAGCGCAAAAACCCCAATTTCACACTTGACGTTGTATTCTGCGGAATTAGTGAACGCCTTGTGCAAGATAAAAGACATCGCATTTTTAAAGCAGATGGTGGAAACCGTCTTGATAAAAAAACCTATGAACTTTATAGGAAATTACAGAAACCTAACACATACAATTATACAATTGCTTGTTTTGATGGGGACGCTTGTAGCGACGGCGGTCGTAGCGACCATGGTTTTGGAGCGTTTGACCATAATAATTGTGTAATTATCAGCGATTATGATAATGAACGCTATATCCGCAACGACGTTCATTCCGCACGAGTTATTTATACACGTGATTATACTAATGAATTGATTAAAAATGTAGTTGATGCTCTTGAAAAAGCGTTTAGATAAAAGAGGGTAATTTTACCCTCTTTTGGCTATCGTATACGGGAGTCTGGTTTCGAACAATTATACCATACCTCATATAGATTTGTCAAGAGGAAAATGCAAAAAATTTTAAAAAAATATTTTTTCCCGAAAATCCACTAAAACACTTGACAGATATAAATAACTGTGATATAATTCATAATGTAGCAAAAAGGAGTAAGAAATGCGGTCAAAGATTTTTCAAAAAAAGTTGAAAATAATTCTTGACAGAACGAACCTTTTGTGCTATAATATAATTACAAAAGGCGAGAGAAACTCGCTAAACAAAAAAGGAGAATGAAAAAATGAAGATTACTGCGAATGTTGAGATTATTGCGCGTAAGGACGGCTCTCTGATTACCATTATCAATGGTGCTTCGACCGCCGAAACCGACCCCGAACGCATTGTGGAGTGTACGCAAATTTATCAGGCTTGCCGTGATATTGAAGAAGATAAGCGTGAAGCGTGGCTGAATGAAAATATCGCTGACGGCAAGTTTCCTCATCTTTTCGGTGATGCGTCCTCTGTTGCAGGAACTGAAACGGTTGAGCCTACTCCCACGGAATACCTTCAGTCTGCCCTTCAGCGTCTGATGGACTTCTTCAAGGAGTTTGAGTTTGAGCCTAATTTCCGTTTTGTGAATACCCTTGCTTGGATGCTCACGAAGAAGAAGAAGTCTTGTGCGACTGACTATATCACTTCTTATTTTGAGCTTATTGACAGCCCCTATAAGAACGAAGTGAGTGCAAAGATTAAGTCCAAGGAATTTAAGGCTATTCTTGCGGATATGTCCAAGGTTGCCCCCACCAAGACTGTGAATGAGCGTTTCAAGCTCTATTACGGCTCGCAGGGAACTGGCAAGACCACCATTGGTCAGACTGAAAGTGATGGACGTTGCATTGTCTGTAATGCTTCTATGCTTCCTGCCGACCTTATGGAAGATTTTGTATTCGATGCTGGTAAGCCCTCGTTCACTCCCTCTATGCTCTGGAATTGTATGGAAGAGGGCAAGGCAATCGTTCTGGACGAAATCAATCTTCTTCCGTTCGACAGTCTGCGCTTCTTGCAGGGCGTCCTTGATGGCAAGAAAGAATTTAATTATAAAGGCAAGACCGTGCATATCAACTCTGGGTTTATGGTCATTGGCACGATGAACCTGTCGGTTAACGGAATGGTTTACGGTCTGCCCGAACCCCTTGTTGACCGTTGCATGGAAATGAAGAAGTTTTCGCTTGACGCAAAGGCTCTTATGGGTGCGATTGCGTAAATCGCACCTACCATATAAAAAAATGAAAAAGCGGATAGCACTTATGTGCTGTCCGCTTTTTATTTTCGCATACGGAAGTCTGGTTTCGAACTATTATATCACACCTCATATAGATTTGTCAAGAGGAAAAGGCAAAAAATCTTAAAAAAATATTTTCTCCCGAAAATACTTGACAGATTAGATCTTTTGTGTTATACTATAATTGTTCCGATGAGAGGGACAAGAAACTCAACAAAATATTTTTGCAAAAACAGCAAAAAATACTTGACAAAACATACCGCCTGTGATATACTTATTATAGTAAATGAAAGAGAGGTAAAAATTATGGACATTAACTTTGCGGAAACCAAGGCTATCGCTGATACTCTGCCTATCGGTCTGTATGCGAAGCGTCGTATTCCTGTTTCTATGAGCGATAAGGAAAGCACTTCTTATTACAATCCTATCAGTGATGAGATTGTTATTTCCTATCCGATTATCAAGCAGGGACTTGAAAAGGCGGTTGAAGATACGTCGTTTAAGGAAACTGCGGTTCGCTCCATGGAATATCATGAAGTGAGCCACGCAATTCTCACTCCTAACAATCTGCCGATGCCCGACCATATTAACGTTTTTGAGGACGAACGCATTGAAACTATTCTTGGCGATTACTATATGGACGTTGACTTTAAGAAGCAGGTTCTTCTTGTCAATGGCTATACGTCTAAAAGCGAGATTAAAGCACCGTCCAGTCCTTTTGAATACTTTTATCAGATTGTGCGGTTTGGCATTGGAGATAAGGCTCTGGTTGACGAAGCCACCCGCATTATTAAGAAGTATTCTCATATCACACGAAACAATAATTCCTATGTGTGGGATTATAAGTGCGATGTTGACGAATTTTATAAGAAGGTCTGCGGAGAATATCCGAAGTATAAGTCTGAAAGCGGTTCTTCTGGTGATAGTGGTAGTGGAAAAGATGGAAGTGGTTCTTCCTCTGCTATCTATGACCGCATGGGCAACGGCGAAGCCAAGGACGGTAAAACGTCTGGTAAGCAGTCCAAGGAAAGCGGTATGAGTGGTGCTTCTGGCAAGTCTGGTGAAAAGGGCGAAAACGAAGCCAATTCTGCATCGAAAGATGCAAGTCTTGACAAGCGTGATTGCCCTCTGACCAAGGAAGAAATTGACAATATTTTTGAAGATTTTTTCCATCATAATCCGTATATCGACAACGCTCTCACACAGCGCATGGAAATGATTATCAATAACTTTTCCAAGCGCAATAACAGCGGTTCGTCTATGAACGCTTATAGCGGACAGTTTAACGCTCGGCACGTTGGACGCAGGGACGATTATAAGTTTTGGGACAAGCCGACCACTGTAAACGGCGCGAATAAGTTTGGCTCGCTTCATCTTAACCTTTTCATTGATGAAAGTGGTTCGTTCTGTTGGTCGCAAGAGCCGATGAATAAACTGCTTCACGCTCTGACCGAAGTGGAAGCCAAAAATCCGAATTTTACCCTTGACGTAGTATTTTGCGGTATGGGCGAACGGATTGTAAAAGACAAGCGTGGTCGCGTTTTCAGAGCGTCTGGTGGCAATAAACTTGACAAGCATATTTATGAGATTTATCGTAAATTGCAAAAGCCGAACACCTTTAACTACAATATCGCTTGTTTTGATGGCGATGCTTGTAGTGATGGCGGTCGTGGTGACCACGGTTTTGGAGCGTTTGACCATAACAACTGCGTTATCATTAGTGATGATGATAATGAGCGTTATATCTCGCAGGACGTAAAGAGCGCAAAGGTCATTTATACGACTGATTATGCAGAAGAATTGATTGATAACGTAGTTACGGCTCTATCCAAGGCGTTCCGCTAAAAGAATAGGGGAAAATTTTTCCCCTATTTCTTCTTAAAACACTTGACAAATAGACCCCATTGTGTTATACTATAATTGTTCCAAGGGGAACGATAAAAAATCAAAAAAAACAAAAGGAGAATGAAAAATGAAGATTGCAACGAATGTAGAAATTATTAAGCGTAAGGGTGGCTCTCTTATCTCTATCATTAACGGCGAAAGCAAGGCTGAAATTGACCCTGCTCGTATTACCGCTCTTAATGAGATTTATGACAACGCTCGTGGCATTGACGAAGATAAGCGTGAAGCATGGCTGAATGAGCAGATTGCCGATGGCAAGTGGAGTGAGATTTTTGGTGAAGGTGCTACTTCCACTGGCAACTTTACTTCCCCTGCTCCGTCCCCGATGGAAAAGGTTCAGACTGCTGTTCAGCGTCTGATGGACTTCTTCAAGGAGTTTGAATTTGAGCCTAACTTCCGCTTTACCAATACTCTGGCTCGTATGCTGACGATTAGCAAGACCAAAGCACAGGACTATATTACGTCCTATTTTGAGCTTATCGATAGCCCCTATAAGAACGAGGTTCGCGCCAAGATTACGTCCAAAGAGTTTAAGATGATTTTGGACGATATGAGCCTTGTTCCCCCGACCAAGACCGTGAATGAGCGTTTCAAGCTCTATTACGGCTCGCAGGGAACTGGTAAGACCACTATTGGTCAGAGCGAGAGCGAGGGCAGATGTGTGGTATGCAACGCTTCTATGCTCCCTGCCGACCTTATGGAAGATTTTATCTTTGACGAGGGCAAGCCGTCCTTTAAGCCGTCCTCTCTGTGGGAGTGCATGGAGAATGGCAAGGCGATTGTTCTGGACGAAATCAATCTTCTTCCGTTCGATAGTCTGCGCTTCTTGCAGGGTATTCTGGACGGCAAGAAAGAGTTTAACTACAAGGGACACGTTGTTCACATTAACGAGGGCTTTATGGTTATCGGCACTATGAACCTCTCCGTGAACGGCATGGTTTATGGTCTGCCCGAACCCCTTGTTGACCGTTGCGCAGAGATGAAAAAGTTTGCTCTGTCTGCCGAACAGCTTATGAACGCTATTATTTAATAGCGTTCAAGCCGATAAGGATATAATAAACGAAAAAAGGGGTATAAACACTAAAAAGTGTTTATACCCCTTGACATATCACAACTCTTGTGATATACTATGGATATAAGAAAAGGAGAGATAAAAATGAAAATTTTAATTGTATTTACTATTCTATCAATCATTAACGTTATTTTTTCAACGTATAAATCTTTGGCTACAATAAAAGGTAGCGTTCTTAATGCGAGTATAGTATCAGCCCTCTATTATGGCTTTTATAATGTTGTGCTTATTTATACTGTCGCAGATTTTCCGCTCTGGCAGAAAGTGGCAATTACTGCTGTTTGTAATTTCATTGGCGTATATACTGTAAAATATATTGAAAAGCGTATGAGAAAAACAAAAACGTGGAAATTTGAACTCACCGTTCCTGCTGACTTAACAGACACAATTCATATTGCTCTTAATAGTCTTGGCATTTCTCATAACTACATTCCTAATATTGGAAAATACACTATTTATAATTGCTACTGCCCAACACAACGGGAAAGCACCCTTGTTAAAACTATTGCTAATAATTACGATATAAAATATTTTATTAGCGAAAGCGCTTGACAAAACATATCTCTTGTGATATACTATAATTGAAAGGAGAAATAAATATGTTTAACCTCTATAATAAAGATGAAATCCGCATTGGCTCTTTTGCCACTATCAAAGAAGCAAAAGTCGCTATGATTGATGCTTATTGTAGAAACGAAATTCCTCGTTTAGCTCAAATAATTGAAATTAACGACCTTATAGCAATGATTAAACAAGATAAAATGACAGCCTTTAATGATGGTTATATCGAAGATTTTATGACGATTAAAGAAGAGGGTTAAAATGGCTACAACAGTTTATGGACTTGATTGGGTAAACGGCGACGGTCTTAATTATGCTTATACAGAACTCGCTGACGCTAAACTTGACGTGCTTGATTATTTGCTTGACATTTATATCAGAGATATTCCATATCACATTAAAAATAATAGTATAAAAGACTTTTCCGACAACCTTGCGCTTGATAGCGAAAGCCTTGTGGAAGATAACTATGTTGATGATTTAGTATATATTACTTATATTGATGTAAACGATGGCTTTAAGCCTTGACAAATCACAACTTATGTGTTATACTATATATATAAACAAAGGAAAGAGGAATAAATAATGATTGACCGCAGAAAAACTTATGTAATGGTGCTTGACACAGAAACCTGCAACGGCATCACCGAAGATGACGGAAGCGTTGACCTCGATTATTCCATTGTGTATGATGGTGGTTTTTCCATTGTCGATACCAAAGGCAACGTTTACGAAGAACACTCTTATGTTATGGGTGACGTATTTTGTGGAATGAAAGATTTGATGAAGTCTGCGTATTATGCCGAAAAAATTCCAGACTATTGGAACGATATTAAAGCAAAAACGCGGACAATGATTTCATTCAATCATTTCCGCAATATCGTATGGGACAAAATCCGTGAATATAATATCACGGCGATTGTTGCCCACAATGCACGTTTTGATGTTCGTGCGCTCAACAACACCTGTCGGTATCTCACCAAGTCAAAGGTTCGTTGGTTTTTCCCCAGAGGGACAGAAGTATGGGACAGCCTAATGATGGCTCGTTCGGTTATCGGCGTTATGCCGACTTATCAGCGGTTTTGCGAAGATAACGGTTATATGACCGCTCACGCCGTTCCGCAATGTCGTTTTACTGCCGAAGTGCTTTATCGGTTTATCACCAAAGATACCACTTTTGAGGAAAGCCATACCGCTCTTGAAGATGTAAAAATCGAACGAGAAATTATGTGGTATTGTTATCGCCAGAAACAACCGATGAAGAAAATTCTTTATGCAAGGCGGTAATTCCCTCTTGACAAACCACAAGGTTTGTGATATACTATAATTGTTCCAGAGGGGGACGCCCCTCTCCAACGACGGAGATAATAGAAGTGTATCGATAAATCTCTTCTTGACGTTAAGACTTTTCAAAGAGTAAAAGTTAGTGCCTACAACTTTAAGAGAGGGCTTGTGAGAAGATGGTAAACTCTCCGTTGTCTGGTCATTATCCAACGTTAAAAAATGACTGGGGGTGGCTACCCGCACTTAACAGTGCAAACAGCCAATTTATTAAAATCCAAAAAGGAAGAAAGAAAAATGATTTACACGCATATTGATGCGCTTGATGAGTGTCTTGCTTCGTCAGCGATTAGCGACGAAAGTAAAAAGCATTTGACCGCAATTCGTGAGCAAATGGCAACCGCAAGATCTACTCGGAAGCCTACTAAACACCAAACAGATAATAAAGCAATGAAAGCAGTTCTTGAAAAGGAAATTGCATTTGGAATTGATTATACTGCCAATGACTTTAATCAGATGCTCACGAACAATGGATTTACCACCACAACTCACCGGACTCTCGGACTTGTCGGAGAATTGGGAGTAAAGAAACAAACCGCAACCTTTATTGATACCGACGGCAAAAAGCACTCGCTTTATCGTCGAAGCTGAAAGGGGGAGATTGCCATGGGTCTTGATAACGGTATTTTTCTCCGTTCTAAACGGGAGTTAAAAAACCCAAATTTTATAGACTCCTCTCGGTATGTTGAAACCGACGAAGCCGGAAACCCGTACTTTGAATACTACGTTTTGTATTGGCGAAAATGGTGGAGTTTCCGAAACGATGTGATGAACGAACTTGGCTTTGCCGACGGCGATTATTCTTTTCCATTGACTGTTGAGCAACTTGAAAAAATACAAGAGATTTACAATTACTATAACAGCGAGGAAACGTGGCAGGAAGCCGATAGTATTTGGAATTGGGAAGAAGTAAAAGACCATTTCCCAGAACAAAATAAAGTTTTTGAGTGGTTGAAAAGTTATAAGAAGCTCCACCCAAGCGTAGAAGTGCTTTTCTACGATTCGTATTAAAGAACGGACTAAAATGTTCGTTCTTTTTTTATGCCCAACAAAGTGGCAACGTATGCCCAATAAACGGCAAAGCAAGGAGCGGTTTTAACCTATGTCCAATACAATGACTATGAACTTGACAGTCCGCACTTTAACGATTTAAAGCGTTAGCGGATGAAAGTGGTTCGAATTCAATTATATCACAAAATTCGTAATTTGTCAAGCGATTTTTATAAAAAAATCGAAAAAATATTTTTTCCCGAAATGAAGCCCTTTACACATCTCGGTATATATAAAGAAAAAGAGCCTTGGCTCTTTAAACACTTTTGTCCACGATCACACTTTAACGATTTAAAGCGTTAGCGGATGAAAGTGAAACGTTTTCCAATTATACCACACTTTTGGTAATTTGTCAAGCGATTTTTACTTGTCAATATAACTAAAAATTTTCCCAAAATCATTATAAACTTTTGTCCATATTGCCATCTTGACAAAAAGATCAAAATATGATATAATAGGGTGGAGCCTTCGTTATACACAGAACATGAACCAAGAGTAGGAAGAAAGCGCACACTTCGTGTTCCACTTTAACTAACTAATGCGCTAAATCGCCCCTTGACTTTTGCGGTTTTTTATTGTATAATATATACAGAAAGTGGATAGCGGATTTGGTTATTTTAACCAACCCTATGTAAACCACAACCCCTTGACAAACGTAAAAAAATGTGGTATAATATAGATGTAAATAAAAAGTGATCGCTTTAACACATTAAAGTGATAAAGCGTTAAAGAGCGTTGGCGCGCCACTTTAACGCATTAAAGTGATAAAGCGGTGAAGTGCGTCCAAGCACTTTAATACAGTAAAGCGCTAATGTATTAAAGTG
>ULVD01043617.1_pt1 | contig 11063 bp, 13 predicted proteins | sample 1959101 | NCBI WGS metagenome assembly ULVD01 (sample SAMEA4835777, study PRJEB28245) | human gut metagenome | biome: gut microbiome; material: fecal sample | place: Denmark | collected 2008
CATTAAACTTTTCACGATAAAAAAGTAAAAGACTACTAAATATATTTTTAGGTTTCCCATAGTCTTTTACTGAAATTTTATTAGTTATATCAATGGTTTGTGAGGATTTTTTCCCAAAAATTTCCCCAAATGGCACTTTTTAGGGAAAAATAAAAAATAGCAAATCTCTAAAAGACTTGCTACAAGTTGGTTGCGGGGGTAAGACTCGAACTATCGACCTTGCTTTATGAGCTGAATGATTTGAGTATGGGCAAACACCATTAGTATGCAAATGAGCTGGGTGTCCACCACAATGATAATAATAGTTTCCTAATCCTCTTTTATTTTTATTATCCCTATGTCCTCCATCCGAATCTGTTCTTCCTGAATGTGCAAAGGTTATATTACACATTATTATTAATATTGATTTTTTATTCTATACAAAGTACCTTAATATGCCTTAATATGAAATCATCAATTTCTTTCATATTCTTCACTTTTTGAAATCCCCATGTTTGTTTTTTCAAACATTCACATTAAAAATAGACAGAGCTCCCTCTTTAAGCTCTGTCTATTTTACTTTTTATTTTCTACTACCAATTACCTTCTCTATTTCCTCATTATTCTCTTCTGCAATTTTATACATTTCTTCAGCAATTTGGTCCAAATTTTCAACAACACCTTTTGAATCATTCATTCTATAACTCTCTGTTTTAACTGTACGATGTTTGATTTCCGGAAATATATTTCTTGTTTTTCCTTCGTTATGGATTGCAAAGATTATTTTAACATTATTTCCAATTATTCCGTTTTCATGCCACAAAATCTCATAATGTATTCCACTATGCCCTTCGTTTATCCAGTTCTTCTTCCAAATTTGAATACATCCCCATTTGTTATTAATATATGTATTAAATTCTTCGCCAAATTTACATTTAACTATTTCTTCCAGCTTTTCTGCTATTATCTCAGATTGTTTTTTATAATTCGAAATCATTGTATCTATTACTTCTTGATTATCAATATATACTTCCACATCTTCTGTTATTTCTAATTGTATTTCATTCATTAAATAGCCCTCCACATGTTTAATAAAATCCTCTATAAAGCAATAGTTTTCTTGTTCTTTTAACTCATATTTTGTAACGGTTTTCAGTATTTCTACTATTTGACTATATGTAACATGTGCAAATTTTTTGTTTTTCATTATTGTAGAATTGTATTTTGGCTTTATACAAATATACTTTATAGGTTTTAGATTTCTTTCTAAATCTTTTTCATACTTGACTGATTGAATGTCATTTTCCATAGAATTTATCTTGTTTTCTATTACTATTAAAAAAGTGGAAAATTCAATCTTAATATCTATCCTACTTCTCTCTGAAATAGCCTCTTCCAGTTCTATGTTTTCAAAATATGTGTTTTCATTTTCTAATAATTCACAAAAATTCTTCTCATCCTCTGGAATTTTAGAAACATTTAGCAATTCTTTTATGATCTTTGTTGTAGTATTTTGCGGGTTTAATAGAAATGCTAAACATCTTGAAATTGTTACCTCATCAAACTTTTTATTGATAATACTTAAAAATGTATTTGGCATCTTTTTTATTCTAATTCTTTTAAGTTTTCTATCTATTTTTTCAAGTTCAGCTTTCATCTTTTTCCTTCCTTTTTTATGCTCCTATCTTTTCATCTCATATTCTATCATAATTTTCTAGTTTGTTCCACTTGTTTTGTTAAAATTTTTATGATACAATATATCAAAATAATTTTTAGCAAAATCTTATGCAAGGAGGTAATACAGTGGAAATAATAGAATATGAAGATAGATATGCTGAAGAAATATCAAAAATTATTATACAAAACCTATTAGAAGTAAATTCAAAAGATTACGGCATTGAATTTGTTCAAAACTTTTCTAAAGAATTTACACCTGAAGAAATTCGAAAAGTTCTTCCTAAAAGAACAAAAGCCTTTGTAGCTTTAGAAAATCACAAAGTTGTTGGTACAGCTAGCATTGATAAATCATGGTATAACGATAATGGAGAGTATTGGATATTGTCTGTGTTTGTTGACACGGCTCACCATAAGCAAGGTATAGGTAAAATGTTAATTAATGAAATTGAAAAATTCGCCTTAACAATTCCTGCAAAAAAATTGGTAATTCCCGCATCTATTACTGGATGTGAGTTTTATCACAAACTAGGATATGAGTATGCTAATAACAAAAAGGAATTAAATGAAGAACAAATGTATATAATGGAAAAATATTTATAGCCTATAAAAATTAGATGAGAATAATAGCTCATCTAATTTTTATTGTAAATTTAATATTTATTATATCTCAACCTCCCTCTCTGCAATTTTCCTCGCAAAATACCTATCATGTGAAACAAATAATATAGTTCCTGAATATGCTTTTAAGTTATCTTCAAGTATTTCTCTTGTTGAAATATCCAAATGATTAGTTGGCTCATCCAGTATTAAAAAATTGGTTTGCTTAATTACTAGTTCAGCAATTAAAAGTCTTACTCTTTCTCCCCCAGACAACTCTTTTAACCTTTTAAACACATTTTCTCCGTAAAACATATATTTAGCTAAAAATGTTCTTGCCTGCGTTTCACTGCCACCAAAATTTTTCAAGAAGTACTCTAATATTGTATCAGATTCATTTTGAAACTTTATTTCTTGAGGAATATATCCAATTTTTACTGATGGATTTATTTTTATTTCTCCACTAAAATCATTATCCTTGCCCAAAATTATTTTTATAAGTGTTGATTTTCCAGAGCCATTTTTGCCTTTTAATTGAACTTTTTCTCCTCCAAAAACTTCCATGTTGAAGTTTTTAAATATTACATTATCTCCATAGCTTTTGTTTAGATTCTTTATAGCTAAAATATCCTTTCCTGTTTTGCTACAAGAATTTATTGCAATTGGAAGCTTCTTATCTACTCTTTTTTCTATAACTTCAATTTTTTCCAACCTTTTTTCAATTGATTTTGCTCTTTTAAAGAACATTTCATTTCCAGCAAGTCTTCCAAATTCTCTTAGCTTTTTGATAGACTCCTTCATTTTTTCTATTTGCTTTTGCTGAGTTTTATATAGTTCAAATTCTGCTAATGTTCTTCTCTCATCTTCCTCAATGAAATATGAATAATTTCCAAAATAGATTTTTGTATGCCCGTTTTCTAATAACACCGTTTTAGTTGTGACTTTATCTAGAAAATATCTATCATGTGAAATTAAAAGTATTGTACCTTTATACTCTATTAAGAAGTTTTCTAGCCATTCAAGCATTTCTATATCTAAGTGATTTGTAGGTTCATCTAAAAGCAACACATTAGGATTTTTCAAAAGAATAGTAGCTAAATTTACTATTGTTTTTTCTCCTCCACTTAATGTGTTATATTCTTTCTTTAAAAAATCATCATCAAATTTAAAACCTGAACAAATTTTTTTAAATTTTTCTTCTAATTCATATCCACCTAAAGCAATATATTTTTCCTGCAATCTTCCATATTTTTGAAGAACATGTTCTAAATTTTGATTTGAATTTGTCATTTCATTTTCTAATTCTCTTAACCTGTTTTCCATGAGAGTAAATTCTTTAAAGCTTTCTTTTAGGTAATTTTCAACTCTTATATCTTCTTGTTCTTTTTCATATATTTGCTTTAAGTACCCTATAGTAGCACCTTTTCTTATATTCACATTTCCGAGAGTCTTGTTTTTCATCACCATTAATTATTTTTAAGATAGTTGATTTTCCAGAGCCGTTTTCTCCTATTAGTGAAATTCTCTCTCCTGTCTTTACTTCAAAGCTTACTCCATCTAAAACATTTTTCAAACCAAAATTCTTTTTTACATTATTTAATTCTATTTCTATCATCTTTTATATCTCCTTATCTTTTAATTTTTAAAAATAACGAGATATATTTGCTATAACTTTTAAACTATTACAACCTATAGCAATTATCTCGTTGTAATAGCTACACAGCCGAAGCTTCTGTGTTTTATTTTGTTCATAAAATTTTGTTTTTTATTCATAATTTTCCTCCTATAACAAAAAAATAACTTCCAGCTAATCGCTAGAAGTCTTTATTTTACTTGGTTGCGGGGGTAAGACTCGAACTTACGACCTCCGGGTTATGAGCCCGACGAGCTGCCAACTGCTCTACCCCGCGATGTTTCAACATTATTATTATACTCCTTTTTTTCACTTCTTGTCAAGCTTTTTTTAAAAAAAATGTAAATTCGGTGTTTTTTTATTGTTTTAGTTAAATTTATATTATATATTATATGCAAGTAATGGAAATTTAATACATTTTCCATCACTTTATCTGCTTTTCCTAAACATAATTACCTGTATTCTTTTTTTCTTTTTCTTGTAATATGAAATTATTCCAATTGCAAATATTATTCCAAATGCTAGCCAAACTATATCTGAGTATCCGCCTACATACCCAGCAATTTTCCCCCATGATTCTCCTGCAATTCTTCCAAGTAGTATTAATATCGTATTCCAAATTGCACTTCCTATTGTTGTTAAAATTAAGAATGGAATTTGTGGCATTTTTGCCATTCCTGCTGGTATTGAAACTAGGCTTCTTACTATTGGTATGAATCTTCCAAAAAATACTGCATAGTTTCCTTTTGAGTTAAACCATGAGAATGCTTTTTTAATGTTTTCTTTTTTCAGTCCCAATACTTTTCCTAGTTTTGTTTCTGTAAATGAATATATTTTTTCTTCGTTTATAGTAAATCCAATCCAATATAGGATAACGGCTCCTATTACAGAGCCTATTGTTGATGCTATTATGGCTCCTATTACTGTGATATCTGTAATAGTTGTTGCAAATCCACCAAATGTTAATATCACTTCTGATGGTATTGGAGGGAAAAGGTTTTCAATTGCTATTAATATTACTATTCCCAAATGTCCAAAACTATTTATTGTTTGAATAACAGTTGTTTCCATTGTCCCTCCTTAAACTCCTCTTATTTATACTTATTTATTGTAGGAATTCTAAGAACACTACCAGCATAAATTAAATTTGGATTTGCAATATTGTTTAGTTGAACAATTTCTTCTACTGTTACTCCATATTCATGTGAAATTTGGCTTAAAGTGTTTCCCCATTTTATTATATATAACCTGTGGCTTGTGTCATTAATTTCACTACTTTCTAAAGTTGGAACTGTTAATTCCTGACCTGTATAGATTAAATTTGGATTTTGTATATTATTTATTTTGGCAAGGTATTCATAAGATGTATCGTATTTTATTGCAATTTGACTTAGAGTATCTCCTTTTTTAACTACTATAGTTTCTGTATTTGTTGGCGTGTCTGATGTTGTATCATCTGGAATTGGAGTGCTATCTGTTAGGAAAATTTTATTTGTGAAGAAATCTCTATCTACATTTCCTTCTATTCCACTTATTCGCCCTCTATCTGAATATTGAAATCCATCCCAAACAGTCCAATTGCCATTTCCTGGTTCAGATACAAAGTAGTCAGCAACCCAAATAGGATAGTTGTTTGCTAAGGTTGAAGAAAAAGTATATGCCGCATTGTAAGCATCACTATATATTATTACTTCTTTTCCACTAAGCATCTGTACTTCTTGTAAGAATGTCTTTGCAATTCGATTGATTTCATATGTTCCAAGAGTTCCAAAGCTTTCAAAATCCATTGCTAATCTGCAATCAATACTTAATCCTTTAACAACAGATACAAAGAACTGTGCCTGTTCTATTGCTTCTGCTTCACTTCTAGCCGTTAAGTAATGGTAAAACCCAACCTTAATACCCGCAGATTTTGCCCCATTATAGTTTCGCATCGCATCAGGGTCAATATATCCTCTTCCCTCACTTGCTCGAATATAAACTACCTCAATACCTGCACTTCTAACATCTTCCCAATTAATTCTCCCTTGCCATTCACTAACATCAATTCCAGTATATAGAGTAGCACTCGAAGCTGGAAAGGCATAGACTCCAGTAGAAAATATACAAACAAAAATAAATGTAAAAATAAATACTAAATTCTTAAATCTTTTCATAGTATTCCTCCCAAAACAATCTTATGTTTTAAGAGCACAGAATATGCTTTAAAGCAAAAAATAATGAAGCAATACACATCATATGTGTTTGCTTCTTTACAAAAACTTTATCTTTATACTTACTCAACTTAGTTTTTTATTCTCCACAATATAAGTATTATTGGTGTTTTGAGGCTCCATACTCGTGCCATTGAAAGAATGAGCAAAATAACCTGAGAAAAAACCTAATAAAAAAACCACAACAACAATTATAATAGTTCTCAAACTTTCCTGTTTACTATACATTTCCTTATCATACACTTTCATACTTATCACTTCTCTCTTTTAAAAATTATATATATATTTTACTTCATAATATGAAAATTTGCAAGCTTTTGTGTTTTTTTATTTCTATTTTCTATCCAGTCTTACTCATTATATCTCTCTTCATCTTATTCATTATCTTTTTTTCCAGCCTCGATATATAACTTTGTGAAATTCCGTAGCATGTCTGCTACTTCTTTTTGGGTTTTTTCTACTCCGCTGTTGAAGCCGAAACGAAGCTCCATTATGTGTTTTTCTCTGGAGTTTAATTTTAGGATGGCGGCCTTTAGCAATACTCTGTCCACCTCATCTTCTAATGCTCTCGAGGTTATGTCATTATCAGTTCCTAGTATGTCTGATAATAGTAATTCGTTTCCATCTCCATCTTGATTTAATGGTTCATCTATTGAGACTTCCCCTTTTGTTTTGTTGCTTCTTCTTAAATACATTAAAATTTCGTTTTCTATACATCTTGAAGCATATGTTGCCAGCTTTATATTTTTGCCCGTTTTAAAGGTGTTTATGGCCTTCATGAGGCCTATTGTGCCAATTGATATTAGGTCCTCTATTCCAATTCCTGTATTTTCAAATTTTTTAGCTATATATACAACAAGTCTTAAATTATGTTCTACTAATATTTGCCTTGCTTCAAAGTCTTTTTGTTCTAGTCTTTGAAGCATTTTTTCCTCTTCTTCTGGGGGTAATGGGGGTGGAAGTGTTTGGCTGCCGGCTATGTAAAATATGCCATCTAGTTCCTCTTCTTTTCCAAAGTATTTTTTAATTTTAAATTTTAAAATATCTAAAATTTCCATAGTTTCCCCCTTTATAATAATTCCAGCCCTACAATTGCTGAATACTTATTGTTTTTGCTTAAAGTTCCTGTGTAAATTCCAATTATAACATCATGTGCTTTTTCTATGTCTTGATAGACTATTCTTATATTCTTAGCTTTTATGCCCAGTAATAAGCCATTTTCCTTGCCTATGCTCTTATATGGTATTACCCTTAATTTTGAAGAATATTCCCCTAGCTCAATTTCTTTGCCATTTACAATATCTGTAGCATTTTCCAAAATGATTTCTGGAAATATTCCTTTTAACATTTCCCTTTCCATAATTAACACTGGCATTTTTGTTATTGGGTCTTTTAAAAGATTTCCGGTATCTACTATTGCTGTTATTCTTGTATTTCCAATAATTACAGTACACATCATATCTTTTCTTGTTAATTTTCCCTTAATATTTTTAAATGCAAAAGTTATTATAATAAATCCTAATATTCCACCTGCTAATATCATTTTTATTGGATATGTACCTATTAATACCCCATTTTGAAACAGTATATCTTGTGGTCTTACAAAATATAAAAGTGCAAATGCTACTCCTCCAAATGTAAAAGAAGTTAAATAGAATATTATTATATGTTTTAAAAAAGATCTTATATTTGCTGGTTTAAATGCGATATAAACTATAACAACTGATAATATAACTTTTAAAATAATATTTGAATAAATTTTAAAATTTGAAGTATAAATTAAAATTGCATATATTGCTCCTATTCCGCTTGATACAAGGTTTCTCCAGATTCTTTGTGTGTTTTTTAATATAATTCCTGTAGCTAATATAATTATTGAGTTCATAATTAGATTTTCTAAGAAAATTATATCCACATATAAAGTCATTTTCTTACCTCTTGATAGATTGTACTACTTTTTATCTGCAAAGTCTGTCTATTTGTCGGCTCGAAAAAAAGAAATAATCTACTTTTGTAGACTATTTCTTTTTTAATTTTCCAAATTTATGTATTAATTTATTATTTTCTTTTATTTCTTAAAAATGATGGTATGTCTAAATCGTTTGGATTATCTGCTTTATTATCTTGGCTTGATGGTATTGAATTAATCTTTTTATTCCATGTGTTATTTACTAAATTCTCTACACCAATTGTTGAAATATTTTCATCTTTCTCAAAACCTGTTGCAATAACAGTAATTTGAATTTCATCTCCAAGGCTTTCATCTGTTACAACACCAAAGATAATATTTGCTTCAGGGTCAACACTTCTTTGAACAAGTTCTGCAGCTGTATTTGCTTCTTGTAATCCAAGATCAGGTCCACCTGTAATGTTAATAATAACACCTCTTGCTCCTTCTATTGAAGTTTCTAGTAATGGGCTTTGAATTGCTTCTTTTGCAGCATCTTCTGCTCTATTTTCTCCACTTGCTCTACCAATACCCATATGTGCCATACCAGTATTAAGCATTATTGTTTTAACATCAGCAAAGTCTAAGTTTATTAATCCTGGTACAGAAATTAAATCTGATATACCTTGAACACCTTGTCTTAGGATGTCGTCAGCCATTTTGAAAGCTTCTACTATTGATGTTTTTCTATCAATTATTTGTAATAATTTATCATTTGGAATTACAACTAAAGTATCTACTTTACCTTTTAAGTTTTCTATTCCCTTTTCAGCTTGAGTAAGTCTTTTCTTACCTTCAAAAGTAAATGGTTTTGTAACAACACCTATTGTTAAAATTCCTAACTCTTTAGCTGTTGCTGCAACTATTGGTGCTGCACCTGTTCCTGTGCCTCCACCCATACCTGCTGTAACAAATACCATATCTGCACCACGAAGGACCTCAGCAATCTCTGATTTGCTTTCTTCTGCTGCCTGTGATCCTATATCTGGATTTGCTCCTGCTCCTAGACCTCTTGTTAATTTTTCTCCTATTTGTATGCGTGTATTTGCCTTTGATATTTGAAGAGCTTGTCTATCTGTATTTACAGCGATAAATTCTACACCTTTAATTCCTGATTCTATCATCCTATTAATAGCGTTGTTTCCTGCTCCACCAACTCCTATTACTTTAATTAATGCTGTTCCATCCATCATGTAATTGTTATTGTTATCATCATATTCTGATTCCATCATAATGCAAATTCCTCCCTTTTATCTATAAATTTTAATATTAAAAACTAAGTGTAAAAAAATTCTTTAATTCTTTCAAGTATTGTTTTAATAAAGCTTTCATTTGATTTTACATCTATTTTACTAGCTACATTTTTTGCGTATGGCCTATTTGCTACATAGTTTACTAATGCATAACTTGATCTATATGCTGGTTTTACTGTACTTATCATTCTTCCTGTAGCAATTTTTACTGGAATGTTTAGTACTATTTTACCTGCGACATCACTTTTACTAATACATGTAATTCCTTGTCCTGTTAAAATTACATTATTAATATTTGTTTTTAACCCAAGTGATGTTATTTGTTTATTTACAAGTGAAAATATCTCTTCTATTCTAGCCTCTATTACTTCTATAAGTTCTGAACTTTTTATTGTTTTATTGCGTTCATCACCTTTATATGTTGTTAGCATAATGTCTGTGTCATTATCTATGAATGATTTTAATGCAAGAGCATATTGTTTTTTTAGCCTGTCCGCTTCTTCATCTGATATGTAAAAAACTTGTGCAATGTCACTAGTAATATTATCTCCTCCAAGTGGAATAGTGTTAGTATATAAAAATGTATTTCCATTAAATACACCTATATCTGTATTACCTGCACCAATATCTAAAATCATTACATTATCTGCCAATTCATTTGTATCAAGTATTAATGACCTTTGTGCTAAAACATTTGGTATAATACCATCTATTTCAATATTTGCTTTTTTAAATATGCTGTTTAATTGTCTTACATAGTTTCTATCAGCAAGTACTACTTGTCCTGTAACTGTGACTGTTGAACTTAAAGCACCAACTGGGTCATCCACTACTCTTCCACTATCTAATGAAAATTGATTTTTTATTATATCAATTACCACTTTATCTTCTGGAAGGTCTATATCTCGTAGTTGTACCATTGCTGAATTCACATCTTTAGAAGTTATGCCTGAAAACCTATCTTTAGCTTCCTTAACTATACTATTTTGTACTATTTGTACATATTTGCCTGGTATAGTTACATAGGCGGAATTTATTTTTATATTACCTTGATTTTCAACTTCTGAAATTGTTTTTGCTATTGCAGAGGCAATTTCATCTTCATCTGTAATTTTAGATTTTTTCATTCCAAAGCATTTACATTCTGCTGTTGCAAGAATTTCTAATTGATTAAAATTATTAATTTCTGCAATAACACTAGATACTTTGGAGGTTCCAATATCTATACCTACAATTATATCCCCGATAGCCAAAATTTTTCCTCCATTTTTTATAAAATTACCGCTATAATAATATTATGTTTTTCGAAAAAAGTCAAGAGTATTTGTAATATTTTTGTAATATTTTTGTAATATTTTTGTAATGTTTTTATGTCTATTTTTTTGTAATGCTACTCTTGTAAGGGTTAGGCATAAAAAAACAAATTGCTTGTTTTGCAATTTGTTTTTTAAATATTATTATTCTTTAACTTCTGTTGTAGCTTCTTCTGTTACAGTATCTACTGTTTCTTCTACAACTGGATTTTCTGTTTCAACTGCTGGGGCTTCTTCTGGAGCTGCTTCTACAGCTTCTTCTTTAACAACGATTTCGTTTGTTTCAATTCTTGCTCCAACTTTTTCTTTAGTCTTAGCAGATTTTCCTAGTCTATCTCTTAAGTAGAATAATTTTGCTCTTCTTGCTTTACCAACTCTTGTTACTTCTACTTTTTCTACTGCTGGTGAATGAACTAAGAATGTTTTTTCAACACCTACTCCTGAAGCTAT
>ULVD01030749.1_pt1 | contig 11057 bp, 10 predicted proteins | sample 1959101 | NCBI WGS metagenome assembly ULVD01 (sample SAMEA4835777, study PRJEB28245) | human gut metagenome | biome: gut microbiome; material: fecal sample | place: Denmark | collected 2008
AGAGCCCGGTTATCCTTGGTGTTTCCGAGGGTGCTGGTAAGTATATGACCGGTTTCGGTACAGTAGCAGCTATGGTAAAGGCTATGATTGAGGAAATGAACATCACTGTTCCGGTTGCTCTGCATCTGGATCATGGAACCTATGAAGGATGCTACAAGTGCATCAAGGCTGGTTTCTCCTCCATCATGTTTGATGGTTCTCATCTGCCGATCGAAGAGAATATCGAGAAGACTAAGGAGCTGGTTGCTGTATGCAAGGGCATGGGAATGTCTCTTGAGGCAGAAGTTGGTTCTATCGGCGGCGAGGAAGACGGCGTTGTAGGTATGGGCGAGTGTGCAGATCCGGAAGAGTGCAAGAAGATTGCTGATCTTGGTGTAACCATGCTGGCAGCAGGTATCGGAAATATTCACGGTGTATATCCGGCTAACTGGCAGGGATTAAGCTTTGAGACACTGGCAGCAGTAAGCGAGAAGGTTGGCGATATGCCGCTTGTTCTTCACGGTGGTACAGGTATCCCGGCTGACATGATTAAGAAGGCAATCTCTCTGGGTGTTTCCAAGATCAATGTAAACACAGAGTGCCAGCTGTCCTTCGCAGCAGCTACTCGTGAGTATATCGAGGCTGGCAAGGATCAGAAGGGTAAGGGCTTTGACCCAAGAAAGCTTTTAGCACCAGGTGCTGAGGCAATCAAGGCTACCGTTAAGGAAAAGATGGAGCTGTTCGGTTCTGTAGGTAAGGCTTGAAACAAATAAGACAATTATCGTTCAGGTTTAGCGTGAAAAAGAGGAATATTTCACAAAAGTGAAACGATTCTGGAAAAACACTTGCTTTTCTGAATGAAAAGGTGTATTTTATTGTCATCAGTGATTGAAACAGACAATCACGATCTGACTGGAACAAGGGCGTTCTTATCTTAGTTGATAAGGGCGCTCTTTTTTTGCTTTACCGCTGTAAAGTGGTCGATAATATATCAGTTCAGTCAGGTGGCTCTGCAGAATAGCTTAACAGAAGAAAAGGCAGCAGACAGAGCGCTATATCAGTATAGAATGAGAGGGTTGAAAACATGAGCGGCAGAATTACAGAGTTATTTAACAACAATGTTTTTACAGATGCTGAGATGAAGGCTCGTCTTCCGAAGAAGGTTTATAATGAAGTGAAGGCGTGCAAGCTGGATAAGGGATCTGCAGACATCGTTGCACAGGCAGTAAGAGACTGGGCTATTGAGAAGGGTGCAACACATTTTACACATGTATTTGAGCCATTGACAATGCTTACTGCAGAGAAGCATGACTCCTTCGTTTCGCTTCCAGATGAAGATGGTAAGGTTATGATGGATTTTACCGGAAAAGAATTGTGTGAGTCCGAGCCAGATGGTTCATCCTTCCCGTCAGGTGGTATTCGTGATACATCCCGCGCAAGATCTTACACTTCATGGGATATGACTTCACCGATTTATGTAAAGGAGGATGCAATTGGAACCATTCTTTGTATCCCGGCAGCATTCTGCTCATATACAGGTGAAGCACTTGATGCAAAGACACCGCTTCTTCGTTCCATGGACGCAGTAAGCGAGCAGGGTGTAAGACTTCTTCGTCTGTTAGGAAATACCACATCCACAAAGGTGACTGCAGGTGTTGGACCTGAGCAGGAGTATTTCATTGTAGACAGAGATAAATATTTACAGAGAGATGACCTTGTATTTACAGGCCGTACACTGTTTGGCGCACCGGCTCCAAAGGGACAGGAGCTTGATGATCAGTATTTTGGTGTAATTCCAGAGCGTGTTGGTTCCTTTATGAAGGAGTTAAACGAAGAGTTGTGGAGATTTGGTATCACTGCAAAGACACAGCATAACGAGGTTGCGCCAGGACAGCATGAGGTTGCTCCAATTTTCTCTGTGACAAACGTTGCAGCAGACAGCAATCTACTTTTAATGGATACCTTAAAGAAGGTTGCAACACGTCATGGTCTTGTATGTTTGCTTCATGAGAAGCCATTTGCAGGCGTAAATGGTTCTGGTAAGCACAACAACTGGTCCCTTTCCACCGATGATGGTATTAATCTGTTTAAGCCAAGCAAGAAACCAGAGACTGATACTCGCTTCCAGTTAGTTGTTGGCTGTGTTATGAAGGCAGTGAAAAAGCATGCACTTCTTCTTCGTACTGCTGCTTCTAACCCGGGAAATGATCATCGTTTGGGTGCAAATGAGGCACCGCCGGCAATTATTTCTATTTTCTTAGGTGATCAGATTGGTGGTGTAGTTGATCAGATCATCGAAAAGGGATATGCAGATTCATCTATTCCAGCTGGAATGCTTGATCTTGGTGTAAAGGAGTGCCCGGCTGTTGATAAGGATCCGACCGACCGTAACCGTACATCACCGTTTGCATTTACTGGAAACCGTTTCGAGTTTAGAATGGTTGCTTCATCCTGCAACATTGCAGAGCCAAACACTGTATTAAATGCAATGATGGCAGAAGCATTCTCTGATGCAGCAGATGCAATTGAGGCAAAGCTTAGAGAAGGTAAGCACACAGATGTTGCTATTCGCGAAGTGACTGCAGAGTTTATCCGTGAGAACAAGGATATCTACTTTAACGGAAACGGATATACTGACGAGTGGGTTGCAGAGGCCGAAAGACGTGGTCTTCCAAATGTAAAGACATGGGTTGAGTCCATTAAGTCTGTTACAGAGCCAACTACAGTAGAGATGTATGAGAAGTTCCACATCTTAACAAAGAGAGAGCTTGAGGCTCGTGCAGAAGTCTTCTATGAGACATACAGCAAGACCTTAAATATTGAGGCAGGCACAATGATTGATATGGTAACAAAGAAGATCATTCCAGCTGTTATCAAGTATGAGAACAATCTGGCTGCATCTGTAAATACCATTAAGTCTGCATACGCAGCAGCAAACATCTCCACTCAGGAGGGTATGCTTCATGAGATTGCAGAGCTTCTTGGTGAGACATATCAGGCATTAAAGAAGTTAAGTGATGTTCACGCAAAGGCTGTTGCTATGGAAGGAAAAGAGCAGGCATTCTATTATAAGGATGTTGTAAAGGAAGCAATGGATGAGCTGCGTGCACCAGTTGATAAGCTTGAGGTATTAGTAGAGCGCAAGGTATGGCCGATGCCAACATATGGCGATCTTCTGTTTGAAATCTAAAAACAAGAGTGATTGTGAATGTGCTTCTGAGTACTTACTAGAATATAAAGGAATACATAGCTGTCCGAAAATTCTTCGGACAGCTATCTTTTTTACTTGACAATCAATAGTAGATAAAGGTAGAATAAGTATATATGTGTACAGAAAGGCGTGGTTATTTCTATGGGGATAACGAATATTTTATTATTGGTATTAGGATATGTTCTACTGTTATTTAGCACAAAGCTAGTCAATGGAGGCGGAATCTCTATTATGAGAAAAGGACCGACATCAGATGCGCAGGAGCGAATTTTTTCCTGGTTTGCACTTAGCTTGATGCCATTTTTAAGCATAGCAATCTCTGGTGGTATATTAGGTCTTGGAAATATGGTATTTACAGCAGCACTGACAGCTGGTGTATTGCAGCTTCTTTTGATTTATGGAATGCTTGGAATCACTGGAACATACCGCCTAGCAGGCAATGCACTTCGCGACCTTGTGCTTCTTCTTGTTTGCGTCGTGATTTTGATTGTTTGTACTAACTACACCTGGAGTAAAGGTCATCCAGCAAGCACAATCTCTAGGGGAATGGGTCTTTTTCTTCTTGTTCTTGCTGTAGCGTTTACTGTGTGGATGCTTCCTTATTTTATGGGAAAGAATCGTAAGCTTCAGCGCCGCCCTGATACGGATTTTGTTCCGGCAATTGTGTTTACGCTTGTGGGACTTGCACTGGCAGGTCTTGGCGGTGTTCTTCTTATGAATAATACGGCAGCGCTTACCCACGCGCTGAACATAGAGCAGGGTGTGCTTGGCTTTGCTGTGATTGGTGTAGGTCTTGTGCTTCCAGAGTATGTGCGTGTGGCAAGAAAGTACTGGATGAACACACAAAAACCAGTATCCATGCATTTGACACTTGCTACTGGAAATCTTGGACTATTGCTTATGGTAGGTCTTAGTGCAGTAATCTCACCTATTATTGTTACATTTGCAGGTGCGTACCTGCTGCTTTCATGTGTGGTGGCGATTATCGTATTTGGTATTTTGTTCTACGTAGGCGATGAAGTTGGAAAAATTAAGGCGATCTTGTTTTTAGCTGGTTTTGCCCTTATTTTTGTGCTTCTTATGAAATTTAGTCTGCATTAAGCAGCAAATTAGGAGAAAGAGAGGGAGAAGTTATGCTGTTTTCGGATATTACGGATTGTGAAATGCTAGTTTATCGATGCATTCAGGAAGCTGATAAGGAAATTGGCCTGGTTGGCATCATGGATGAACTTGAAAAGAAATACCAGAAGGACTGGAAACGTTCAACGGTATGTACATTTATTGCACATTTGATTGAAAAAGGTTATGTAAATGGAAGAAGAGAGGGACGTGTGTTCTATTATTCTTCAGCAATTAATGATAAGAAGTTTTTGGAAGCACAGGTAAAGCAGTTCATGAATTTCTGGTTTGATGGATCTCTCGAAGAACTAGTGCAGTACGCATGCTTGGCCAAAGGAATTTCAAAGAAGAATGCAGCTGAAATCGTAGCTGCTGTAAAGGAGCTTGAAAAGAAGTAAGAAGATGCTGCAGAGTTCCCTGCGGCATCTTTCTCATTTATTGAGGTGAAAGGATCTGAAGAATTATGGAAAACCAGAATACACCATTGTGGGATGCCTCGCTTGACATCAATGAACGGTTAGACTGGCTGCTTGAGGCACTGAATCTGGATGAAAAATGCAGGATGTTTTCGACGCTTACACCAGAGGTGGCACGTCTTGGAATCCGAAGTACTTATCTGGGTGAGGAAGCTGCTCATGGTGTGGAAGCAAAGCATGATCGAAGCGTGAACTGGGGAGCGCCGACACCGACAACGACATTTCCACAGCCGTTTGGTATGAGTCAGACGTGGGATACTAAGCTGATGGAAAAAATGGGGGAAGCCGTTGGAGACGAGGCACGAATCCTCTATTATCGAGAGGGCGAGCATGGAGGTCTATGCCGTTGGGCGCCGATGGCGGAACCCGAGCGTGATCCCCGTTTTGGAAGAACAGAAGAAGGATTTGGAGAAGATCCACACTTGGGTGGTCAGATGGCATCTGCTTATATAAAGGGAATGCGCGGTGATAATCCTAACTATATAAAGACAGCAGCTACGCTTAAATATTTTACCGGCTATAATTCAGAAGATCGGCCACTTCGTGTATCAATTGATCCGCGCAGCTTTTATGAGTATTATTTGGAGCCATACCGCAGGTGCATCATAGAAGGTGGTGCGGAAGGCGTTATGACAGCAAGTAATGCAATCAATGGCACACCAGCACTTTTTGGCGATCATTTACAGGAGGTACTTCGTAAAGAGTGGCGTTTTAGCGGTCATATCGTTGGAAATGAATGTTCGCTCGAAGAGCTGTGTCGGGATGAGCGTTTTTCTGACAGAGAAAAGACAGCAGCGCTTGCAATAAAGGCAGGTGTGGATTGTTTTGCTGATGAGCCTGAGTTTGTGGAAGCAGCAGTGCGAGGTGCTTATGACAGAAATCTTCTTTCAATGCAGGACATTAATCAGGCGGTGCGCCGCAGCTTTGCGACAAGGATTCGTCTTGGTATGTTTAATAAAAAAGAAGATGATCCGTTTGCAAATCCAGATGAATCACTTTTAGGCGGCAGTGATCATGCCGATTTGTCACGTCAGGCTGGACGAGAGGCAATTGTACTTTTGAAAAATGAAGAACAGATATTGCCTATTTCTCCGCAGAAAAACGAAAAAATTGCAGTGATAGGACCATTAGCAAATGAATGGTTTAAGGATTGGAATGGAGGCATACCACCATATCGTATTTCACCGTATGAAGGAATACGAGATACATTTGGTGAAGACTGTGTGACTTATACAGATGGAAAAAAGCGTCTTTGTCTTCGTTGTGGAGAGAGGTTTGTCTGTCTGACGCAGGAAGGACGACTGGCGCTTGGTTCGCGCTCGGAGGCTGAGGAATTTGTTATAACTGACTGGGGACAGGGAAAAATGAATCTGCAGGCGGCATCGACAGGATGCTATCTGACAAGTGTAGATGAGAATGGGAAGTTATTTGCAAACCGCAGTGAGGCATTTGGCCGTCATGTAAAAGAATGCTTTTGTGTTGAGATGCTGTCAGATGGACGTTTTCGACTGACAACATGGCGTGGACGCGATGTGTATTGGGACAGCGAGGGTATGCTTCGTGCAGCAACAGATGAGCAGGTTGGCATTGGCTGGCCAGGCGAAAATCGTGCATTATTTGGAATTGAGCAGACTTGGGATGGTACGGCTCGTGCAGTGACTTTAGCATCAGAGGCTGACAAGGTGATTATTGTACTTGGAACAAATCCAGTGATCAATGGTCAGATAGGACAGGACAGAGAGCAGTATGGACTTCCAAGTGCTCAGATAGCATTGTTTGAAGCTGTGAAAAAGGTGAACGAGCATGTGATCGTTGTTGTTGTAAGCAACTATCCGCATGATCTGATGCCGTTACAGGAAGCAAAAGCTATTCTCTTTACGCCGTCTGGCTGTCAGGAACTTGGAAGAGCTATTGCAGATGTTATGTCTGGCGCATATAATCCGTCAGGAAGACTGAATATGACATGGTATTCATCATTTGAAGATCTTCCGGCAAAAAATGAATGTGATATTATTCGCACGCGTCAGACCTATCAATATTATAGAGGCAAAAAACAATATCCGTTTGGATATGGATTGTCATATACGTCATTTGTGTATGATATTTTCGCAGTGGAGCAAGAAAAGGAGCAGCTTAAGGCTGTGCTTCGTGTACGAAATACTGGAAATTGTGATGGTGCTAAGGTTATCCAAATTTATGCGGCAAAGGAGGAAGCATCACTTACACGGCCAGATAAAAAGCTTGTTGGTTTTGCATTTGTTATGCTTCATGCAGAAGAAGCTAAGGAAGTGACAATTAAAATTCCGTTTAGAGAGCTGATGATCTATGATGTGATTACAGAAAGCATGATGCTTTCCGATGGCGGCTATCGAATTTGGATAGGAGAGGATGCAGATACACAGGCACAGATAATAGAAAGTGATGGCACGAAGCGTCCAGCGCAGGCTATTGTCTGCCTTGAGGGTGATATTCGTATTCGTCGTGATTTTGCTAATATTACAGGAGCCTGGCTTTATGATGAGTGCAGAAATGTGCGAATCTCAAAACGAGAGGGCGTTCAAGTTGTCTGCATAAGCAATAAGGCGCAGGAAGCGATGATGGAGTATACAATGGGCGATAATGACAGCTTGGGAAGTGAACTCCATTTAAAGCTTTATGCTATAGAAGGCAGCAAGCTAAAGATAACCATCAATGATAAGGATTCACAGATGTTTGCGCTAAATACGCAGGGAATGATCCAGGAGGTTTGCATCAATCTTTCTGAGGAGATGGCAACTTGGGGGTATGTGGATGAAATCATTACATTAAAGCTTTCTATGAAGGGTGTTATGGGAATTAGTTATTTTTGGTTTGAATAGTTACGAATTAAATAATAAGGGAGAATAGATCATGGAAGAAAAAAATACAACTATGGGAACAACTGAGACAATGGAGGATTACAAGGAGGCACTTGAGGCATCTTACCGCAGAATCCGTCCAGGTGATATCGTGACAGGAACAGTTATTGATGTAAATGATCAGGATGTGACAATTGATTTTAATTACTATGCACCGGGCAGAATTCCAGTGACTGAGTTAAGCGATGATCCAACATATCAGGTACAGGAAAATGTCGCAGTTGGTGATACACTTACTGCAACAGTTGTAAAGACAGATGATGGAGCTGGAAATATGCTTCTTTCCTGCAAGGATGCAGCTGAGGAGTTGGCATGGGATAAGCTGCAGGAAGCACAGAAAACAAAGAAGGTTTATCATGTAAAGGTGGCAGGTGCTGTAAATGGCGGATGCGTAGCTTATGTAGAAGGCGTGCGCGGATTCATCCCGGCATCAAAGCTTGCATTAGAATATGTAGAGGAGCCGGCAGATTACTTAAATAAGGAACTTGATGTTCAGGTAATTTCAGTGGATGAGGATGCAAAGAGAGTAGTTCTGTCTGCAAAGGAGCTTCTTCTGGCGAAAGTTATGGAAGAAAAGAACAAGAAGATCAACAAGTATACAGTTGGCACTGTTATGGAAGGAACAGTTGAACAGTTAAAGGATTACGGTGCATTTGTAAATATTGGTGATGGTATTACAGGCTTGGTTCATATTTCACAGATCAGCGACAGAAGATTAAAGCATCCAAGTCAGGTATTAAAGGAAGGCGATAAGGTTAAGGTAAAGATTATAAAGATCGAGAACAATAAGATTTCCTTAAGTATCCGTGAGGCAGCTGAGCTTACAAGCCGTGAGGTAGAGGAGGAAGGACCAGCTGAGTACGAGGATAACGGTGCAGCAGCAACAGGTCTTGGCGCACTGCTTAAGGGATTTAAGTTAAATTAAGGTCTGATTTAAGATCTGATTCAAGAAAGGTGTGATTTTATGACAGACGAGATGGAACTTTTAAAAGAATGGATAAAGACAAGCAAAAACATTGTATTTTTCGGAGGGGCAGGTGTGTCAACCGAGAGCAATATCCCGGATTTTAGAAGCACAGACGGTCTGTATAATCAGGAATACGCCTATCCGCCTGAAACAATTCTTAGCCACAGCTTTTATAAAAAAAAGCCAGAGGAGTTTTTTAGGTTTTATCGAAATAAAATGCTGTTTCCAAATGCACAGCCAAATGCAGCGCACAAAGCGCTTGCAAGGCTGGAGCAGCAGGGAAAATTAAAGGCAGTAATAACACAAAACATTGATGGTCTGCATCAAAAGGCAGGAAGCAGGGAAGTGCTAGAGCTTCATGGAAGTGTGCTTCGAAATTATTGCGAGCACTGCGGCAGATTCTATAGCCTGGAAGATCTTATGGAAAAGAAAGAGTTAGTGCCAAAGTGTAGCTGCGGCGGAACCATTAAACCAGATGTGGTTTTGTATGAGGAAAGTCTAAACCAGAAGACATTGGAGCAATCCGTGCGCTATATTAGTCAGGCTGACGTGCTAATTGTAGGCGGAACCTCGCTGACAGTATATCCAGCGGCAGGACTGATTGATTATTACCGGGGAAACAAGCTTGTTTTAATCAATATGGCAGCGACAGTAAAGGACGGCATGGCAGATTTGATTATAAAAAGAAAGATAGGAGAGGCACTTTCAGAGGCAGTAGAGTAAGCTTTTGAAGGCCTGTCTTAGGAGTATGAAAATGGATTTTGAGGTTGGAGATAGAATTATCATGAAAAAACCGCACCCATGCGGAAGCAAGGAATGGGAAGTTTTGCGTGTTGGAATAGACTTTCGTATCCGCTGCTGTGGATGCGATCACCAGATCATGGTGCCGAGAAAGCTTGTAGAAAAGAATACGAAAAGTATTAAAAAGGCGGAATGAGAGTCCAAGAAAAGTTCACGGAACGCCCATTCACAAAACCGCACTAACGTGCTTTCGTTGCTTCGCAACTTTGTTTTGTTCATTAACGGGCGTTCACTTCGTTCAGCTGATTCGTCCAATCCTCATGCAAGCATGGGATTTGTACGAACACATCTGAACGAGTGAACTTTTTTATAAAAAAGTGCTTGCATTTTCTTTGCAGATATGGTAAAGTTAAAAACTGTGATGTAATATCATATCCTTGCTCTCCAGTAGGTGGAGGGCCAGAGACCAGAAGGAGGTAGAAAACATGAATAAGTACGAGTTAGCAGTTGTATTAAGTGCAAAGCTTGAGGAAGAAGAGAGAGCTGCAGCAATCGAGAAGGTACAGGGCTACATCACCCGTTACAACGGCGTTGTTACCAACGTTGATGATTGGGGTAAGAAGAGACTGGCTTATGAGATTCAGAAGTCTAAAGAGGCTTACTATTACTTCATCCAGTTTGATGGTGATGCAGAGTGTCCAGGTGAAGTTGAGAGACACATCCGCATTATGGAACCGGTTGTCAGATATCTTTGCGTTAAGCAGGAAGCGTAAGCAGGGCGCTTAGGCATCAGGCTTAAGCATTTTAGAAAGGGCATGGTTATTAACTATGAATAAAGTTATTTTAATGGGAAGACTTACCCGAGACCCAGAAGTTCGTTACTCACAGGGAGAACGCCAGATGGCTATTGCAAGATATACACTGGCTGTAGATCGCAGAGGACGCGCAAATACATCCAATGGTGAGCAGACAGCTGACTTTATTCAGTGTGTAGCATTTGACCGTTCAGCAGAGTTCGCTGAGAAATATTTTCATCAGGGAACAAAGCTAGTGGTTACCGGACGCATTCAGACCGGCAGCTATACCAATAAGGATGGCCAGAAAGTTTATACGACAGATGTGATTGTTGAGGATCAGGAGTTTGCAGAGAGCAAGTCAGCAAGTGCAGGTTCAGACAATGGCGGTTACAGACCGGCAATGTCTCAGTCCAGACCAGAGCCGGCAAGCGCAGTTGCAAGCGGATTTATGAACATCCCAGACGGCGTAGAAGACGAAGGACTTCCATTTAACTAATGATGTCAAAGACAGACGGAGAAAACGTCCATAATCAAAGCGAAAATCGCTTGATAGATTGAAAATCAAAAAGGAGAGAAGAACATGGCTTACAATAAGGCAGAAAAAACTGATTCCTCCATGAAGAGAAGAGCACCTCGCAGAAGAAAGAAGGTTTGCGTATTCTGTGGAGAGAACAACGGCGTTATCGATTACAAGAACGTTGCAATGTTAAAGAAGTATGTTTCCGAGAGAGGAAAGATCCTTCCGAGAAGAATTACCGGAACTTGTGCAAAGCATCAGAGAGCAATGACCGTAGCTATCAAGAGAGCTCGTCATATCGCACTTATGCCATATACAGTAGAGTAATCAGATATAAAAATAAAAAATCTGGT
>ULVD01050387.1_pt1 | contig 11054 bp, 14 predicted proteins | sample 1959101 | NCBI WGS metagenome assembly ULVD01 (sample SAMEA4835777, study PRJEB28245) | human gut metagenome | biome: gut microbiome; material: fecal sample | place: Denmark | collected 2008
GCGCTGTCTCGACCCGGTTGAGAGGGTGCTGCACGTCAGCTTTGTGCGCACGCTGATCCCCGAGGGAACGGCGAGCGAAAAGCAGCTTTCCGAGCTTGAGGATGAGGAGGATTACCTTATTATCAAGCGCGGCGTGCTTGATATGGACGAGGCGCTGTGTGAAGCGATCTATCTTGAATTTCCATACCGTCTGCTTTGCTCTGAGGATTGTCTCGGCCTTTGCCCGGTCTGCGGCAAAAAGCTGAAGGTCGGTGAGGTCTGTACCTGCCATAAGCCGGAGACAGACCCGCGATGGGACAAGCTGAAGAAGCTGCTTGAGAACGAAGAAAACGGCGGCGAAGAATAAATGGAAAGCAATTAAACAAGACATTTATCAGGGAGGTGTAGAGGTATGGCAGTACCGAAGAGAAAAGTATCGAAAGCCCGCAGAGACAAGAGACGCTCCAGCACATGGAAGCTCGCAACTCCCGGGATGGTCAAGTGCCCGAACTGCGGTGAGCTGGTTCTGAATCATCATGTCTGCAAGAGCTGCGGCATGTATGACGGCAAGCAGGTTCTCGTTGTTGAGGATAAGTAATCGAGGCGTTCGATAAGGACATCAGGAAAAAGTCGCCTTAGGCGGCGTGGACGGAAAAGTTCCCGGCTGCGCGTCGCGGCGGCTTTTTCTTATCCCGGCGGAGACCTTCCCACAGTTCAATCAAAAATCCGAGCAATTTATGGAGTAATATATGAAGATCAGAACAAAAATTGCCGCGATCGTTGCGGCGGCAGTGGCGGCGTCCCTGCTTCTGACGGGCTGCCAGCTTTCAACGATATTCGGCGGCGAAACCACGAGCGAGAATGCAGACGGCAGTGTTACCACTACACCCGTTACGGTTGCCGTACCCGAACCGATGGATCTGAGCGGAATTGACTTTTCCCAATATATAAAGTTAAATTACAAGGATATCCCCTTTACCGTGACCTCTCTGCCGATATCGCCGGGCGAGGAGGAGATCGACAGCGAGCTGAGCAGTATTCTGGTTTCATACGGGCTTTACGACCTTGACACCACCGCAGAAAAGACTGCGCTTGGGGATTATCTTGAAATAGAGTACACCGGCTACATGGAGGGCGAGACCTTTGAAGGCGGAACCAGCGAAAAATCCACAATACTTCTCGACACCGAAAAAAGCGGATACATCCCCGGCTTTGCCGACGGGCTTATCGGAGTGAAGCCCGGAGCTGAGGTTGAGCTGAATCTGACATTCCCGGAGAATTATTATGACGACATTGCGGGCAAGCCCGTGACCTTCAAGGTCAAGATACACGGCATCTGCCGTCTGAAAATGACCGATGAATCCGCCGCGACTCTCAGCGACGGCAAGTACACGACTCTTAATGAATACCGCGTATATCTTAAGGATTATCTGACCGAAATATCGGGACACAACGCGTTCAGCGAGGTGTACGATCAGCTCTGGAGCGAGATAATGGACCGTTCCGAGGTGATCTCATACCCCGACAAGCAGTATCAGTATTACTATTCGCTGCTGACAAATGACCTTATCAGCTCTGCGCTGAGCGCGGGTATGGATTACGAAGCATATCTTGCCAAGAACGGAATAACCGCCGAAAGCATTGACGAGGAGATAAAGAGCTACATCAAGTCCGACCTTGTGATCTACGGCATCGCGGCGGCGGAAAATGTGGAGCTTACCGAGGAAGATTACAGCGATTACGTCAACAAGTATTACGCATACTATGCGCAGTATCTGATCTATTACGGATACACCACAGAGCAGATAGTTTCGTATCTGCGCAATCAGGCGTTCAGCGAGGCGGTGCTCTTTGCGGCATTTTCCTACTGCACGCTTACCGAGAATACCGGAGCATCCGATACTCCGGAAACTACATCCGCTCCGAATGAATGATAACAATATCCGACCTGCTGAGCAACGCGCGGCAGGTCGGATACCTTATGTGATCATTCCGGATTTTTATCCCGGCAGGGATGAGTATCGGCGGTACTGCTGCAGCATTCAAAGCCGCTGTCAACATAGTTGGCGATAAAGCGCGCGTGCAGCTTGCGCTGCTTGCACATAGAGCCGTGTTCCTCTCCGTTCACCGCAAGAACCTCGGGAAGGACAAATTTAATACACCTTACAGTCACGTCGCGGCAGTGAGGGCCGAGGTGCGCGGGTATCAAAAGAGTTTTCATTCCGCGTCGGTATTCGACGCAGTCGTCCACCTCGGTGAGTATCACGGCAAGTGCTACCCGCTTTCCGGGGCAGATATTCTTCAGCGTTACGTCAAGCTGAAGTATGCGCCCGAGTGATTCAAGTGAAATATCTCCGGCGTCGAACTCCAGCGTGTCGGTGCAGCCGTCGATGGTGATCGGTACTGGCTCGGGACACGTCTCGGGGCGCTCAACGATGTCGCACTCCACCTTTATTGTGGGAGAGGGGAAGGAAACGCTGTTGCCCTCGGCGTCGGTGTAGCTTACGCTTTCATTGACCTCAACGTCTCCGGTGCAGCTTCCGGTGTGGCGGACTGTGAAATCAAGATACGCCCCCTCGCTTTCCTTGACTCCCAGCGCGCTTATTCTCCATACGAGCGATGTGTCGCTGAGAATTTCGGCGCTGCCGACGGACGGCTTGGATAGCGCAACGATATTGAAGCAGGGGTTCAGCGTGTCGCGTATGGAGATCTCGGTAGCTCCGGGACGGGTAATATTTGCGGCAAGATCCTCGAACAGATCTTCAAGCTCCGAGTCGTCAGGCGTTATCGCCACATATGAGGATGACGGTTCGGACGCCCATGCTTCGAGCGCGTCGGCGTCAAATCCGCCGCTGCCCGAAAGACCTATACAGTAAATTATTATTCCGTCCGCCTTCGCGGCGTCTGTGATCGGCACGGGAGAGGGACCCTCCGTGGTCTCGCCGTCGGTGAACATTACGATTATACGGCCGTGCGTGGAGTCGGAGTCAAACATTCCGACAGCCGTGCTGAATGCGTCCGAATGATTTGTCCTTCCGCCTGCACGCAGTGCGTCCACTGCGTCATCAAGCTCTTCAACTGAGGTAATAAGCCCGGTATCTGCGGTTGCGGTGCTGGCAAAGCTGACAATGCCGATCCGGCTTCCGCCGCCTATCTGACCGTCGCCCGGCGTGTCGGTCGCCTCGTCAATTATCTCAATAAACCGTTTTGCTCCGCTTTTCAGGTTGGCAAGCGGACTGCCCGCCATGCTGCGCGAGCGGTCAAGCACCAGAACGATGTCAACCGGGTTGGTCATGATGTCCGGCGCCGCCGTAAGCGACAGGCGGACGCCGAATTCTCCGCCGCATTCGATTCCTGAGGTGGTAAGCTCTTTGTTTGAGTTTGTAATTCCCATACGTTTTTATCCCCCTTTTCAAAGCTTTTACACTTGCATTATATGCACAGCCAACCGGGGGTGACATGGGATACTGGAAATCGCGACTTTTTTGCATATATATAATAAAAAGACCGCCGCGCATGACGGCAGTCTTTTTATATTGATTGAACTTAAGCTCCTACATAGGGCAGAAGAGCGACCTCGCGGGCGCGCTTGATAGCCTTCTGAAGCTCGCGCTGATGCTTTGCGCAGGTGCCGGAAACACGGCGGGGAAGGATCTTGCCGCGCTCGCTGATGTACTTGCGCAGACGACCGGATTCCTTGTAATCAATATAATCAATTTTGTCCTCGCAGAAAGCGCATACCTTTCTTCTTCTGCGGTTGGGGTTCTGCGGACGGGCAGCGCGGGGAGCGCGCTCCTTTTCGACCTGTTTATCCATAATAGCCTCCAAATAGTTTTAATTAAAGTACGTCTCAGAAGGGCAGATCGTCGTCGCCCTTGATGACGTCAAAGTTTTCAGCGGCGCCGGGTGTGGCATACGCCTCGGGGGCGTACTGAGCGGCGGGAGCCGCCGTGGTGCGCTGACTTTCGTTGCGGGAGTCGACGAACATTGCCTCGTCAACCACAACTTCGGTGGAATAGCGCTTCTGACCCTGCTGATCCTGCCAGTTTCTTGTCTGTATCGAACCTGTGATGCAGAGGGAAGAGCCTTTTTTGAAATAACGGGATATAAATTCGGCGGTCTGTCTCCACGCAACGCAGCTGATGAAGTCAGCCTGCTGCTGCGCCTGACCGTCTGCCGAGTGCGTCTGATACCGGCGATTTACCGCGAGTGTGAAAGACACAACCGAAAATCCGCTTTGAGTCTGCTTCAGCTCAGGGTCTCCGGTAAGTCGTCCGCACAGAACAACTTTGTTAAGGTTGAGGTTTGCCACGATCCAGTTCTCCTTCGTTCAGCCTGATGTCTTTTGACTTTGTGGATTGCTTATGCCGTGCTTTATCACTCTGCGTCGGCGGAAGCGGCTTCTTCAGCAGGAGCGGCTTCCTCGGCAGGAGATACTTCTTCTGCGGGTGCTGCTTCCTCGGCGGCTTTTTCGGCAGCCTCGGCGGCGGCAGCGGCTCTTTCAGCGGCGCGGCGCGCAACTCTCTCGGCTACCGCTTCGTCGATCTTTACGACGATGGAGCGCATAACTGCTTCGTCGATATTGAGAAGTCTTTCAAGCTCAGTGGGGAATTCCGCAGGAGCCTTGAAGGTAACGACGGTGTAATAACCCTCGTTCTGGTCGTTGATGGGGTACTCGAAGCGGCGCTTGCCCCATTCCGCGACGTCTACGATCTCACCGTTGGTGTCGATGAGGTTTACGAATTTCTGCACTGTGGGAGCGGCGGCGTCGGTGCCGGTGCTGATGTCCACAATGAACATACATTCGTATGCGTTCATTTTGATTTCGTTTTCCATATTATAACCTCCCTATGGACTTGTCGTCCGTGCTTTTTTGGCACGGCAAGGAGACGGGAACACGCCTGCTCCCGCATCATTTGCTTATTATACCATAGCTTTTGGCGGCTGTCAAGACTTTTTTCGATATAAATGAAGGGCTTTTCGATATAAACAAAGGGCTTTTTATTCTCTGAGGTCCTTCTGCATGAAATATTCCTTGCGCATGGTTCCGTCCTTCAGCTTGAAGGCATTCGGCCTTTCCCCCACAACGCGAAAACCGAATTTTTCGTAAAGATGCCTTGCTCGGTCGTTGCCCTCGATAAATTCAAGCTCCAGTATCTCGACTCCGCGGTCTTTTGCCGCCGCGATAAGCTCCTCAAACATAGCGGAACCTATGCCGAGATCCCAGTAATCTTTACGAATTGCAATTCCGACAACGGCGCGGTGGCGCATTTTTATGCCGCTTCTGAAGGCAATGTCGCAGTTCCCGGCAATTTCTCCGTCAACACTGCAGCAAAGTATCAGCGAGTCGGGGGAGGCAAGGTTGTTTTTTATCCATTCCTCCTCTTTTTCGACGCTTATGGTCCATTCCTCCGGGTAGCGGATAAGAAAATCGGTCTCTCCGCAGGCGGTCTTTATACTCTCAAGCAGCTTTTCCGCATCTTCCTTGCGCGGGCTTCTGAGGATCGCCTTTTTCCCGTTTTTAAGTGTGATCTTTTTTTCTTCAAATATCATTGTTGGTCTCCTTTTTCGGATATAAAATGTGAAAATCGAAATCTACTTCGACTTGCACCGTAATTATCCTGATATCCTATGATCCTATAACAGACTATACTGAAATTTGGGTACGACAATACAAGCCCGACGGATACCAATAAATGGTCATAGCGCTGTCCGCTTCGACGCAGTAAATATTGATAACAGCTTCGGAAACCGCTTCACGGACTGTCATTGCCGTAGCCCTTTCGAAAATTATTACCTACTATATTACATTTCAGAGGCGATGTCAAGCCCGTTTGGCACATATTTTTATAAATAGTTAAAAAATATGTGCAAATGCGATACTGTTCTCAATCACACAGGGCTATATGAATACCGGCACGGCAAAATGCTGATGCACTTGAGATTTACCTTTGAATCATTGAACACATTAAACAGTCCCGGAGAATATATGCGGTACTATCGCCAACTGAGGGGGCTTACCACAAGGCAACTTGCAGAGAAGTTAAACATTGTACCGGCAACAGTTCTCGGCTATGAACAGAGGCGTTTCCCGATTCCGTACGATATTGCTGTTTTACTCGCTAAGGAATTGCAAATACCCGAGTCCCTGCTATTTGACGATTTCTGCATTTTCATAAGCGCGCCATATACGGAAATATTACATACGGTCAGAAAGCGTCATGGACTTAACCAAGGTGATTTTGCCGAAAGTGCCGGTATTTCTCCGAGTATCTACATGAAATGGGAGTCGGGTAGCCGCAGACCGTCAAGAAAAATGTATCAGCAACTAAAAACTATTTATCCCTAAATATAGCATTGAGCGTACTCACATAAAACGGTGGGTACGCTCATTTTTTATCCGCACATTCGATTTTTGTGTTTTCCTATACTACAATAATTGTAGAAATGAGAGGAGGACCGGTTATGAAGCAAAAATACTATCTTGCACTAAACGCTCAAGAACATCGGCTTATGATTACCTTGTTGACATTGACAAGCAGGCAGAAGAAATGTTTTCTCGACTAATAAAACAGATGGCAGAGCATGAAGGCGTTACCGAGAAACTCAAAGCGGATAATCAAATGAAATGGGTTGTTCAAATGAATAACATCCGCAGCAGAGCCTCAGAAATTGTAAACAACGATTTGATTTACACCTAAAGCAGAAATGGCGTCAGGGAAATCTTTACCGTCTATACTGTTAAATTATACCAAATGCAGTTTGCTTGCTTTATCAGTTTGACAAAAAGACCGTCAAGTCTCATTTGAGTCTGGCGGCCTTTAGCTTTTTAGAATTTAGTTATTTTTTTCTTCAGGGCTGTATTCCAAGATGTCTCCCGGCTGGCATTTTAGGACATCACAGATAGCCGCCAGTGTGGAAAAGCGGATGGCGCTGATATGGCCGTTCTTTATCTTGGATAAATTCACATTGGCAACGCCAACTCTTGCCGATAATTCATTCAGGCTCATTTTTCTGTCAGCCATGACACGGTCTAACCGCAAAATGATGTGTCCCATTTCTCCGCCTCCTTACAGGGTCTCATCCGATTCTTTCTGCAACTGAACACCATACTTGAAAACAGCCACCAAGGCCATAGTTACAACAAAAGCAATCAAAACGCCCCATTGAATACTGACATTGGTGCTTTTTCCGGCGGTCAAGAAGCTTCCCAGCATCGTTTCACCGATTGAAGCGAACACTGCAACAGGAAGAAGAGAAAAGCCAAAGCCTCTCATCCTATTCACAACTTCACAGCAAAAGGGCGATTCACACCTCGTCAGCACCGCGAACAGCCTTCTCAGCATCCAGAGCGCCGCAGTTGCAGATGCCGAAAACAGCGTCAGAAAAATAAATACCGTTACCAAATCTTTTACATTATATTCCTCAGGAGACGTATCCGCCTCCATGACTTTGGCGCTTTCGTCAGAGTGTATTTCCGCCGATGCGTATGACTGGTTGAAAATCTTCAGTTCGGCTTGGAACTCCTGATTTTCGGGTGGGTTGGCTTTCTTTTCGCTATCCTCAAGCATATACTCCGGGAACTCTTTTCCCGAATAGGTAAAGCTTCCGCCGAGGATACTCCATAGCGTATCAAAGCTTGCTTTGTTAAAGCGGAATTCAGCGTGTTCGACCACACGAACCGTCAGAGCATCCTCCGGGAGAGTTGCTGTAAAAGCAGTCGCAATGCAGCAGCTAACTGTTATAAGCGCTGCGATTACGGATAAAACCGTCATGACGATTTTTCCCACCTTACCAAACAGGTGGAATTTTGCAATAGTGTTGGAATTCATATTACTCCTCCTAATTTTTAGATTTCGATTGTTAGATCACTCGTTCATTGAGCACAGCCCAAATAATAACACCTGCTGTCAGCAGTACAGTCGTTGCCGCCGACAGAATTCTTGTTTTCCACCTCTTCTGCATTCCCAAAATAAGAACGACAATGATTGACGCACACGAAATGACCGTCAGCAAGTGCCGAGGGAACGCACTGTACAATTTCAGAAAATAGCTTACTCCCATCAGGGCAACAATGGTATTGCCGATACCGAGAATTACCGCACCCAACACATTCTGCTTTTTGGCAAAGAAAGCGACTGCTCCGCCCGGGAGTGTGAGCAAAGAAATTGGCAGCCAAATGCGCAAGTAATAGTACATCGCCTTGTCCCATCCGAGCATGGGCAGCTCTATGAGGTAAATGATCGGTTGACTGATGAGAAAAAACACAAGGCATTTCATGCCTGCCTCACGGGCGCTCTTGCAGTTTGACACGATCAAAAGCGCAAACAGCACCCACCACTCATATGTAACGGCAATATCCCGAAAAGAAGTATCATAAAGTATCGGAATTTGATTGATGACACCCACATAAATCCCGATGATTGCCGCAAAAGCGCAAACGACAGGCCATGTCATGGGGAGGGTTCCGAACGCAGCGGATAATTTCTTCATAGCTTACCCTCCGACGGCAGAAATCCCGCCATTCTCCTTAAAACTGACCGTTATCCGATAATCTTTGATTGAAATAGCCGCATCGCCGAGCATCAGCGAGAAGGTGAGCTTAATTTTCTCCGTGCTGGTGCCTTCGTGGGAAAACACAAATAGATAGGTGTCTCCGTTTTCCCGGCTCTCTTTCAAAACAAATGATTCCGGATCGGAGTTTTCCAAGTCGTATTTTCCGCCGAATTCATAAGGAAGCAAAATGGTGAGTTCTTTTCCGTCTCCGCCAATCTGATACTGCACATCTTTATCGAGTGCATTTTCAGATGCGGGGAAAAACGGAATATCATATCCCATTTTTGCCTGATAGATTGTAACACCGAGGGATGCGGCAAAAGTAACAACCAGAACGGCGGTCAGAATTGCAGCCACCTTTGCACCAATGCGCTTTTTTCCGTCTTCATCCCCAAAGGACCAGTCCTCCGCCCACAGTTCGTCGATCTCCGCCCGTTTTGCAGGCCGAATCAAATAAAAGGCAAGGGCAATAAACAGCAGCGAGCCGAAGACACAGAATATAATATCCATGCCGGTGGCATTGCTTTCAAATACAGCAAGGAAAGCGGAAACATCAGTCAGGGTGTGCATGAGGATCACGCCCCACAGGTTTCGTGAGCGAAGGTAGATAGCACCGTCCAACATACCGATGGCGGCGGTATAGATAACTTGAATCAGCGCCGCAAAAACATCGCCTGTGGCGATGGCATTGAGTGCATGAAGAAGACCGAAAGAAACCCCGGAAACCAGCATACAGCGAAAGATCCTGTTCGGCTTATCCTTCCAAATACGCATTAGATTGGATACGGTGAAGCCCCGGCAAAAGACCTCCTCAGACACGCCCGGCCCGATTCCGTGCATGATCGCGGCAGCCACGGCAGCGACTCCGGTAACAAGAGGAGCCTCATAAACCTTGATCTGCAACAGGTTCCATACAGGAACGATAAGTTCCGGCAGGGCAAGACAAATACCCAGCGCCAGCTTCCCGCCCTTGAATCCAAAATTGCATTTTCCCCTGAAAAAGAGCGGCATGATAAGTATTAACAGGCCGGCGATGATCAGCCTTGCAATGTCTTCGTTGATCTGATACAGAAACGACTCTTTTCCGCCAATGGACTCAAACATGATTCCGGTTATTGCTGCAATGGTATCACGCAGAAGAAAAAAGCCCAGCGGAACAAACAGCGCAGTAAACAACACGCTGTTTAGAAATCTGTGCTTTACGAACTTTTCCATACAAACTACCTCCAAGTGCTGTTAGCGTTAATTATTTAATGAAAATCGTTAAACATAGTATATCACCGTAGCTAAGACATGTCAAGAATAATTTTACGATATTCGTAAATTTTTTGATTTTTATCTTCATTAAAGGTTGCTCGAAAGAAGATTATGATGACTTCTTCCGGGCAACCGGTTACATAGAAAACACACAGGAAACCGGAACTGTCACATCCGTTTTACCTGTGTGTGATTCAGATGAGTGTTGCAAAAGCGGCGTTTTTATGTTATAATTTTTATTGTGAAAATACGTTTTGCGTGCTGTGCGCAAGCGGCACTGCGGTCGGAAGGGGCAAGACATGAAGCGCGGCAAGGACGACGGAAAAACCAAAATAACGCCGGATGCGACCGGGTCGGAAAACGGTAAAGCTGTCCGCGTTGCTTCCGCTGCGGTGCGGCGCAGACGAAAAAAGCAACATGCGCGGTAATCACCGTACTTGTTGCTGTACTGATATTTGCGGCGTGGCTCTATGGCAGACTTTCCGGCGGAATTTCCGAGGGAGAGGCGCGGTTTTACTTTTTTGACGTCGGGCAGGGGGACGCGGCGGCGGTGGTCACACGCGATGCCTGTATCGTGGTTGACGCAGGGACCGAGGCTTCCGAGGAAAGGCTACGGCTCCAGCTTGAGCGCGCGGGGATAAGGCGAATTGACCTTGCGGTGTTTACGCACCCGCACGAGGATCATATCGGCGGAGCGGATATGCTGATCGAAAATTTTGAGGTCGGCGCTGTCCTGATGCCGGATAATAAGTCTGACACGCTTACATACGCAAGACTGATATCGGCTTTGCAGAATAAAAACATTGAGCTTATACCGGCAGAGGAGGGATACGCCGCGGAGCTTGGCGGGCTGTCGCTTTGCGTACTTTTTGCGTCTGCCGACGCGACCGACGAAAACGATATGTCGGCGGTGGTGAGGATAAGCTTTGGAGAGACCTCGGCGATATTCACCGGGGACGCCGGCGAGAGCGCCGAGAAAATGATCCTTGAGAAATATCCGGAAGGGGAACTGAGATGCGGCATTCTTAAGGTGGGGCATCACGGCTCGTCCACCTCCACCTGCACCGAGTGGGCGGAGGCGCTGTCCCCACAGTTTGCGGTGATATCCTGCGGCGCGGTAAACGATTACGGACATCCGCACGATGAAGTGCGTCGCCGCCTTGCCGCCGTCGGAGCGGAGATCTTTCGCACCGACCTTGACGGAACGGTCTGCTTTGCCAGCGACGGCAGGGTGCTGAAGGCGATGAGGCAATAATGAATAC
>ULVD01001910.1_pt1 | contig 11015 bp, 6 predicted proteins | sample 1959101 | NCBI WGS metagenome assembly ULVD01 (sample SAMEA4835777, study PRJEB28245) | human gut metagenome | biome: gut microbiome; material: fecal sample | place: Denmark | collected 2008
TTATTTTTAAAAGTAATATTTAGTAATATGAAAACAAATATTAGTGATATATCAATTACTTTTTTTGGAATCTGCTATATAGTAATTTTTATAATGTTTATTCCGTTGATAAGAGAAAACCTAGCAAATGGTAAAATATTAATATGGTACGTTTTTCTTACTGCTTGGGGAACAGATATATTTGCATATGTAGTTGGAAAAAGAATAGGAAAACATAAATTTACCGAGGTAAGTCCCAATAAAACCATTGAAGGATGTATTGGTGGAGTGATAGGAGCAGTCCTTTTATCTATGGTATATACTATTGTATGTAATAAAATATGGAATTTACAAATAAATTATATTTTTATAACCGTAATAAGTGTTATACTTAGCATAATAGGTCAATTAGGAGATTTGGCGGAATCAAGTATAAAAAGATATACAGAAATAAAAGATACAAGTAACTTAATACCAGGACATGGAGGAATGTTGGATAGAATAGATAGTGTATTATTTATAGCACCTATTGCATACTTTTTATTATCATTTATTTAATTTTGGAGGTACGCTTTGATTAGTTTTTTAATAAATGCAATTAAAATAGTCTTTATCCTTGGCTTTCTTGTTTTTATTCATGAAGGTGGACATTTTATAATAGCAAAACTATGTAAGGTAAAAGTGAATGAGTTTGCAATAGGCTTTGGACCAACAATATGGAGTAAGCAAGGTAAAGAAACAAAATATGCTTTAAGACTTATACCACTTGGTGGTTTTGTAAGTATGGAGGGAGAAGAAGAACGTTCTGAAGAAGAAGGTTCTTTTAGTAATGCCTCTATACCAAGACGTATAGCAATTGTTATGGCAGGAGGAATAGTAAATATAATTTTTGCACTAATTGTATATTTTAGTTTGATGTCTTTTACAGGTAATAATATATCTAATATTGTAGATACAACTATACCAGGTTATAGTGCAGAAATTTATGGAATAAAAAGTGGGGATAAGATTTTAAAAATAAATAATCATAAAATAAGAACAAAAAATGATTTAGATGAAGAAATTAGAAATTGCAATGGAAATGAACTAATAGTTGAGGTAGAAAGAAACGAAAATAAAATTGAATATAAAATTGTACCAACAGAAGAAAAATACAATTACACAGGTATTGCATTAAAATATATTGAAAACAGCCCTTCAACGGAAATACTAGCGGTACAAAAAGATAGTCCAGCGGAAAAAGGAGGACTAACAAGCGGAGATGTAGTTTTAAAAATAAATTCTATAGATGTAGAAAACGATGCAGAAAAGTTAGTAGAAAATATAAGCAAATCAGAAACAAACATAATACTATTTACTGTGCAAAGAAATAATGAAATTAAGGATTTTAATATAGAGGCAGAAGAAAAATTTAACTATTATTTAGGAATCAATTTAAAAATGGCAGAAAATAACTTTACTAACAATATTTATTATGCGTTTTGGAATACAGGTGATTTCTTATTTTCTATAATAGATAATTTAAAAATGCTATTTACAGGTAATGTAGCAGTAAATCAACTAATGGGTCCTGTTGGAATAGGAGAAGTAGTTGTTGAAACAAAGGGTATAAGCGAATTTGTAAACATATTGGCTTTAATATCTATTTCTTTAGGAGTAACTAATTTATTGCCATTCCCACCGCTAGACGGTGGAAAGGTAGTGATTTTATTAATAGAAGGAATTAGAAAAAAACCATTAAAAGAAAATGTTGAACTAAAAATACAAATGATAGGCTTTTGCATTTTGATAGGCCTAAGTATTGTAGTAACATATAATGACATTTTAAGAATTTTTTAGACGAATTGATTTTTTAAAGACTATTAGAACAAGGTGAAAATAATGGAAAAAACGATTAAAGAAGTATTTAAGGACTATAATTCAAATAGTTTTGAGTTAAACGAAGCAAAAATAAAAACAGTTAATGTATTTAAAAAAACTGGAAGGATAGAGCTGATATTAATAGCAGAAAAACAAATAAAAATTTTGGATCTAATAGCATTTGAAAGATATATAGAAAAAAGGTTTGGATTCAAAGAAACAATAATAAAAATAGAATATATTAAACTCCCACCTTTTACAATAATAGAAGAATGGAAAAATATAATTGAATACATTGCATATAAGTATCCATTAGCAAAAGCATTGCTAAAGGGCAGTATAGTAAATGTAGATGGTAATAATGTAAATATCAATTTAGCTCTAAAAGGAAAAGACATATTAGAAACTAGACGATTTGATCAAATAATTGCAGAAACTATGATGAATTTATACAATCAAAAATGTAATGTGAAATTTGTAGAAAAGCCACTTGAAGATATAATGTTACATCTACAAGAACAAAACAAAAAATTAGAGGAAGAATATATCTTAACAATTAAAAATCAAGAAAAGGAAAGCAAGAAAGAAAAAATAGAGGAGAAAAAAGAAGAAATAAAAGAATCTCCTAAACAAGTTATAGAAGAGAAACAAGAAGAGAATAGCCCATTAATATATGGAAGAAGTGTAAAACTAAAGGAAACTTTAGTAAAAGTTGCAGATTTATCTGTTGATAGTGGACGTGTATTGTTAGATGGTGAAATACTAAATATAGATTCCAGAGAGCTTAAATCTGGCAAACTTTTAGCAATGTTTGATTTGTATGATGGAACAAGCACAATTACGTGCAAGGCTTTTTTGGAAAAAGAGAAAGCAAAGGAAATATTGGGAAAACTAAGTGGAGTCAGAGGTGTGAAAGTAGAAGGTACAGCACAATTTGACCCATTTGCAAAAGAACTTGGTGTTATTGCAAACACTATAATAGAAGGTAATGGAATTAAGCGCGAAAAAAGGGAAGACAATGCTCCTATAAAAAGAGTAGAATTACATATGCATACACAAATGAGCCAAATGGATGGAATGACTTCGGCAAAGGATTTGATAAAAAGAGCTGTAAAATGGGGAATGAAATCTATAGCGATAACAGATCATGGTGTTGTACAAGCCTTTCCAGAGGCACATAAATATTTGGAAAAAGACCATCCAGATATTAAAATTTTATATGGAGTTGAAGCATATTTAGCACCAGATAAAGTATCTCCAGTATCTTTTTCTAAAAATCAAAGTTTAGATAATACCACGTATTGTGTGTTAGACTTAGAAACTACTGGAATTTCTTTCAGAACAGAAAAAATAACAGAAGTCGGAATAATGAAAATAAGAAATGGAGAATTGCTTGATAGTTTTTCTTGTTTTGTTAATCCAGAAAAGCCAATACCCCAAAAAGTCGTTGAGGTAACTAACATTACAGATGATATGGTAAAAGATGCAGATACAATAGATAAAGTTTTACCTAAAGTGATTGAATTTATAGGAGATAGTGTTTTAGTAGCTCATAATGCAGACTTTGATATTGGATTTCTAAAATACAATGCAACAGCATTAGGATTAAAATTAAATAATACATACATGGACACTTTGAAGTTAGCAAAAGAATTATTTCCTCAGTATAAGAAATATAAGCTAGGTATTATTGCAGAAAATCTTGGTATAAAAGTTGATGTAGCACATAGAGCCTTAGACGATGTGGATACTACAGTAAAAGTTTTCAATATAATGTTAGATATGTTAAAAGAACAAGGAGTAAAAACATTAGATGACATTGACAAAAAAGAATCGGGAAAAGCAGATTATAAATCATTACAGACATATCATGCTATAATTATTGCGAAAGACTATGTAGGACTTAGAAACTTATATAAATTAGTTTCTTATTCACATTTAGATTACTTCTACAAAAAACCAAGAATATTAAAGTCTTTGTTTAAGAAATATTCTGAAGGATTAATATTAGGAAGTGCTTGTGAACAGGGAGAAATATACAGGGCAATTGTTGCAGGCAAGACAGATGAAGAAGTAGAAGAAATTGCAAATGATTATGATTATTTAGAAATTCAACCAAATGGCAATAATATGTTTATGGTTAGAAATGGAACTGTGGCAAACGTAGAAGCTCTACAAGAAATTAATAAAAAGATTGTAGAGATAGGAGAAAAACTACAAAAACCTGTTGTAGCAACATGTGATGTTCACTTTATGGATCCACAAGATGAAATATACAGAAGAATATTAATGGCAGGACAAGGGTATGATGATGCAGATGAACAAGCTCCTTTATATTTAAGAACAACAGAGGAAATGCTTAAGGAATTTGAATATCTTGGCGAAGAAAAAGCATACGAAGTAGTAGTAACAAATACAAATAAAATTGCAGATATGTGTGAAAATATAAGCCCAATATCTCCAGAAAAATGTCCACCGCATATTGAAGGTTGTGAGCAAACTATTAAAGATATAGCTTATAAAAAGGCACATGAATTATATGGAAATCCATTACCAGATATTGTAGAAGAAAGATTAAGCAAGGAATTGGATTCTATCATAAAAAATGGTTTTTCTGTTATGTATATTATTGCCCAAAAGTTAGTTTGGAAGTCAAATGAAGATGGATATATAGTAGGTTCAAGAGGTTCTGTTGGTTCATCATTTGCGGCATATGCAACAGGAATAACAGAGGTAAATTCTTTACCACCACATTATAGATGCCCAAAATGTAAACATTCTGATTTTACAGATTATGGATATGCATGTGGATATGATTTGCCAGATAAAGATTGTCCGGAATGTGGCACTAAAATGGTAAAAGATGGAATAGACATACCATTTGAAACCTTCTTGGGATTTAATGGGGATAAGGAACCAGATATAGACTTAAATTTTTCAGGTGAATATCAAGCTAAGGCACATAGATATACAGAAGTAATATTTGGCAAAGGAACAACATTTAAAGCGGGAACAGTAGGTACAGTAGCAGATAAAACTGCATATGGATATGTAAAAAAATATTATGAAGAAAGAGGAATACCTGTTAATAATGCAGAGGTATTAAGGATAGCACAGGGATGTACAGGAATAAAAAGAACAACTGGACAACATCCAGGAGGAATCATAGTTGTTCCAAAAGGAAGAGAAATATATGAATTTACACCTGTACAACATCCAGCTGATGATCCGAATTCGGATATAATAACAACACATTTTGACTATCACTCAATAGATCAAAACCTTTTAAAACTGGATATATTAGGCCATGATGATCCAACAATGATAAGAATGTTGTATGATTTAACAGGAATTGATCCAACTAAGGTTCCGCTTGACGATAAGGAAACAATGAGCATATTCAGTTCTACAAAGGCATTAGGAGTAACACCAGAGCAAATACATAGTGAAGTAGGTAGTTATGGTGTACCAGAATTTGGAACTAAATTTGTAAGAGGAATGCTTGTAGACACTAAGCCTACAACATTTGACGAGTTGATACGTATATCTGGATTGTCTCATGGTACAGATGTATGGCTTGGAAATGCACAAAGCCTTATAGAAGAAGGAACCGTAACACTGAATGAAGCTATATGTTGTCGTGATGATATAATGATATATCTAATAAAAAAAGGAGTACCTCCAAATCATGCATTTAAAATAATGGAAACAGTGCGTAAAGGAAAGGCATTAAAAGACCCAGCTAAATGGGCAGAATATGTTGCAATGATGAAAGAAAACAAAGTGCCAGAATGGTATATAAAATCATGTGAGAAAATTAAATATATGTTTCCTAAAGCACACGCAGCAGCTTATGTAACAAATGCCTTTAGGATAGCATGGTTTAAAGTGCATGAGCCAAAAGCTTATTACACAGCATTTTTCACAATAAGAGCAGACGAATTTGATAGTGATGTTATGTGTTATGGCAAAGAAAAAGTAAAGAATAAAATGAAAGAAATAGATTTACAGGGGAATGCGGCAACTACGAAAGATAAAAATATGTATGCAATACTAGAATTGGTACTTGAAATGTATGAAAGAGGAATAAACTTTTTACCAATTGACTTATACAAATCACATTCTACAAAATTTCAAATAGAGGATGAGGGAATTAGGCCTCCACTAAATAGTGTACCTGGATTGGGAACTGTAGCAGCTCAAGGTATAGAAACAGCTAAAAAAGATGGCAAGTTTATGTCTATAGATGATATGAAAATACGTTCTAAAATAGGTAATTCTGTTGTGGAATTATTAACTAAAATGGGATGCTTAAAGGGAATGAGTCAAAGTAACCAAATGAGTTTGTTTGGATAAAATAAGGAGAAGAAGATGCTAAATATAGAAGAAATATTTACAGTTAAGAATATAGTAATATATTTAATAAGCATTAATATAGTTACTTTTTTAGCAATGTTTATAGATAAAAAAAGGGCAGAAAAAGGAGAATGGAGAATAAAAGAATCAACCTTATTGGGATTGGCAATGTTGGGAGGCTCAATAGGTGGAATTACGGGAATGTATGTTTTTAGACACAAAACAAAAAAACTAAGATTCTCAGTGGGATTTCCTGTAATATTAATAACAGAAATTGTACTGGCAATTTATTTTGTGATTAATATGTAAACTCAACTTAATTCTACGGTTTTCATAAACAAACGACAAAAATCGACTGTGAATAAATAATGAAAACAAAGTGCCTATTTGTAGTTATTCACAGACTTATCCACATTATCCACAGTATTACAAAAGTCATATTTTGTAAACTAATTTGTAATAATAGTGTAACATAAGACAAAAAATGTAATAAAATGGAAATAAGAACGTAAAATTATTGTTGACTTTTGACTGATAAATTGGTAGAATTTATTAAGTTATATAAAGAGAGGAAGTATGCAAGATGGCTGATTTAACAATAGATAAGATAGTTAGTTTATGTAAAAATAGAGGATTCATTTTTCAAGGGTCAGAAATATATGGTGGATTAGCAAACACATGGGATTATGGACCTCTGGGAGCTAGATTAAAGAATTCAATTAAAGATACTTGGAGAAAAAGATTTGTTCAAGAAAGAAAAAGCAGTTATGAAATAGATGCGGACATACTAATGCATCCAAGAGTATGGGAGGCTAGTGGACATGTTGCAGGCTTTTCAGATCCGCTATTAGACTGTAAAGAATGTAAAACAAGACATAGAGCAGATAATTTAATAAGCGACTTTAATCCAGATGCACATGCAGAGGGAATGACACAGGAAGAAATGCTAGCATATATTAATGAAAATAAAATTCCATGCCCAAAATGTGGTAAATGCAATTTTACAGATATAAGACAATTTAATTTAATGTTTCAAACATATAGAGGTGTAACAAACGACAGCAAAAGTACCATATATTTAAGACCAGAGAATGCACAGGGAGAATATGTTAATTTCTTAAATGTTCAAAGATCAACAAGAGCTAAACTGCCATTTAGTATTGCTCAAATAGGTAAAGCATTTAGAAACGAAATAACACCAGGAAACTTTACATTTAGAACAATTGAGTTTGAACAAATGGAATTCCAAACATTTTGCAAAGAAGGTTCAGATGAAGAAATATACAACTATTTTAAAGAATATGGAAAAAAATACTACATGGATTTAGGCTTACCAGAAGAAAAACTAAGATTCCATGATCACGAGAAACTAGTTTTTTATGCTAAAGCAGCTTGTGATATTGAATATTTATTTCCTTCAATTGGTTGGGGCGAAATAAATGGAACTCATAATAGAACAAATTATGATTTATCAAGACACCAAGAGTTTTCTGGAATAAAACAAGAATATCTGGATCCAGAAACAAACGAGAAATTCATTCCATACATAATAGAGTCTACATATGGTTTAGATAGAACTGTATTAGCAGTATTATGCCAAGCATATGAAGAGGAAGAAATTGCAGAAGGAGATGTAAGAACTGTTCTGCATTTGCACCCAGCAATTGCTCCATATAAAATGGCAATATTACCATTATCTAAAAAATTAAGTGATAAAGCAAATGATTTATATACAAAACTTTCTAAGAAATTTATGTGCGACTATGACGAAGCAGGAAGTATAGGAAAAAGATATAGAAGACAAGACGAAGTTGGAACACCTTATTGTATAACGGTTGACTTTGATACATTGGAAGACAATACTGTAACAATAAGAGATAGAGATACAATGGAGCAAATAAGAATAAACATAAATGAAATAGAAAATTGGATGAAAGATAAATTCGATTTTTAATAACATTCTAAAGAAAAGTGAGGAAATTATATTGGAAGAGAAAAATACAGCAAATGCAAAACCTAAAATATCTTTTATGAAAAATGTTTTAATACTTATGTTTTCAGAAGTAGCCGTAAAAGTTATGGGACTTATTTATAAATTAGTAATAACTAATATTGAAGGATTTGGAGACACAGGGTTAGGCTATTATTCATCTGGTTACCAAATATACTCTTTATTATTAGCATTGTGCTCTATTGGAATTCCATCTGTAGTAAGCAAACTAGTATCGGAAAGACTGGCAATAAATGATAATGCAGGAGCGCAAAGAATTTTTAAAATAACTATGAAATTGTTTGCTGGAATAGGTTTATTCTTTTCTGTGACATTATTTTTATTTGCAGATTTAATAGCAACTAAAATACTAAATGTTCCGGATGTTAGTTATGTTTTAAAAGTACTTGCACCAGCAATAGTATTTGTTGCCGCATCTTCAGTATTTAGAGGTTATTTCAATGCACAAAGCAATATGAAACCAGCTAGTGTTTCCTACACATTGGAACAGTTTTTAAACTGTGTTTTAAGCATTACATTTGTGTATGCACTTATAGGCAAAGACGCATATATAATGGCTGCAGGAGGAAATCTATCAACAACGATATCTGTTATATTAACTTTTGTTTACATCTTTATATATTATAAAAGACATAAAATTAAGTATGCAGAAGAAGAATTAAAGAATTCTCCAGAATATAACAAAACAAGTAAACAATTGTTAAAAGCAGTATTAGCCTTTTCAATTCCTATTACAATAGGCTCTATAATATCAGTTATAACTTCTGTAATAGATACAACAACTGTTAGTAACTGTATACAAATAGCTTATTCGGGAATAATAAATAGTAAAGGGGCATTAGAACAATTGGCGATGCAAAAAGCGGGAATACTTTCAAAAGTAGACACATTAGTAAATTTACCAATTGCAATAAATATAGCGCTTTCTACGGCGTTATTACCGGCAATTTCACATTCAGTGGCGCAAAAAGATTTTGATACTACAAATAAAAGATTATCTTTTTCTGTATTTATATCAATTCTAATTATAATACCATGTGCAATTGGCTTTATAGTTTTAGCAGAGCCAATATTAAAATTGATATACCCATCTGCTTCTGATGGAGCTTGGGTTTTAAGACTTGCATCTATTTCTATGATATTTATAGCATTAAGCCAAACTATAAATAGTGGACTGCAAGGACTTAGCAAAGTTTACATACCAGCAATTGCCTTGGCTGTTGGAGCTACGGTTAAACTTATTTTGAACGTTATTTTAATAAGTAATCCTTCAATAAATATATATGGAGCTCCAATAAGCTCTATAACATGCCAAATAATAGCATTTTGCATATCATATACATCATTAAAAAAATCTATAAAATTAAATATGGATTTTAAAAGAAATGTACTTAAACCAATCCTGGCTGGCCTAATTATGGGACTTGTAGTGTCTTTAAGTAATTATGGATTAAACCTAATTACTGGTAAAACAATTTCTACATTAATATCTATATTAATAGGCGTTGCTGTATATATAATATCGGTATTATTATTAAAAATATTAACAAAAGAAGATATATTTATGCTTCCTTTTGGAGCAAAGATATACAATATATTAGAAAAAAAGAAAATATATATGTAAATTAAACTAAAAGAGGAAAAATATAATGGAGAAGATTAAATATTTGTTTAAAAGAATATTAAAATTAGACTATTCAAATATGATAAAAATAGCAAAGGCCGTTTCAAAAAAGACTAATAAAAATCTTTTGTTTGTCTTATTTGATATGACAAAATGTGGACTAAAATATCAAGCAGGATATTACGACTATCAAGAATTTGAATTTTATAACCTAAATAAAGAACAAAGGGAAACATATTTAACAAGAGGAAAAAATAATGAAATAATTAAGAAATTCAATGATAAATCAAAATTTTATATATTTGACAATAAAGAAGAAATGTATAAGATTTATAACAAATTCCTAAAAAGACAATGGATGGTTTTAAATGAAAATAATTATAATGATTTTCTTGACTTTTTTAAACAAAATAAAGTAATTATAGTTAAACCGATAGACGGCGAAGGTGGCAAGGGAATTGAAAAATATGAATATATAAATGATGAAGAATCTAAAATAGTATATAGTAGTTTATTATTTAAGAAACAATTATTGGTGGAGCAATGTATAAAACAACATCCAGATATGAATAAACTTTATAACAAATCTGTAAACACATTAAGGATGTTTACATTTTATAAGGATGGACAAGCGTACTTTTTACAAGCAATACTAAAAGTTGGAAATGGTGGTGTAGTAGATAATTTTTCAAGTGGTGGAATGTACACTTATGTAGATGACGAGGGAACTGTTTATGCAGAAGCAATTGACCAAATGGATAATAAGTATTATAAACATCCAATATCAAATGAAACTATAGTAGGCTTTAAAGTACCTATGTTCAAAGAGGCTGTGGGCATGGTAAAAGAAGCAGCTAAGGTGGTACCAGAAATGGGATATATTGGATGGGATGTGGCAATTTCAGAGGATGGACCTGTATTAGTAGAGGGGAATTGCTATCCTGGAGTTTTCCAAGTAAAACCGAGTTTAGTAGAAAAAAAAGAAGGAATAATACCAAAATATAATAAAGTTATGCAAATTTTCGGAAACTGTTATAATGCTAATAACTCAACCATACAAAGGAACAATTTTAATTGACCATCCTATGAGGGATAAACTATATTTAATGAAATTTAAAAAAAATATTTACTTTTTTTACATTTTTGGATATAATATTGATGTTTCAAATTATTTGAGACATCAAT
>ULVD01023730.1_pt1 | contig 10996 bp, 10 predicted proteins | sample 1959101 | NCBI WGS metagenome assembly ULVD01 (sample SAMEA4835777, study PRJEB28245) | human gut metagenome | biome: gut microbiome; material: fecal sample | place: Denmark | collected 2008
ACCACCGTGCCGCCCATATAGAGCATATTTTTCCGATCGCCCAAGGGAACATCCTTCTCATTCTCCCTCAGATTGATGATGTCAATAAATTTGCTCACCGGAACGGATTCACCGGTCAGGGCCGCTTCCTCGGCTTTCAGACTGGCGCTCTCCAGAATTCTGGCGTCAGCCGGCACCGCATCTCCCGCTTCCAGAAGGATCATATCCCCGACCACCAAATCTTCGCTGGGAATGATCTGTACTTTGCCATCCCGCAGGACCTTGGATTTGGCGGCAGACATCTCCTGAAGCGCCTCAATGGCCTTTTCCGCCTTGCTCTCCTGATAGACCCCCAGCACCGCATTGACGATCACCACCGACAGAATGATGATTACATCGGCAAAGCTCTCCCCCTGCGTTACCGCAAGCACGCCGCTGATTGCCGCCGCCACCAGCAGAATAATAATCATGGGATCGGCAAGCTGGCTCAAAAATCGCACAATCAACGATTTACCCTTGGCCGCTTTCAGCCGGTTCTTTCCGTTTTTTTCCAGACGGACAGCGGCCTCCTCGGAAGAAAGTCCGCCCTCCTTGGAGCAAAGCTCCCTCAGGACTGCTTCTTTTTCCTCGCAATAATACTTCATTTTTTCCTCCTAACTTCAGAAAAGTACCTGAACAGAATAAAAAAACCGTGCAACCAACGGCTGCACAGGAAAAAGCGTCAGACAGAAGCAAGACACCTGTACACCGATGGTGAAGCATGAGTCTCGCAATTTAAAACAAGCCAGACCGGAAACGCCGGACGGGGCTGTTGACTTGTTACGCATTTATGCGCTTGCTACTCCCTCAAGGGAACGCTGTTGCCATTATATACTTTTCTCCCGGAAAAGTCAAGAGGCGAAGCCCAAAAAAGCCGACTGAATTTTGCCGAAAAACACGGTGCCAAAACCGGAAAGTCCGCCAAAAAGTCTTTGAAGAAGGTGCCCAGCGGCAGAAAAACGTAGGAGCAATCGGGGTTCGGAAAATATTCTTGCCGAAAACTCTTGCATTTTCCGGGAAGATGCACTATAATGACTATAATATTTATAAATAAAAAGCAGAGAATCATTCAAAAAAACTATAAAAGGAAAACCGCCATGAACGAATGGGATTATGTATATGAGGTGTATAAGGAGCGGAGCTTTTCGGCGGCGGCCAAAAATCTCTTTGTTTCTCAGCCGGCACTGTCCACCGCCGTGAAAAAACTGGAGGAATCCTTGGGCATTACCATCTTTGACCGCTCCGGATCGCCCCTGTCTCTCACAGAAGCGGGAAAGGTGTACATTGCCGCTTTGGAAGAAATCCGGGCGATCGACCGGCGGATGCGGGAGCAGCTGGCGGATCTGTCGGCTCTGCAAAGCGGGCACATTGTGGTGGGGGGAGAGAATTTTGTGACCTCTTTTGTATTGCCGCCGATCATCAAAAAGTTTCTCTCCCGCTATGGCGGGATTGAAGTGGAGCTGGTGGAAAACAACTCTCCGGATTTGAGAAAGCTGTTGCTTACCGAAAATTTAGACCTTCTGATCGCTCATGATTTTGACACCCGGTTCTATACGGCACTGCCTCTGTTTGAAGAATCTCTGTTTCTGGCGGTTCCGGAGGGGCTTGCGGTCAACAGACAGCTTGGGTCCTTCGCTCTTTCCAAAGAGCAGATTTCCAAGAGACGGCATCGTTCCCCCGACTGCCCGGCCGTGGATCTGAAGGAATTCCGAGAAGAAAATTTTCTGATCCTGAAGCAGGGCAACGATATGCACCGCCGGGCAAATGTTCTCTGTGAAGACGCCGGCTTTGAGCCCAAGGTTCTGCTTTCTCCGAATCAGTTGATTACCTCCTACAATATGGCTTGTTCCGGTATGGGCATTGCCTTTGTGACCGATGCATTGATTTCGGCGGCATCGGGGGAGGGCTGTGTCTTTTACAGATTGGACGGAATGCACACCACCAGAACCATGAGCATCGGCTTCAAGCGCAATCGGTATTTAAGCTCTGCCTGCTCGGCATTTATAGAAACGGCAAAAAAAACCTTTGGCTGAGCCCGCCCGGCCATTTGGGGACTTTCTCAGATTGTCTTTTTGTTTTTTTGCGTTTGTTTATACCATGTTCATAATTGTGTTGTATACTGTTTCATAGGTTGCCCTTATACCGAAAAGAAAGAAAATCGTGCCGCAGAAAAGCTCTGTCGGAAAAGGAGTACATCATGTCTGAAAGTAGCGCAGTATCCCCGGAATCGGTAAATAAAAACACCCCGGAAAGTCCAAAGAACAAAGTCAAGAAGAAAAAGAGCCTTTGGAAAATTCTCCTTGCCATTATCCTGATCCTGGTGGTCTTGGTCTGTCTGCTTCTCTGCGGCGTGCGGGCATATTTCCGGCTTTCGGTCCGGGAATACTACAAGAATTCCGAAAAGACCTTTGAAATTCCGGGACTTTCCGAGGGACTGATCCCGCAGGGTCTCTGCTATGATGAGAACACGAAAGAATTTCTCGTCACCGGCTATCGCTCCGATAACCAGCCTTCCCAAATCAGCGTTGTGGGCAAGGAAAGTGGCGAGGAAGTGAAGCGGGTCGGGCTGTTGGACCGGGACGGCAAAGAATACTGCGGTCATGTGGGCGGTATTTCCTTGAAGGGAAATTACCTCTATGTGGCGGGAAGCGAAGGGCTGTTGGTCTACTCCTATAAAGACTTAAAGGCCGCCGCAAGCGGGGAAACCATTCAGGCGTTGGGCATTTTCAGCACGGCAACGGAGGATGACAAGCTGGGCGTGGCCTTCACCCATGTGGAGGGCAACTACATCTATGTGGGCGAATTCTACAGAGAGGCCAATTATCCCACACCCGACAGTCACAAGCATACGACCGCCGCAGGGGACGGGAACACCGCTTTGATCCTTGCCTATCGGTTGGACGAGAACGAGGAGTTCGGCATTGCGCCTTCTGTGGAAAGGGCCTATTCCATTCCGGGGCTGGTGCAGGGAATGTGCTTTGACGAGGAAGGCCGTTTCTGCCTGTCCACCTCCTACGGACCTGCGTTCTCCCATATCTACATCTACAACGAGCCGAAGCAGGAAGGGGAAATCACCGTCCTGGGTCAGCAGGTCCCGCTTTTCGTGCTGGATTCTTCCGTTCTGAAAACAGACCTGAAGATTGCGCCCATGTCCGAAGAAATCGTGACGGTGGAGGGAAAGCTCTATGTCATGTGCGAATCGGCCAGCAACAAATATATTTTCGGGAAATTTACCTCTGCAAAATATTGCTACGCCACCGATCTTTCCGCATACGGATGATTCGGCTTTCCGAAAAACGGGATTCGGCGGCAAAAGATTCCCTTTGGCGGCTTTATACCCCTGCCGCCGAAAGAAAAACAAAAAAGCCTTGCATATCCGAAAGAAATATAGTATAATACTTTTGTTGTATGGTCGTTTTGTTGTATAGTAGCTTGTTTAGAAAAGCGGAAAGCAAGGAGGAGGAAAAGCTATGGCGATAGAGAGCACCGTGAAGGGGCAGTACCTGATGTACAAGGGAAAACCCTTGGTACGAGAAGGAAATCAGATTTGCTACGGCAGTATGCAGGATGAATATATTCTGTACATGATGATTCTGTCCAATAAAAAAATCAAGGTGGGAGACCGGGAGTGTGAGGTGCCGGATCGGGTCATCGTTCAGGTTCTGAAAAGCGATCCTTCCATCTCTCCCATGGAACGCATGGTGAAGCAGTTTGATAAGAAAAGCCTTTACGAAGCGTTCAACGACGGATTGATCTATTTGGAGCGCCAACTGGCAAAGTGATGCGGAAGGCTGTGGCAGATCGGAAAGGTGTTGCCACGGCCTTTTTTACTCTGAAAAGGACAGGAGGGGAAGAATATGTTCCGCAGAAGCCGGGAAAAAAAGGAGCCGAGCAAGGGCAGAAAAAAGGTGTTGCTGGTTCTTCGTTTTACGGGGATCGGGTATTTCTGGCTGTTTATCGCCTTTCTTTTCGGTTTTCTCACGGCAGATTTTCTCATCGGAGGCCTTGCGGGGGTGCTGTTTTCTCCCGAGCCCTACACCGACTACCTGTTGCGAACGGTTGGATACCTGCTCTTTGGATGCGGCGGAATCTTTTTTGTATACTACCGTATCGGAAAGAACCGGGTTCAATTTAAGCCGGTACTGTCGGCTCTGTCGCTGATTTTAGCCGGCGGAATCCGGATGCTGGCGGCCTTTCTCACCCATTTTCCGCTGCTCCTTACCAACGGAGCGGGCTATTACGGCGGATTTCTTTTGCGCTACCTGTCCGACAGACAGGCCTTTTCGCCCGACCCTGAAAAAGTATCTGACGGGCAGTTTCTTCTGGCCATGCTTCTGGGCGAGATCCTTTTTCTTATAGCGGCCTTTCTGGGAGAGAAATACGGCTGTATCCGGGAAGGAAGAATCCGGCAGGAAAAAATGTCTAAAGGACAAAAGCTCTGAGAGCTCCCCTCCTTTCGCCGCAGGAAAAATCCTTTAAAAAATTCAGACAGCCTGCCGGTTTCCCGCTTTGGGCACCGGGAGCACTGCCGTTGGCACTGCCCCAAAACTCAACTTTAACGCCGCCTGCCAACCGGGTCCTGTACGAAAGTCACAAGCCGAAATTGACGGAACCAAAAGAAAAACCAAAACAGCAAACCGGGGGATATTTTCACCATACAGCAAGGCGTGCGGAACTATAGAAGGCTCTACAGAAAAAATTCTAAAAAATTTGTACAGAAGAAATTCTAAAAAATTCCCCTTGACAGGAAGAAAAAGCCGTGGTAGAATACTCCATGCGCAGGCATAGTTCAGTGGTAGAATATCAGCTTCCCAAGCTGACTATGCGGGTTCGATTCCCGTTGCCTGCTCCACGAAAAAAACCTCTTTTGTCTACCAAGACAAGAGAGGTTTCTTCTTGCTTTTAGGGGCAAAATACGGCAAAAATCAGCAAAAACAGCTCAAAACATGGGTAGGAACGGTCATCGCGACCGCGCCACCCCCTGTTTTTTGCTTTGCAGCGGCCAAAATAGCACATTACTTTTTGCATTTCTTTACAGCAGCAAAGAACGAGAAAAAGCGTCGCTCTACGGGATTTGAATATATAAAAATGCGAAATAATTGGAACAAATCACGAAAAAGCGACTCAAACCTATTGAAAATTTACGTATTTTTTGGTAGAATACTTCTGTATAGTTATAATATATTAACAGCAAGACATAAAAGGAGGATTGCTATGGGGTTTTTTACGCCCGATCACGGAAATTACGAGGTCACTTATAAGGCCAGAACAATGCCTTTTATTGATAAAGATAAAGAGCCATCAAAGACAATAATCGTTGAGGCAAATGACTTAGGTGATGCGCGGAGGCAGACAGAGAAACAACTGAAATCCGCTGGATATAAGTTTATCATCATTGAACGCACGAAACTGATAAAGAGGACATCTGGAAGCCGCTCAGATTATCATGCATCGCGCACATACGCGCAGCAGGAGCCTCACAGCACATACAACGAAAGCGGCCATGAAAGTCATCGAAGCATATATCGTCCTGCAAACCATTCTGCGTCGCGCATATCGACACACACCGCAGGAGCAAGTACAAGTGGACGAAAATTCAAGACATCATATCTGTGGCCGATACTGATTCCTCTCGCGGCGATAGTTATTTTCATAGTGATTTTCGCTTTCGATTACATGGGACGCGTAAATGTCGAAGGTACATATTACCTTAAATCGATATCGGGGAATGTAGAATGCAGCGCGAATAGCGATGAAAATTATTGCGTGCTTGAAGACGGTACATGCACTTTGTATTTTACATTAACAAAGCCAGCAGGAAGCTCCGTTCGCACATTTACATACGACGGAAAAACTTTTAACAGTATTGAATTTGATAAAGATATCATCAAAATGAATCGGAACGACTGCATAGAAATAGAATTCGACTACGGAAATGGGCAATACAACATTTTTATCTACGAAAAGAAGTAGTTTAAGCATAGGAGAGCAGATAAATGGAAAAACATATTTTACTGAATGATTTTTTAAAAGTGCCAGATCCAAAGCGAACGAAGGTGAAATTCAACATACACGCAGGAAATGATGTTTCCGCATGGGATAATCTTATAGTTAATGATGATTGTGCGAGCGACGATGAGTGGATTCGCATGAATGCATTTAGGCGTAAGCAACCCAGCAACAATTTAGATAATGCAGAATACTTGCTGGCGTTTGCACAATATTACCCGCTCGGAGCGGAGTATTACATATTTGGTGGATATTACAAAGTGGAAAAGGTATATCCGGAAGTCTTGGAAGGTACAGGCTACAAATTAACCCCGCAAGACGAGTTTTCCGAATACCGCAAGCGTTTGATCATCAAGCTGGCAAAGCCGATCGGGCGAGATATATACACTAGATGGTATGAGAATTTGCCATCACAGTTAAACCCCGTAGTTTATGAGCTGGCACCGTCAACAAAGCTTGCTGACTTTCCGGGGTATGCAAATGTGTGCTTGACGCACAAAGATATGCAAACGATTTTTAATAATGAGGCAGCTGATTGGAAACGAGCATTATCGTTTGTCAAAGGCGTTTACTGTATAACAGACAGATCCAACGGTCAATTATACATCGGATCGGCATATAGTGATAACGAGGGAATTTGGCAGCGCTGGCGCAGCTATGCTGATGTAAATAATCTGACAGGTGGCAACAAGACATTTGAGCAAATGAAGAATAGTGGCGCGGATCATATCATCAATAATTTCACATATACGATATTGGAGATATTCGATATGAGAACGAAGCCAGAGGTGATCATCCAAAGAGAAGAATATTGGAAAAGAGTATTCCAGACGGTCGCATATGGCATGAACAATTAAGCATCAAATCGCTTTTCTTACCTGTTTTACGCACCGTTTAGTCGTTCTTTCACAAGCATGACGCTGAGTTCCATTCGTTTGGAGCTCAGCGTCGTTTTTGTGCTTGCCGCTCAACTCCGCCGGCAAGCGGCATCTTTTTGAGGATTTTTGGGATGCCTCGTGATTATAAAAGGCACAAAAAGTCTTTTCAAAAAGCACATTTTGAAAAAACGAACTGCAAAACCCAGGGAAATCAAGCAGAAGCACTTGACCTTCTCTGGGTTTTCTCTTTTAAATTATTTGCAAGCGGGACTTTTTTACCGCCCTTTTTTCATATTCCGTCAGGTCAACAGCATCCGGTCGTTGCTCAACTCTTTTCCGGCGGCCTCCTTGAACTTTAAAAGCAGATCGGAGATCGTCAGTCCGCAACGCTCCTCGTTTTCCACATCCATAACGATCTGACCGTTGTTCATCATGATGGTGCGGTTTCCTAAGTCCAGCGCCGCCTGCATATCGTGGGTAATCATCAGGCAGGTCAGATGCTCTTCGCCCACGATCCGATTGACCAGTGCCAGCACCTTTTCGGCGGTTCCCGGATCCAACGCCGCCGTGCATTCGTCCAAAAGAAGCAACTGGGGACGGGTGGCGGTTGCCATCAGCAGAGTCAGCGCCTGCCTCTGTCCGCCGGAGAGCAGACCCACCGGCTGATTCATCCGATCCTCCAGACCCATGCCGAGAAGCGCCACCTTCTCTCTGAAAAACCTCCGGTCGGCCTGGGAGGTCCTGTGCATCCATCCGCCTCTTCCGGAAGCCAACGCCAGATTCTCCTCAATGGTCATGCCGGGCGCGCTGCCCCGCATCGGGTCCTGAAAGAGCCGTCCGATGGTGCGGGCACGCTTATGCTCCGCTTGCAGGGTGATGTCCTTGCCGTCCAGAAGAATTCTGCCGGCGTCGGTGATGAAGCTGCCGGCAATCGCGTTGAACAGCGTGGATTTTCCGGCGCCATTTGCGCCGATGATGGTTACAAAATCCCCGTCATGCACCGTAAAGGAGAGATCGTTGAGAGCCAGCTTGGCATCCGGCGTTCCGGGATTAAAGGTTTTGAAAAGATGTTGAAGCTCTAACATTTCCCGTCGTCCTCCTTCCGGGTCTCTTCCGGTTGTCTGCCCTTCCTCAGACCGAAGCGGCGCTTCAGCAGAGGGAATTGTTCCTTCAGATAGGGAAGAGAAATCGCCAGAACCACAATGACCGAGGAAACCAGCTTCAGCATATACGCCGGCATATCCAGCCGGAGAGCCACGGTGTAAACCAGCCTGAAAATGAAGGAGCCGACCACCATGCCCAGAATCCGCAGGGGGATTTTCCGTTTGCCGAAAAATGCGCCGCCGATGAGCAGAGAGGCCAGGGCCACCGTGACCATGCCGGTGCCGATGTCAATATTCACCGATTTCTGCGACTGGGCCAGAAGGCACCCCGAAAGAGCGGTGAGGGAGTTTGAAAGACAAAGACCCACGATCGTGGTAAAGGTGGTGTTGACCGAAGAGGAACGGACCATATCCGGATTGTTTCCGGTGGCACGGATGGCAAGACCCAGCTTGGTCTTTAAGAACAACCCCAAAAGCAGTGCCGCCGCCAGAACGGCGATCAGCGCCACAAAAAGCTTGTTGTAGTCCTCCAGTCCGAGCTTTTCAAGAAGACCCTTGGCCATTGTGAACACCGTCCCGGTTTTGTTCATGTTCAGAACCGACGAACCGTCCATCACCGCAATGTTGATGGAGTACAGCGCGGTGTTGACGATGATTCCGGCAAGCAGGCTGTTGATGCCCATTTTGGTTTGCAGGAGCGCAACCACAAAGCCCGAAAGAATTCCCGCCGCCATAGCCGCCGGAATAGAAAGCCAGGGATGCCCGCCGATGGCCACCACCGCCCCCACTGTGGCGCCCAAGGTAAAGCACCCATCGGTGGAAAGGTCGCAGACATTCAGCATGGAATAGCTTAAGAACAGCGCCAAAGTGGTAAGAGCTCCGAAAAGCCCCAGCTCCAGCGCAGTTTGGATCAGTGCAATCGACATTTCAGTCTCCGTTCCTTCGTAATTTTTGCAGTTTCGGAAAAAGGCTTTCCGGGCGAAGCGAAAGACCGTTCCGCCTCACCCGGATTCCGGAATTACTTTTCAAATTCCTCGGCAGTTGTGATGGATTGAACCTTGGTGCAGTAGGGAGCAAAGATCGTCTTCAGCTCCTCAAAATTGTATCCCAGCTTCTCGCAGATTTCGGTGTTGATCGTGGCAGTGCCGTTGTCAAAGGTGCGCACATTCATGGAAGAAACCGGTTTTTTATCCACCAAAATCTCGCAAACCATATTGGCAGTCTCTTTACCCAGATTGGCATAGTCCACACCGTAGCCCAAGAACGCTCCGTTCAAGGCGAAGGAGTCAGCACCTGTATAGTGGGGAATCTTGGCATCGGCCAAAATCTCATAGATGGCAAGCTCGGCCTTCATCACCGTGTTGTCGGTGGGTGTAAAGATCGCTTCCACCTTTTCAGCAACCAGATTCTGGGCGGCCTGAATCAGTTCGTCGTTGGTTCTGCCGGTTTTTTCCACCACGGTCACACCTTTTCTCTGAAGATAACTCTTGGCCGTCTCGATCGCGGTCTTGGAAGAATCCTGACCCACATCGTAAAGCAGACCCACCTTCTGAATCTCCGGGTTGGCGGCAAACATCAGGTTCATCACAGCCGTTGCATCCAAAAAGTCGCTTGTGCCGGTGATGTTCTCTCCCGGTTTATCCAGCGCTTCCACCAGCCCTGCCGAAACAGGATCCGAAACGGCGGAAAACACCACCGGGATTCCGCTGTTCTCCGTGGCGGCCTGCATGGCCATAGCCACCGGTGTGGCCACACCGATCATCAGATCCACCTTGTCGTTCTTGAAGTTCTCGATAATCTGGTTCATCACATTGGAGTCTGCCTGGCAATTCTGAAGCTTCACCGTAAAGGTCACATTCTTCTCTTGACCCAGCTCCGCCAACCGGGATTGAATGTTGTCCACAATCTGATTTAAGGACGCATCATCCACATAGTTGCAAATACCGATGACAAATTCATTTTCCTTTTTGTTCTGTCCGCAGGAGGCAAAACACCCTGCAAAGCAAAGAAGTACAAGCACCAACGCAATAATCTTTTTCATTTTAATAGACCATCCTTATCTCTTTATTTTCTTTTTTCATGCCGAAGTGCGGCTCCTTCTGCCGCTTTTCCCTGCGAAATTTTCCGCAGTTCCGTCTCATTGTTCCGGGCGCCCGGACCAAAAACTTTTTCAGGCGCCGGGGCGCCAGCTCTTTTCCAATATATACATACCGTTCCTCCTGAAAAAAACAAAAAATCCTGTCCCGCAACAAACCAACTGTTGCCGGGACAGGAAAAATTCCTGCGGTGCCACCCTGCTTGACGGAAAACCGTCCTCTCATGCGTACAATCATACGCCGACCTTTTTTCACGGAGGGCCTTTCTCTCCGTCTCCCATACTCAAGAACCCGAAATCCACTCTCGGCTCCTCTTTCCGGTCGCCCTCGGAAGTCCATTCAGTCCTGTGGTTTCTGCCGCAATCCCACCGCCTGCGGCTCTCTTGAAGAACGGAAACAGAACCTACTCACTCTTCCTCATCGGTTTACCAAAGTGTAGCACACACTTTTTTCTTTGTCAAGCCCTTTTTTCAAAAAAATTCATTTTTTCAAAAAAGTTCATTTTTTCTTCCGCTGTTTCGAACCGGCAAACCTACCTTCGGGCTACCTCACCGAACCGAAGGGACAGATTCCTGAAAACAGCGACCTCACTCTTTCAGAAGAGCTTGGCCAGCCCTCCTTCGGAGGTCTCCCGGTAGTGGGCATTGATGTCTCTTCCGGTATCGTACATGGTTTTCACCACCATATCGAAGGAGATCTTGCGGGTACCGGTTAAGAAATTGGCAAGGGAAAGTCCGTTCAGCGCCCGCATGGCGGCAACGGCGTTCCGCTCGATGCAGGGAATCTGAACCAACCCGCAAACCGGATCGCAGGTCAGACCCAAATGATGCTCTAACGACACCTCTGCGGCATACTCGATCTGATCGATCCCCATTTCAAACAGCTCCGCCAA
>ULVD01075208.1_pt1 | contig 10990 bp, 2 predicted proteins | sample 1959101 | NCBI WGS metagenome assembly ULVD01 (sample SAMEA4835777, study PRJEB28245) | human gut metagenome | biome: gut microbiome; material: fecal sample | place: Denmark | collected 2008
TGTACGCCCTCGCCTACATAGAAGCTCCTGCTGCACTGACCATCATAACGTTCACGTCTGATGTACTTGCCGTCCTTCTTCTCCTTTTCGTCCTTTTCAAGACCTTTGGAAGCAGTGATCGTAAGGTAGCCGCTGTCAAGCTTCAGCGATACATCTTCTTTCCTGAAGCCCGGCAGATCGATATCAAGCTCGTAGCTGTTGTCGGTTTCGCGGACATCCGTCTTCATAACGTTCTTTGCGTGTTTGCCGTAAAGCGGATCGTTCTTGCCGAATACCGACGGCATATAAAAGTCATCATTAAAGAAATTGTCAAATAAGTTTTCATTGAAAATTGCGGGTAACATAAGTCATTCCTCCATTCATTCCAAAGCGGTCTGTTCTTTAAACGCAGTGCCGAACATTTGTTGCCCTTGTACCTTCCGGAGACCCTCTCTCTTTCTTTGTACAACTACATTATAGCACACTTTTTAGCACTGTCAATAGGGGAGTGCTAATTTTCACAAAATCTTCTTAAAAGTGTGACAAATTTGACATTTAGGAACGAAAACACGAAATGTAATTGCGCATTATCGGCGCTTTTGCGTGCGAAAATAACGTCCCGCTGTAAGAAAATGTTCCTACAGCGGGACGCTTAAATGTCAATATTATTGTATCATGCGTACAGGCTCATGATAGTCGGGGTCGTTTATCATAGCTGAATTTATCGTTGTGTTATTAAGAGCAGTCTTGCCGTTCGTAAAGCCTACATCTACCGAATAAGTGCCTGAGAGAGAAGTGATCTGTATATCACTTCCTGCGGCGCACAGAGCTCCTTTTCCCTCAGAGCTGCCTATACCGGCAACCTGTTCGCCTTCGATATGAATTTTAAAGTCGGAGCTATTTATATTTATGTTGCATTCGGTCTTGCGACAGCCGACAGCCGCACCGCGCATTGCCTTCATAAGAAGATCGAATGAAGCATTACGGATATCTATACTTGATGGATTATCACCGTCAAGCGCAGAGAGCGCGCCCACGCAACCTGCACGTATGCCGAGCGCTCTCAGTATGAGCTTTGTGCCGTTTATTCTTATATCCACATATCCGCACAGTGAGCCGAGAGCTACCGCGTTGTCGCCGGAACAGTTTATATCTATAATGGCGTTGCCTGTTTCGATGCCGCAGCTTCCGTCATATGAGCCCACGCCTATGCAGTCTTTTCCGGTCGATGACATATTTATGCTGCCGCCCAGCAGTTTTATCGGCATTTCGCTTGATGACACACCTCCGCCGATACAGATACCGTGATCTCCGTTTGCCTGCATCTCAATACTGCCGGTCATATCTATCGTTATTTCTCCGAAAGTATCGTTATAACTGCTTCCTATACAACAGCCGTCATTTCTGTATGAGTCAATATAAAGACTTCCGTCACCGGTTATTGTAAGCTTTGCTGTGTCGGGTACAAGTATACCGTCGTAGTTAAGTGTGTTCTGACCTTTGATCTCTATTGTAGCATCGGAATTTTCGCCTATCTGTATGCACTGACGCATACCGCTCTTGATATTCACATTATCAAGTATGATCCTGCATTTTGAACCGTTTTCGGTCTTTATCACAAATGTGGCATTATCACAGCCGTTAGCCGTAAGATGAACCGAAGCGCTTTCGACTATAACTCCTGTGTAACGCTCGGAAAGCATTTTTTCAATATCTAATTTTTCGTTTTTGCCGTCCTTTACGGTATAATATCGAGCTACCTTTATATTGGGACGGTGCATATTGAGCATTCTCATCTGCTCGGCAATAGTATCCGATATATCGGGGACGATTTCTTTCTGCGGTCTTGCCGTGTAGAAGCCCTGTATATAGTCTGCGCCTCTGCGTATAGTAACGCTCATCTCGTCATATGTTTCAACGCCCTCGGCAAGGACCTTAATGTTATTCAGCCTTGCAAAATCGATAATTCCTGTCAGGAAGTGCTGTTTTTTGACGTTTGTATTGATATCTGTAATAAGCGAGCGGTCGATCTTCAATACATCGGGCTGCAGACTGAGAACCGCCGCAGTGTTTGAATAACCGCTTCCGTAATCATCGATCGCGATCATACAGCCGTGTGATTTGAACAGCTGCCGCAGTTTTGCTATCTTTTCATCTGTAAGATCCGCCTGCTCTGTAAATTCAATTACCAGCTGAGGCATTATATCGCCGTACTTTTCGCACAGTCTGTTAAAATCATACTCTGTTATCATATGGTCCGGCACAGAATTTATGAATATCTTTTTTTCTCCGAAACGCGAACGGTTCTTGCTGACTATATCAAGGACATTCTCAAAAGTAAGCCGCTCTATGTCATACAGCTTTCCGTGCTCGCGTGCAATGCGGAGTATATCAAGCGGCGACGAACCCTTAGGACGCATAAGCGCCTCATAGGCATAAACAGAACCGTCAACGGTCGATACTATCGGCTGGAAGCAGTAACTGAAATTGTTGTCGTCAATAAGGCTCGTCAGAAGCTTTGAGTCGGAATAGCTGTTGCACTCCGTAACATATTCTTCTGCCGAAAACTCCCTGTTTATGCTTCCGAGCGCTTTGGCTCTGAAAAGTGCAAAGTCGGCATAGTTTATCATCATATCGATAGTAGCCGCCTGCGTAGGATACCAGCAGTAGCCTACAGTTATAGTGAATGCTTCACTGCGGGTTTCTATGGTATTTCCAAATTCATCGGTCAGTCTGCACCTGCTGACTGCATCGTACATTTTCTTTATAATATCGTTAATTTCTTTTTTTGCCATCTGGCGGAAGAAAACTAAAAAGTCTTTGTAGCTTTTCACACCTATGATGACATTTTCGGAATTAAAACGTTTAAGTGCGTTTGCCGCCGTGGCAATGCAAAGTGATGTCTTATCATAATTAAGCTCGCTGTCTACACGTTCTATACCGTTGATATGTACAGCCGCCATACAGCATTGAGCGGTGCCGCTTATCTGACTTATCATACTGCGTACACGGCGTATGAAGTAGTCGCGTGTGTACATACCCGTAAGCGTGTCATACTCTTTGATATCGTCCTTCGGGTTGCGCGCCTGCATTATCTGCGTTACGTCCTGTATAAAGCCGAGCAGATAGTCTGTATCATATACTATCTTTATCTTTATGTAGCTTGTTTCTCCGCCGGCAGTATACATATATATATTCTTGTGACCCTCTACCTGATTTTCGTTCAGACTGTCAAGCAGAGCGTAAAACTTTTCTTTATTCATGTTGTCGCCGCTGATATGAAGCATTGCGGCAACGTTTTTGTCATAGTATGCTTCGTTCAGGTCGTGCGGAAGTTTAAATACACCGATAGTGGGGAAGTTATCCAGAAATATATTCCAATCATGGCGGCTGTTGCCGTCTTTATCAAAAAAGCTCATATGATATCCTCCCAAACTGTAATGCTAACGCTATTATACAATTTTTTACTGTAAAAGTCAATGCTGTTTTAACAATATGCACAAAATAGACAAAATTATAAAACTGTTTTGTATGATTTTAACAGTTGCGAAACGATTTAAAAAGAGTGCTGATGCAACGTGTATTTTTTCTTACAATTCTGCAAGATTTGGAAAAGCCGCCTTTTTTTATTATAAAATAGAATAAGAAAACTATACTTCAGCAGACTGTCGAAAACCTCTTGTAAATATTAAAATGGGGTGTCTGGTGTTGCTTGGATCGGGAGCGGTATCTCTGCGGTATGCCTTGTGGCTATCTCCCGTACACCGCTTTTGTGAAAATTATACAGTTCAGCGACAGACTGTTATACTTTTCGATACTTCAAACACTCAGAGAAAGGACGGTAGTTTATATGGTATCTATGAAAAAGCACCGATATAAAACCATATTGTCGGTATTTTTTGCGTTGCTGCTGATATTGTCAACAGTTTCGTTGGCGGTTTACGCCGCAGAAGCTTCGGCACTTTCGGCAGAGCTTATCACCGACAAGGAGGAGTATGCGGAAAGCGAAGATATTTCCGTAACGCTCAGAATAAAAAACACAGGGGAAAACAAGCTGAGTGATATAGCTTACAGCCTGACGGCTCCCGATGGCTACCGGCTTAAAAGCGGAAGCCTTAAAGGCACTGAAGACGAACTCAGAGCAGGCGGTACATTAAGCTATGATAATGTATTTTCGGCTGTCGTTGCCGTTCCCGAAGAGCCGGGAAATTCGGATAAGCCGGCAAGCCCCGACACAGGCGTGACCGTAAATCCCGTGATACCGCTTATAACTGCGGTCGTATGTGCGGTAGCGCTTCTTATTCTGAATAAGAAGAAGGCTAAAAATCTTATGGCGCTTGTGCTTTGCGCATCGCTACTTTCGTCGGCTTTGCCGCTTGACGTTGCCGCAGATGAGATAAAAGCGGATATTTCGCGCAGTGCGGATATAACGGTAACAAAGGACGTTACCGCAGGCGGAGTGAAAAAGACGTTCACGGCGAGAGTGACCGCAGGCGAGTATGGCGGAAACGTAACCGTTACATATGACGCACAGGGCGGCAAGGAGATCGACAGTCTTACACTGCCTGTCGGTGAAACTGTCGGCAGACTGCCCGATACAGTAAAAGAAGGCGCTGTACATAACGGCTGGTATCTTGACAAGGAGTGCACCGAGCAGTTCTACGAAGACGAGCCTGTTATGCAGGATATGACGCTTTATGCGGGATATGACGAGGACGGTATAAAGCCGGAAACACCTGATTATAACGAGATAACGATCTCTGACGCTCCCGAGGACTTTTCGTTCTCACTGGTCTCACAGTCGGGTATAACAAGCGAAAACCTACAGGATATAATCAGTATAGAATGCGAATACGGCGATATGCCGCAGTTTGACGTTGAAAACACTGCAAGCGGCACATATACTGTAAAGCCGTCGGAAGGCTGGACAGCGGGCGGTGCATATGTACTGAGCCTTATAGATAACAATGTACGTTTCAGCGGTATAAATTCGGATATACTGCCCGATGAACAGATAAAGACAATAACGCTGTTTATCTACAGAGAAGAAACAAACAATGTAAAGCTCAAGGACGGTATAATCACAATTCCGTCAGGTCGTATCACGGAAGATGAAGACAGCGAATATATCCGTATATCCAAAGACGAGTTTGAAACGCTCGGGATCGAAAACGGCACTGTAATATTCTCAGACAATGCACAGGACAGTGAAAAGTCGCGCTATATGAACGTTATATCATATGAGCTTGTCGGAGATGAGTACAAGATACTCGTTGAAAGCAGTGACGTTGACGATATATACGATGAGCTTGACATTTATTTCAGCGAGAAGTACGTTGACAACGAGGTACTTGCAGAGTCGGTCGATACCGAGGAGCTTGTTGCAAAGCTGTATGACGGCGAGGGTACACAGCAGCTTACATATATGCTTGCCGCAGCCCTTTACGACAGCAAGACAGTAAGAGAACTCGGCGACGGCAATGCACCGTTCGAGCTGATGTCAAACACCTATATGGACGGTGTTGACTGGAACGACAAGCAGATAAAGCTGAATATCAAGGAGCTGCTGGAGGGACTTACCATCAGCGCTAAGGTCGGTACGGCAAAGAACAGTAATTTCAGTTTTATCAACGGTTTCCCTAACGAACAGGACTGGACGGCGCTGAATATCACGTTCAGCTATGAGGTGACGCTCAAAAATAAGGTCAAGCTCGATGCAGAGGTTGCGATCAGCGAGTATTTCATTATCGGAGTAGGCGGCTCGGTAAACTCTAAGCGCGATTTCAACGCAAAGTTCCTGCCGCTGTCACAGACAGACGTATCCTTCAAGATACTTGTAAGCTCAGCCGATGAAGAAGAGGACGGCAATGGCAACAATAATAACAGTGAAGAAAACAAGAGGGACGTTTCTGTTGAGATAGAAGCGATCTTAAACGGCGAGGATAAAGACAGCAGTAATATCATAAAGGACGTACAGGAGATGCTTGACAGCAAGGGCGGAGCGATCAGACTGTGCGAGGTAAATCTGTTCAGCGCAACGTTTATGCCGATATTCCCACTGTCAGTAAAGATGGAGCTGAACTTTGTCGTAAATGTGTCGTTTGCGGCAGGTATAAGTATGGAAGCGTCCATACTTCAGGCAAAGGGCATAGGAATACGCGGTAATATCAAAAATCCGTCATCTATAAATGTCTACAGATTTATAATGGCCGGCGACGACCGTTACATATTTGATATGTATGCATACGGTTATCTCGGAGTAGAAGCGGGAATAGAGGGTAAGGTATCTGTTTCACTCCTGGGACTGAATGACCTCGGCAGTGTAGGCGCGGCTCTCGAAATAGGCGCTTATGCGGATCTTTACGGCTATCTGCATTACCATTCGCAGGATATGCGTATGAATAAGTATTACGCTTCTCCAAAGGAGAATTACTCCGACCTGCAAGGCGGAATTTACTTTGAGATGGGTATATATATAAAGATATCCGTATTCGCCGAAAGCAAGCTGTTTAACAAAAAGGCAGAGCTTGCAAAGCAGTTCAAATTCCCGTTGTTCGGTGTCGGCGACAAATATATCTATGCGGATAAGCCGACGCTTGACGGAAACACCGACATAATACTGCGTGAAACGGATACAAACGTATACGAGATAGACGGACTTATCCCCGCGCAGGGAACATATCTTGATATAACTACAGGCAATGTCGTTACACGGCAGATGAACAGCAACGAGTTCAAGGCGGCTTGCTACAGTAAGTATTTCAAGGTAACTAAGAACGACAGCGGCAGGATAACTCTTACCGTATCTCCCGATGCCCCGAGCAAATACACAAGCGGTCTTCTCAGCTGTATATTGCGCGTATACTATACGGGCGGTCAGAATTTATTGTTCACGTCCGACACAGAAAAGCTGTACTATGACGCGGATAAGGGTACTTATGTAAGCAGAAAGTACATCGGTGACGTAAATGTATACTATTATCGCAATGGCGTAGACTTCCCGCTTGAGGATAAGGACAAGACAGCAACACTCAAGTTTGCGGTATCGGCTGACGGCAAGACGGAAACAGTCGACACTGTGACAGTACAGAAGGGCGGATATGTAAGCGGCTTCTCGCTTGCAGTTGCAAACTACTGTAATTCAAACGGCTATATCTATGACACGTCGCTGTTTGATACAGAGATACAGCCGTACTACTGGCTTAGTGAGGATACGGTCATAACGCTTAATACCCACACCGCGCAGAAGCTGTACTCGGTGGAATACTTTGACTCAGGAATTGACAAATGGGTAAGCGAGCTGTGGGCAACAGACTATCTCGATGACATAAAGATGTTTGACAGATATAAAGCGCCTGTGAACAGTATCACCCACTTTGCAAACTTCGGTATCGACAGAGCAGACGGTATGAGATATCAGATGTATATGAAGGATTCTCTGACCTACCGTTACTATGACAGCAGTTATTCCGGCAGCGTGTACGGGCTGGATACTACAAAACCGCTTGCCGTAAATTACGGAAGCGAAGAAGAGCTGCTCTCTTTCAGAGCGGAATACGAAAAGCAGTATCCGACTGCCTACAGCATTATGCTGAAAGCTAATTATCTGTCGAGAAAATGCATAATCGATATTTACAATGAAAGCGGCTATGCAGGTGCAAGATATGTTGCTTACGGCGATGAGTTCACTGTACCGGATACATTCATCGACGACCTGAACAGCAGTAAGGATAAAGAGCTTGTCGGCTGGGATATTGACGGTGACGGCAATGCTGATATCGCCCCTGACGAAAAAATAACCGTAAAGGGTGATATGAGGCTGAAGCCTGTTATGAAGAAAAAGCTGTACACGGTAACGGTAAGACTTGCGGATTATACCGAAAGAAAGTTTGACGTTATTTACGGCAAGCCTTTACCGCAGGAGCTTGACCGACTTATAAACAGCATTCCCGACAGTCCGAAGCCGGACAGCGAGGATTCGTTCTACGAGCCGTCATATGTGCTTATTAAGAGCGATGTTACGGTAGGCGGTTATACGGCAGGCGAAACTGTAAGGTACAACGGCGATATAAGCATTATGCCCGAGGGCAATATGTACTTCGAGATAGTTCCTGCGAAGCTGTATCACTACATAACGCTTATCGCAAACGATGGCGGCGGATTCAGATATACCGATGAAAACGGCGCTGAAATAGAATCAGACAGGATAAGGACTGTTGTACAGGACGGTTACCGTTTCGCAACGGCATTTTACGGATATTCCGCATTCGCACCTGAGGACACATACACTACCGAATATCTGCTGTCGTATTTTGTGGACGCAGACGGAAACAGGATCGGTACTAACGATATTGTGAAGAAGCCCGGCACTTATTATATGAAGTGGAACACCAACGACAGACGCTGCCGGATAAACTATGATGTTTATATTTACAACGAGCACGGAGCGGAGGTTTCACATGAGATAAAGGCTGAGTTTGAGGGCTACAGACCCGAATATGACGAGCTTTGTAAAAAGTATGATGCCGAAGTTGCGGCGCTTACAAGCTACGAGGACGAGTACTACACATACACGCTGAAAGAAGAGCCTGTAAACGATGAAAATACAACAGATGACGGCAAGACCTACAAGACTATAATTGTAAGGTGGAACAGAGCACCCAAGGAGTTTGATGTAACGTTCGACTATGACAACGGCACAGAAAATGAAACGGTAAAGGTAAAGTACGGCTATTTGTATCATGCAACGGCAAGCGCTGTAAAGGACGATAAATACAGTGATTACGAGCTTTCCGGCTATGATCTTGACGGTGACGGCAATGTTGATGTACAGCCGGGTGAGTCATTCAGAGTCACAGGCGATATGAACCTTAAGGCGGTATGGAGTGCCACCTACAAGCTTTACAGCATAGTGTTCTATGCTATGAGCGGTGAGTTTGATGACGGTACGGTGCACTATGAAATAACAGGCAAATACGGCGATACTGTTTCGCAGTCCGGCATTCCCGTACCTACAGCTCCTGAGGGCTATGAGTTTGCAGGCTGGGACGGAGAGATCCCGGCAACGTTCGGTAATGATGACGGTATTCTCAAAACCGAGCTTAAAGCAACCTATAAGCTGAAAAAGATGACAATAACCTATCGTCTTGTAAACCTTGATACCAACAAGGTTTACGAAAGCTATAAAACAGCCGAATTTGACTACGGAACGGTGTTCACGGCTGATATGCTTGAGGTATCTCCTGATACAGACGGCTGTCTGTTCGGCGGTTGGCTGTATGAAAACAGCAATTCGTTCATCGGCAAAGCGATAAAGTCCGATATGACGCTGACAGGTACAATAACCCCTGTTTATGTTATCTACTCGCTTGACGGTGTTGAAAGCTCAAGAGAAAAGGCAAAGATCGGTTCAGAGGTCACCGTAAAGGAAAAGGCTGACGGCTATCTCGACTGGACGACAGAAGATGTCACAGTCACAAGCGGCAAATTCACAATGCCGTCAAAGAATGTAGCATTCACAGCCGAAAAGGATCTCAGCGGATATCTGACCGTTTCTGACGGCAGTGCAAGCACGATAATAGATACCGAAAGCAAGACGTTCATCAGCAACAAGGCAAGCGGCTTTGAGTATGATACAGCTACCGGTATACTGACAGTGACCGAAAACGGTCTTAAGCTGTCGGGTGTCGGAAAGAATATAATGCTGTATATTAAGCAAAGCGTTTCGGATATTACGTTTGAAAATCTTACGCTTACGGCAGGAGATATGAACGGCGCAAAGCCCGACGATTTTGGCAACAGCGGAAGTATAGGTGACGGACAGGGTTCAGCTGACACATATCTGATGTTTGTCAGCTCGAACAGCCTTAAGGTGAACATAAACGGAAATGTTACGCTTTCTAAACGTAACACGGCAACTACTGCCAACTTGTTAGCAATATATCAGTCACACCTCGACTACACCGATGCAACACCGATGAGCATGGAATTTGTCGGCGGCGACAGCCCGAATTTCACAGTAACGGGAAATACATACGCTATACAGAGTATGGGCAGTGTTGATTTCAGCGATATGACATTTACAGTAGCAGCCGAATATTACGGCGTACACGCTGAAACAATCCGCTTTGACAGATGCAGTATAATAACAACAGGTCTTGCGGGAACGAACATAGAATCGTCAACCGGCATATACAGCAATGACCTTTCGATCGTTGACTGCAGCTTAGACATAAGAACCGGAATATTCGGTGAAACGATTGATATTTCGGGTGCTACAGACGGAAAAGTTACCTCCGGATATGGTGGGGCAGTTATGGTAAAGTGCAAGACGGCGGGCTGGTCGGAAACGGCAAGCGGACTGCTGACGGTGGCACTTGACAAGGGACACTCCGTACTGTTTACGGTATCGGCAGGAAATTCGGCAATTCAGGCGTTTGACTTTGACGGCGGTGAAAACAAGGTAGTTTCCTATCCGCAAACTACGGTGCCTGATAAGGAATTTGAGCTGACGAAGGATTTTTACTGGCTTCTCAAAGAGAAAAACGGTTCGGCGCTGATAAATGAGATAACATTCTCAGGCAAATAACAAGTACCCCCGACAGGCTAACCTGTCGGGGGTATTTTGCACATAAAAGGAGCTGTGACACATTTCCTCAGCTTATCAAGTTCCATTAAAATCACAATGCAACATATTGCAAAAAAAGTCTGAGCAATAAATATACAGCCAACAACGCTGGAAACAGTTCCCATACCGACAAGGTGTTAATAATTTCGTGAGTAAATCCGTCCAACTGCACTGTCACCGAAATTTCCAAAAAACGCACTATCCAAAGATATTTGTACAGTCCCCCGGGTCGAACAGAGCGTAGCGTCCCGCTTATAACGGCTTTTTAAACGCAATCGTTTGTGTGTCTTATAGCCAACACTCCATTATGGCAGAAGAGAAAAGGAGTCAGGAAAGAGGGAGAGTGAGGGAGAAAACCTAAGGGGAGAGGGGAAAGCGCCTTTG
>ULVD01082375.1_pt1 | contig 10983 bp, 5 predicted proteins | sample 1959101 | NCBI WGS metagenome assembly ULVD01 (sample SAMEA4835777, study PRJEB28245) | human gut metagenome | biome: gut microbiome; material: fecal sample | place: Denmark | collected 2008
GCCACGCCGAAAATTCCGCCCAGAATAAAGTTTTCCTTGGCTGAAATCAGAAGACAGCAAAGGGTGGCCGCCGCCACATTGGGAGAAAATCCGAAAAAGGTTATACTGCCCAAGCTGTAAACCAGGGCGAAGGAGAAAGCCCCTGTCGCTGCAGTTTGATAAATCCAGGGGGTGCGTATCCCTGAAGAAGCTCCTTTGAACAGAAATGTAAACACGCCGGAGGCCAAGAGAGATACAAGCAGGGCAAAGAGCGCATGAAGGGTAAAATCTTCGGCAATGCAGGTGTACAGTCCGGGCACAAGGGAAAGAAGCGAAGCGGCAAAGGCGTAAAAGAGCGGGCCCGGAGAGAATTCTTCTGCAGATGTTCTGTTTTTATGAAAAACGGTGAGACGCAGGGTCAGGATCAGTGTGTACAGGGAAATAAAGAGAAAGGGCGGAAATCCCCGGGCAAAAAAGGAGCCGAGACAGCATCCTGCCCAGATTCCCCAGAGGTGGCTGTCTGCCGAGGCGAGCAGGGAAATGCCGAAGGGATAGCTGCCAAACAAAAAGGATCCCTGCGCAAAGAAGAAACCGATTCCGAAAGAAAGAAGTCCTTTTAAAAGCTCTTCTTTTCCGGCCTTCAGAAACTCCGGATTTTTCAGTTTCTCCTCCAGTTGTTTTTTCCATTTATCCAAAAGGGCTGTCACCCTCCTTGGTTCTTCTTTTCGGTTCATGGCTTGTCCCCCCCTTTTTTTACAGTATAGCAAGGAGGGATCGCACAGTCTGTCGAAAAGGGGAAACGAAAGAGGCTGACCAAAGAAAAAAAGGGCGTTGCAGATAGACTCTGCAACGCCCTGCTTCAACAGAAGAGTAAAGCGGTTTATCCTTGACCCGGATGCTTACCGTACAATGATATAGCTGTTGGCCACGGGTGCCTCATAGGTCGTATCGCTCACCTTCACAGTGCCGGTGATCTCCACACGGAGCACACCCGTAGCAGTGGTTTTCACAACAGTGTCCAAGGCCACCTTCGCCTTGCCGCCCGTGATGGTGTCGGACTCGCCCACAAGAACTCCTTCCGCATTGTAGACAGAAATCTTCAGGTCCACAATGGTCTTGCCGGAGGCCACCGAAGCCGTACCGGTTACGCTTACGCCGCCTTCGGTCTTCTCGGCAGTTGCCGTGTAGGCGGTCTTGATGGTGGAATCGAACTCGGGAACCATGACCCACTTGACCTTGTCAGACAGCGTATCCTTCACTTCGACCAGAACCACATTGCCGTCCGCATCCACGCCCAAAGCGAAGGTGGTTGTCTCGGTAGCCAGATAGATGCATACGGTACCGTCGTCATTGTAGGAGAATCTCCAGTTCTGGAGGAAGAAACGCTTTCCGGGAACATCGACTGTTCCGCCGTCATCGCTGTTCTGCAGCTTTGCCTTTACGGCCACACCGGGCATATTCTCGGCAATGTCCAAAGCTCTGTTGTAGGTGGTGGACTTATCGTTCTGGGTGGTCAGAATGTTGTATTTGGGAATATAATCTGCATTGTATTCCGTGCCGTATCTGATCTTGCTGAGAATCTGGAACAGCAGGGAACCGGATTTTTCAGCGCCGGAGCCTGCCACCAGGTAGACGGAAGATTTTCTGGTGATATATCCGCCGGTTTCCACATTCATCAGTCTGTAGTAGTTACCAACGGAAAGATCTCTCTTCACGGTGTCGGAGAAATCAAAGATGCAGTTCTCGCTGGAGGAGTTTCCGTTCAGAACCTTTCCTTCCGGATAGACCGAGGAGGTGACTTCCGTACCGTCAGCTGTGTAGATACGGATGCTCTTCAGGGTGACCGGCGAATCCTTAGAAGTGGAAATAACCTCAATGCCGAAACGGAAGTCGGTATAGGATGTGCCGTCGGGCATGGAGTTCAGAAGTCTGGTCATGTTCACCAGGTACACGGCGGTGCCTTCGCTGCCGTCCACACGCCCGCTGAAGTTGAACCAGTGCTTGGTGTTTTCGGCTTCGCCTTCCTTCTTGTCGTTCACGCCGTAGGTGGTGGCGGAAGTGCCGGAAGAGTACGCAGTCTGATACTGAGTCAGCTTATTGGAGCGGCCGATCACATCGGTTCTGCTCATCTTGATGGTGAAGGAGTTCCGGTTGGCAACCGACAGCTCCACAAGAGCATAAAGAGAGGGCATTTTGGTGGTCACATCGCAATCCCAGTAGGTAAATGTGAACACATCCAGCGCCAGACCGCGCTCCTGCTTGTCGGGAATCAGATCTTCAAAGTCTTTATCGAAGCTTTCGCTTTCGGACTTACCGTTCAGAGCATCATACATCATCCAGGCATAACCGTTGGTGCCCCAGGTATCGTCGCTCACATTGCAGACTAAGAAGGCACCGGTCATCGTGGTCTTGCCTCTGGTGTAGGTAACGCTGTCATCATAGCCCAGAATGCAGAGCTGATAGGGGGAGGTTGTACCGTTTGAGGTGGAAACATTGGTCGCAAAGGGAATCACGGTGTCGCCGGATTTGGCACTGCCGGTGTCGGAATCCAGGGTCACATAGGCCCAACGATCCAGATAGTTCTGTGCCACAACCACATTTCCGGTCACCAGGGCGTCCTTGACTTTCTTCAGGAACTTCTGGCCGTTGGTGCTGTTGGTGATCTTGATGCAGTTGTCGATAGCGTCAAAGTAACCGATTCCGGTGGTCAGACGATCCTTGTAGGAGGTATTGACCTGCTCGTAACGGTTCAGACGGTACTGCATGGCTTTGAAGGCATCCTCCTTGGAAACCTTCCATGCGGTGGAGGTGGTGTTGTAGGTATCGCTGTTCTTCATGATCTGGTACTGACCGAAAGACTGGCCGAAATAGTCGTCCCCAATGGTCAGACAGCCGTTTTCAATTAAAATGTCGTAGGATGCCGTCAAGGTGTTTGCGTACTGGCTGGTAAATTTGGGAGAGAAGCAGGAGCTGAAGTTGGTGCTGGGAGTAAGCGAAGTATCGCCCTTGCTTTTCAGATACTGAGCCACGGCATTGGTGAACTGCATATAGACCACTGCGTTGGCAGGGTTGCAGGAAACATCCTTATAGTTCGAGGACTTCAGAGGAGCGGGAAGAGTATCGTAGCCCACCAAAGTGAAGGAGGAGGGCAGAGACTCTGCTTCCTGATGGTCATAGATTATAGGAGTTTTCTTCAGATCGTTGAAAACCGGATTGTTGATTTCGCTTTCCGGCTTGAAAATTTCGTCTTTATTTTCACCCTGAGTAGGCGAAGCTGTCGTCGGATCATTGGTGCCCGCAGAAGCTGTCGGAGAATTCTCAGTCGGAGTGGCTGTGGGATTCGTGTTTGCGGTGGTGCTGGACGAGCAGGCGCTGAGCGCAACTGCCGAAGCGCACATCAATACCGCAAGCAGAAGGGCAAGATAACGTTTCAATTTGATTACCTCCAAAATTAAATTTTCTTATCTGGATAGGAACAGTATAGTCTAAAATAACCAAAAAGTCAAGTGCTTGGCAGAAGAATATACAAAATATTTATAATTCGGCACTATTTGAGAATTTTTAAGAATCCGTAACAGATCAAACCAAACGGTTCAGAAGCGTCTGCATCAGGCGAACCGCCTGCCCGGACGGATCGCTGCTTTCCAGTCTTAGGGAGCCTTCCACTGTCCGTGCAGACAAAAGCTCCGATTCTTCCAGCCGGCGGTGCAACTGCCGTGCCGTCCCCTCTGCGCCGTCAAAGAAGCGCACCTTTTCTCCGAACAGCTTTTGCAGAAGCGGTTTTACAAAGGGAAAATGGGTGCACCCCAGAACCACCGCATCGGGAGGGGCATCCAGATAGGGCGCAAGGGCTTGGCGCAAATACCCTTCGGTTTCGGGACAATCGGTTTTTCCCTGTTCGATCAGCTCCACCAGTCCCGGACAGGGCAGGAGGAAAAAATCAGCCTTTTCTTCAAGGCTTTTCAGCAGATGGCGGAATTTTTCAAGACAAAGGGTCATCGGTGTGGCCAGAATCAGAACCTTCGGATGCTCGGTAAAGGTAGCTGCCGGTTTGATGGCCGGTTCCACGCCGATGATGGGCAGTTGAACATAGCGCTGACGCAGGGTATCTGCCGCGGCTGCTGTGGCGGTGTTGCAGGCAATCACCAGTGCCTTTACCGGAACGGTTCTGAAATGCGTTAGGATCTGTTCGGAGAATTGCAGGACCTCTTCCGGTGTTTTGGTACCGTAGGGAGCGTGGGCGGAATCCCCGAAGTAGACAAAATCCTCAAAGGGCAATTCCCTGCGCAGGGCAGAGAGAACACTGATTCCGCCCACGCCCGAATCAAAAACTCCTATGGGACAGTCAGATATATTCTTCATAGATTCCATGAATCCTTTCTGTTTGGTTTCCAAATCTGAAAATGCAGGGTGGGTGCCGCAAAGACCGTTTGTGGCACCCACTGATTTTTATTTAACAATGTAGACAAGACTTGCTCCGAGCTTCTTTCCGTTTTGTGTGGGAACAATCAGATAGACGCCGGACTGTAAGGAGGTTTCGATGGTCAGCACGCCGTCTTTGGGCGTTCCTTCCAGCGTTTCCGTTAAGGTGTTCTCTTTGTAGATCTTCACCTTCAAAGCGCCCTCTTTGTAGCCGTTGGGAGTATGCACAGTCAAGGTGTGCCCCTTGTCAGCGGGCGTTACTTCCGTTCCGGGCGTGCGGACATCGGCAGGAACCAGCTTCCACAAGAACTGATCGGAGGAATCGGAACCCAGGCAGAAATCCTTGCCGTCATAGCCGAAAGCGTATTCGGGAGCGCTTTTCACCGAAATGCGCACCTGATCTTTTTCATCTACGGTAATTGTCCAGGTCTGGAAATCCGTCCGGTTTTTCCGAATGGGATTCATCTTCACAGTCACTCCGGATTTGATTTCCGATCCGGAAATATCGAACACATAATTGAGTTCTTCGTTCTTGTAGTTGTAGAAGAAGCAGTCACCCGATTCTTCGTCATAGTTCAGGTAAAAGGTAGTTTTTTCCTTGTCTGCGGTGCTTCCGGAGCTTAAGGCAAAACGGGTAGCGGTACTGCCCAAAGACAGCGTCTTTCCGGTCGCAACATGAACAAGCCGGAAGTCTCCGCTGCCGAGGTAGGCCTTCTTTTCGCCTTCCATGTTGAAGTAGAAAACAGCGGACTCGTCCTTGGGAAGCTTTTCTTCGTCCGGAGTGGTCACAGAGCAAAGCACATTCCCCTCTTCGTCAAGCAGCTTCAGGCTTCTGACGGTCACATCCTCTCCCCGGATCCTTACGCCCCAGATATAATCCTCAACATTGAAATCCTTCAGGGCAAGGGAATCAAAGGCGAATGCAAAATACCCGGTTTCCTCGGTGACGGAGGTGACATTTCCGGAAAGGGTAATGCCGGCATTTCCGACTCCCTCCAGTCCCGGAAGAACTCCTGAAACATGATAGCGCATGGAGGAGGGAGAAAAGACCATATAGCCTCCGTTTTTATCGGTACGGTTCAGTTCAATACACAGGTTGTTGCGGTTGACAACCGAAACCTCCGCTTCCACCGTCAGCTTGGGAGAACCGACTACAATATCCTTGTCCCAATAGGTGAAGCTGAAACGGTAGAGCGTGCCGGTCCGTTGGAATTCGGAGGTGTTGAAAGTCGCGGCAGAGCAGAGGAACACCTCTTTTGTGCCGTCTGTTCCGACGCTCATCCGGTTCAGCGCAAAGCAGATCCGGTTGGCGGCGGTCAGGTCGTCGGACAGGACCAGTTGGCTCACGCAGGAAGCGGAATTTAAAGCAAGATATCGGCCTTCCGAATCATTCACAGCCAAAAGCACCGAAGCATTTTTGAAGGCGGCGGATGCGTCTTCGACCAGATCCTTATAGGGAATCTCGGCAAAAACGCAGTTTTCGTCGGCAGTGGTGACCACGCTGAGCTTTCCGTCTTTATAGCTCACAAACTTTTTGCCGTCATGGGAAGCGATGTAGAAGGTGGCGTATGTCTTTTCCCCCTGAGTGTATTCGCCCACAGGAATGATCGTCGTGGTCAGGTTGGCATTGGAGGAGTAGGGAACAGAGGTGGTCAGGCTGTTCACGCAGACACCTGCCACACCGGTGTAGAAGGCGGGTACATTGAACAATGCAAATTCCGAAGTCTTGTTGCAGGCATCGTACATCATCCACACATTGCCGTTGTTGCACCAGCTGCCCCAGGAGTTGCGCACCAGAAAAGCGCCTTTCATGGTGACACCGCCCCTGGTGAAGGTGATGTCATCGTCATAACCGATGATGGCGACACAGTGGTTGCCGTCGGAAGTGGAGGTGGAGGATTTGTATCCGTTCCAGATGACGGACTCCCCGCGTTTGCCCAGATTTCCCACATCATCGGCAGAGAGGGTACCGTACTGCCAGTAGGAAGACCAACCGCAAATGGCGACAGCGTTGCCCTCATTGAGTGCCCGCTTGATTTTTTCAAGCAGCTGCTGACCGGTCTGATCGGTGGTCAACTGTCCGCCGTTGGTGCTGGCATACTCGATTTCTTCAAAATTGTTCAGGCGGAAGCTGAGAGCTTTGTACATATTGCCTTCTGCCACATCCCAAGCGCGGCTTTGATTGCTGTTCGCAATGGATCCGCCCCAGGAGTTTGAGGAGGAGGGGCCTTTTTCGGTAATGCAGATGCTCATGGGAAGGCATCCCGAGTCCTTCAATACATTATAGCAGTATTCCGTACCGGAACCGGAAAAGTTATAGGTGAATTTGGGAGAAAAAATATAGTCCGCATTTCCCGAAGAAGGGTTCCAGTTCAGTTCCGGATAGTACTTATTCATATACTGGGAGACGGCCACGGTAAACTGCGTATAGGTCACACCCTCGGAGGTGCAGCAGCCGATTCCGCCCTGAGCATCGGGCTTGGGCAGATGTTTGGTGCCCATAAGGGTGGAATATGCCGGCAGAGGCTCCGCAGGCTCTATGGTCGTGGCGGAAGGCGTATCTGTTTCTGTCGGCGTGGCAGGCGATTCCGTAGGTGTGGATACGGGTGTTTCCGTTCCGGAGGTTTCCGAACCGGCAGATTCGGAGGACGGAGCGGTTGTTGCGGGGCTGGTGGGTGCAGAATTCCCGGAAGTTGTGGAAGCACCGCAGGACACCAGGGCTAAGGAGATCAACAGAAGTGCCAGAAGCAAGGATAGGTTTTTTCTCAAAATATGTACCTCCGAATAATCCGATATAAACAATCGGAAACAAATTGACCGTGCAGAGCGCACGACCACTGTCATTTTATCTCTTTTTCCGCCGATTGTCAATAAATTTACCTGTTTTCGAAGAAGTGCTTTTGGAAAAACGGCGGATTATACAAAAAAGCGTCAGGCAATTTGTGAAAAATGCAGTACATTCTTCTGCCTGACGCTGTTCGGTTCTGCCCCGTTCCGTTTTTTTGGAAACGGGGATCAGTTCAACACAAAGGTGATCTTGCCGTTTTCGGCTTTTGCAGTAGCCAGGGTCTCCTTGTCGGAGTTGCACAGGGTGGCATCCACCAAAGCGGCCTTGCCTTTTCTGCCTTTTTTAAACTCAATACCCCACTCGTAGTCGTTCACGGTCTTGCCTTTGGGGAGCTTCAGCAGGGGCTCATAGGAGAAAGCGAAGTATCCGGTGCATTCGCCGCCCTTCAGTTTTCCTTCAAAGTTCACATATTCGCCCTTTTTTCGGTCGCAGTAGGTGGGGTGGAACTGGCTGTAGCGGAAGATGGCAGGGGTGAATTTTTTGGTCAGAGAGCCGCCCTTTTCCTTTCTTGTCAGCAGGATCCGGAAGCACTCTCTGTCGGTGGCGGTGACGGTAGCCTTGACATAAAGCTCCGGCATACCCAGTACCACATCCTTGGTCCAATCCAAGAAGCAGAACTGATCCAGCGCCCAGCCTCTTTCGGAAGCCTGCCCCTTGCCTGCGACTATGGAAAGTCTGGAAGTGAAGTTGCCCTTGGGCGCCTTTTCCAGCTCCCAGGATTTGGCTTCAGGGTATCTTGCGGCATTGTGCGTAGCAAAATTCACCTTTCTGCCGGAGCTGGAATACCCCACGCCCGCATCCAACACCCGCATTCCTTCGGGCGTATCTTCCTTGTCCACGCCGTAAACCCAGTAGCTTCCGTTGAATTCTTCCTTGGCGTACTGCTTGTCGGAGGTTTCAAAGGTCAGCATATCCCCGTAGGGAATAAAGGCAAACCGAACCGATTTTTCTTCGGAAAGGAACAGGCCCCGTTCGCCCTTTTCTTTTTTGTAGGAAAGGTATTTTGCGCCGTCCTTGATGTAAAAAGCGGGGTAGCTCTTGCCGTAAATCTCAAAAGTTCCTTCTTCCTCGAAACCGAGCTCCTGATTTTCCTGGGCAAGGCTGGAGGGGAACATCGACATATTCTGGCTGGGAGTCAGATACATGGGTCCGGAATAGAGCGCACTGTTGTTCAATTCCGGATAAGCGGAAACGGTGTTGACAGCGTCGTACATGAGCCAGGTCAATCCTTTGTTCTGCCAGCCGGCGCCGTAGGAGTTGGCAATCTGGAAGGCACCCTTCAGGCGCACTCCGCCGAAGGTTGCGGTAACATTATCATCGTATCCCACGAGAGTAACCTGATGTCCGCCACCGGCATTGCCTGCGGCGGCGACCACAGCGGCTTCCCCGACACCGCCCAGTGTTCCGCAGCCGTCCAAATGTCCGAAGACCCAACGGGCAGGGTATCCGCCGGTGACTACGGCATCTCCCCGAACAATGGCCTCTTTGATCGAGACGATCAGTTTCTGTCCGGCTTCGCTGGTGGTCAGCTTTTCAGAATAGGGTTCCTTGGTGAACCAGACCTGCTTGAAGTTCCGGATTCTTGCGGACAGAGCCTTCTCCATTTCGCCTTCCTTCACGCACCAGGAGGAAGTATCGGTGTAAAGGTTGCCGTCCTTATCTTTTATAACCGAGCCGCCGTCCTCGTTCTTGTGGAAGGGAGCGTCAGCCTGACGCAGACAGCCCTGTTCCTTCAGAATATCGTACACCCAAACTGTACCCGCACCGGAAAAATTGAAGGTGAACTTGGGTGTAAAGGGAAGAGCGCCATTGTCCCGGGGACAATAGGCAGAGCCTTCCTCAATGCTCTGGATGTAACGGGCGTAGGCATTGGTGAACTGGTTTCTGGTGATGGACTGGGAAGCGCAGGAGCCGATGCCTCCCTGATTGTCGATTGCCGGGAATGTGGAGGTGCCGAAAACGCTGGCACAGGAGGGAAGTGCGGGTTGTTTTTTCATAAAAAACACCGTCCTTTTCGTAAACCGTGAATCGTATTCCGGATATTTCGGCCGGTCTTTGACCGCCAGTGCCATTCTAACTGACTTTTTCAGAAAAGTCAAGAGGATAAGCGCTTTTTCCTGCGGTTTTGTCGAATTTTTCCGGAGGAGAATTTTGGGGGATTTTTTGGGCTTTTTTGTGGATTTTTCTTGACGAAATTCAGATTCCGGTGTAAAATGAGTAGCAATATGAGAAGTCGGGACGAAAGAGAAGAGAAAACGGTGAAAGCTTTGAGAGGAAGGAAGTCTGCAGAATGAGAATCCGATTGAAAAAAAGCGTTTTCGGCGGTGAACTTCAGGCTCCGCCTTCGGAAGAGGATCTGCTCCGAAAGCTTTTTCTTGCAACGGTGTCGGACCGGCCGACAAAGGTGCAGTGCCCGCTGTTTTCCCAACGGCTTCGTTGGGCGGCGGAAACGGCAGAGGCTTTGGGCGCCGGAATTTTCCGGCAAAAGGACGGAGTTCTGGTGAAACCGCTTCCGAAGGAGGGGAGCAATCGGTTCGTATGCTGCAGAGAAGATTCCGAATTGTTTTTCTGGGCGCTGTTTCTTTTGGCGGCAGAGGGGATACCGGCCGTTTTTGAAGAAGCCGAAGCTGCGGCAGAAACGCTTTCCGAGAATTTTTTGCAGTTCCTTTCGGAAAAAGGAGTTTGTCTTTCCTTCCGGAACGGAGAGAAAAGACAGGTGGTGCTGTCAGGCAAACTGATTCCCGGAGAATACTCTGCCCGGAATATACCCGACCGATGTCTTGAAAAAACAGCGGTTGCCCTCTGTTTGCTTTCCTCGGAGAGCGTTCTGATTTTTGAAAAGGAGGCACCGTCTCTGCCGGTCTTCAGAGCTCTTGAAGTCTTCGGCGTTCGCCCGGTAATCGGATGCGGAAGGATCCTTCTTCCGGGAGGAGGCCGATTTTCTTCTCCCCTTAAATGCGCAGTCGAGGGCAGTTATCGGCTGGCATCCCCTTTTCTTTGCGCCGGCGCATTTTCCCCGGAGGGGGTGACGGTCAAGGGGCTGCCGGCGGATTCCCTGCAAAAGGAAGAAAGAATTCTCGGGTATCTTTCTTCTTTTGGCGCCAGAGTGGATCGGCAGGGGAATGTGTGCAGGGTGCGCCAAGAGACCTTGAAGGCGGGAAGATATCCTTTCGAGGAAAATATAGAATTCCTGCCCTTGTGCGGAGTGCTTGCCTGTCAGGCCAAGGGGGAAAGCATTTTGGCCTTTTCCGGAAATTCCGATGAGCGGGCATGGGGAAAAAGAACGGAAGCGTTTTTGAAACAGCTGGGCGCAGAGGTACGGTGGACGGAGGAAGGCCTTGCGGTCGTCGGTTCTGTCTTGACCGGAGGGGTTTTGCAGTGTGACGCAGAATGCATCTCTGCGGCGGCGGTGGCCGCGGCCCTTTGCCCGGTGGAAATTGAGGGAGCGGAGGCGGTGGCCTCTTTCTACCCCTCCTTTTTCAACGATCTTGCGCTGTTGGGGCCTTCTCCGGAGGTGCCGAAAGAGGAGCAGACGGCAAGAGATCCTTTTGAGGTGCGGCAGAAAATGGATGAGTTGGATGAGCAGATCGTCCGGTTGCTTTCCCGCCGGATCCTGCTGTCCTCGGAATTGGCACAGGGTCAAAAGAGAATGGGCGGTCCGGTCCTTGACGAAATGCGTGAGAAGGCGGTCTTGGAAAGGGTAAGCAGGGCAGGCGGAGAGGCGGGAAAGGCAC
>ULVD01018978.1_pt1 | contig 10909 bp, 10 predicted proteins | sample 1959101 | NCBI WGS metagenome assembly ULVD01 (sample SAMEA4835777, study PRJEB28245) | human gut metagenome | biome: gut microbiome; material: fecal sample | place: Denmark | collected 2008
GATTACACAGACGTTCAGGATATGGGCGAGGGCGATTTTGTCGGCACCGAGCTTATGGACGAAGCTTATGACGTGTCATATGATGACGCTTACACCGAGCTTCCTATGGCTTACAAGACTATGGGCGGCGTTGCTCCCAGCATTGAGATCGACCTTTCCGACGTTGACACTGACGAGATGTTTGCATCTCTGGAAGCAAGCATGGATAAGCTCAGAGCAGAGCAGGCAGACGGCGCTGAGGCTTTCACCGAGACTCAGGACGCATCTTATAACTACACTTCCGATTATTATTACGCTCAGCTCCCCGCTGCATATCAGAAAACATATCAGCAGCTGGCTTCTGACTTTGATACCATTCTTTCAAGCAAAAAGAACTTTTCGGTAACAACACTGTCAGGTTATGATATTTTCTACATGATTCCCTACACCGATCTTGACAAGTCAATGGCAATGACATATGCTTTCATGTACTCCAATCCCCAGTATTTCTTCAATGATACTGTGGCAACAGGTACCGGTACCGACGGTACAAAGTATATTCTGTTCATTACTTACAACAACTATCAGAACGGTTCTGTAAGAACAGCCGCAAAGCAGAAGCTCGATGATATCACAAACAGCTGGATGAAGGCTATCAACGCTTGCCCCGATGCACTTGCAAAGGAGACCAAGATCGCTGAGCTTATCTGCGCAAATTCCAAGTATCACCTTGCAAACGATGGCAGCATTGTTGCCGAAAAGGCAAACCAGACTATCGTAGGCTGCCTCCTGGATAAGCAGTGCGTATGCGCAGGCTTCTCCAAGACCTTCACATACTTCTGCCACAAGGCAGGCATCGACTGCACAGGCGTTGTAAGTGACGACCACGCATGGAATATGGTAAAGATCAACGGCAAGTGGTATGAGACCTGCCTTACAGCAATGAACCAGTCCTACACCGCATACTATAATTACGACTATGTATATTACGCATCATTCAACAGAGGCCCCGGCGTTCTCCACGCTATCTTTGATGACGGCGCAACATCAGGCGGCTATGTTGTAGAGGACTGCATGAAGAAGACCTTTACTTACCCCACCTATGCAACTGATATGCCCCTTAACATCTACACCAGAGTAGAGTCCAATGCGGCAGGTCAGGCAACTGTTTACTTCAAGAATGCTCTCGGCGCTTCCGAGTACGCTATCTACACCTACACAAACGGCAAATATACATACGCAGGCAAGGTTGCTGCAGTTAATAACGCAAACACCAAGTACCTTTCCTACACAATCAAGAACATGACAGTAAGCGGCAGATGCGGCTTCGTTGTAAGAGCACTTTTCGGCAACCCCGTTACCAAGACTAACGTATGGACAGGCATCACCGGCGGAAACATCGTTTACGCAAACGTTCAGGGCAGCGCAGTTGCAAAGCCTAAGATCACTTCCGCAAAGGCAGGCGACGGTCAGGTTGCACTTAACTGGTCTGCTGTAAGCGGTGCTACCAACTACGCAGTTTATACCTATGTAAACGGCAAGTGGGCAGTTGCAGGCTACAGAACAGCAACAGGTATGTATGTAACAGGTCTTACCAACGGAGTTAAGTACGGCTTTGCAGTAAAGGCTTACGTAAACGGCGCATGGTCAGACATCGGTTCTTCCGACATTGTATATGCAACTCCCGCAGCAGCAGTTGCAAAGCCTGTTATCACAAAGGCTCAGGCTCAGGACGGTCAGGTTGCACTTAACTGGACAACAGTAAGCGGAGCAACAAACTACGCAGTTTACACCTACCTCAACGGCAAGTGGTCAGTAGCAGGCTACAGAACAGCAAACGGTATGTATGTAACAGGTCTTACCAACGGCGTTAAGTACGGCTTCGCAGTAAAGGCTTACGTAAACGGCACATGGTCTGCTATCAGCTCCTCCGACATCGTTTATGCAACTCCCGTTGCAGCTTCCGCAAAGCCCGTTATCACAAAGGCTCAGGGTCAGAACGGTCAGGTAGCTCTTAACTGGACAACAGTAAGCGGAGCAACAAACTACGCAGTTTACACCTACCTCAACGGCAAGTGGTCTGTTGCAGGCTACAGAACCGCAAACGGTATGTATGTAACAGGTCTTACCAACGGCGTTAAGTACGGCTTTGCAGTAAAGGCTTATGTTAACGGCGCATGGACCTCCATCAGCTCTTCCGACATCGTATATGCAACTCCTACCGCAAACAAGAGCGACATCAGCTTTGTTGATTCTCAGGATCTGAGCGGCATAGTTGATATCTTTGATATCTCAGTTGTAGCATAATTTTCATAAGCATATTTCTCAGCCCTGTCGCTTAACGGCGGCGGGGCTGTTATATTTTTTACTAAATTTTACCTTGATATTTTTCCTGTTTGAGCAAAATAGCCAAAAAACAAGTTGAAATAATATGTTTTACAACAAATATTTGTATTGAGTTTATAATTTATTAAAAAGCCCCTTGACAAAAAAAGCTTTTTCGGGTACAATATTAAAAGTGAATATATATTTTCATACAATTATGATGATTTCGGAGGCCTTATATGACCGCTGACCGTGCTGACTTTGGTGGTCGCAGCGAAAATCCATGCGACAGCCTGTCGTCCTGCTCCGATGAGGAGCTGGTTGAAAGATGCCGTGGAGGGCGGCTTTCCGTTCCCGCAGCGTCCGAGCTTATCTATAGGTACTTCGGATTTATCAAGAGCAAAGCCGCTTCAATGTGCGGTTCCGCATCTGTGTGCGATGATTTCGTGCAGGAGGGCGTGCTGGGCTTCTTAAGCGCCATACGCCACTACAGCAGCGATAAGGGCACAGCGTTTTCATCATATGCCTATTCCTGCGTGGTCAACCGTATGAAGACCGCCGCCGCAAAGCTTTCCAGGCTGCAAAGCACCGAGGAGGGCAGCGATGAGGACAAGGGGGAAGATAACCTCACTCCCGAAAATATCATTATCCAGCGTGAACTGTTCAGGGAGCTGGAGGATACCCTTTCTCCCATGGAGTATGAGATATTCAGGCTCAGCATCACAGGTCTTACTTCAGAGGAAATCGCAAAGAAGCTGAACATTTCCGTGAAATCGGCTGAAAATGCCGTTTCAAGAGCACGCCGCAAGCTCAAAGGAAAGATTGCGGACGAGAAATGAACATAAGAGCATGGCTCTTATCATATGGCCAAGTAGCTTAATCTTATAGAGCGTTGTTTTATCAAAGGTGTCGGTGTGAGTCCGTCCTCAGGTCCAAATTATTTTTATTTAAGCGAGGGAAATCAAATGTACCAAGACAAGACATTAGTATGCAAGGAATGCGGCGCAGAGTTCGTTTTCACTGCCGGCGAGCAGGAGTTCTATGCTGAAAAGGGCTTCGAGAATGAGCCTCAGAGATGTAAGAGCTGCCGCAACGCACGTAAGAACGGCGCTAAGGCTGAAAGAGAAATGTACGAGGCTACCTGCGCTTCCTGCGGCGGCGTAGCAAAGGTTCCTTTCAAGCCCAGAGAGGATCGTCCTGTATATTGCAGCGAGTGCTTCGCAAAGATGAAGGAAGAATAATCTCTGTTCATTTTGTGTGAAACATCAAGCGGATCGCTTTGGCGGTCCGCTTTTTTTACTGCCTTGTTTTGCTGCTTTACATCGTGAAATTACCCCAAAACTATTGACATAGCTGCAAAAATATTTTATAATGTAAGAGTATAAATGCGTCAAAAATCGTGTATGGGAGGGTATGTTATGAAAAAAACAATGATATTTGCAGCTGCTCTGCTTGCACTTACACTGTCTGCCTGCCAGAAAGAGGATAACCCTGTGGTGCAGGGCTCCGAATATGTAAGCGAGGAATCCTCCGAGATGGAGAGCATCGGCGATATGCGTGAACAGCAGATTGCTGACGCCGAGGCCGCTTTGCAGGATATGCAGTAATAACAGCTACGGCTCTGCCTGCTTTTGCAGAGCCGTTTATTTTTCCCGAAAGGACAGATCACAATGATTACAATTACCGTAAACGCATCTGTTAAATATGATGTAATTATCGGAAGCGGACTCCTGGAAAACTGCGGAAAATACGTTAGCAGCGTAACGGGAGCCGAGAAAATCGCCCTTATAACCGACGATAATGTTGACGGAATATATTCGGGAACAGTTGAAAAGTCACTTAAAGAAAGCGGATTTGATGTAAGAAAGTTCGTTTTCCCTCACGGAGAAGCCTCAAAATGCTCCGATACACTTAATAAGATATACAGCTTCCTTGCCGCAAACCACTTTACCCGTACCGACTGCATCGCAGCCCTTGGCGGCGGAGTAACAGGGGATATGGCAGGATATGCTTCCGCTACATATCTCAGGGGAATGGATTTCGTCCAGCTCCCCACATCCCTGCTGGCTCAGGTGGATTCGTCAGTTGGCGGAAAAACGGCTATTGATATCCCCGAGGGAAAAAATCTGGTGGGCGCATTCAAGCAGCCAAAGCTGGTGCTCTGTGACACAGGTGCGCTGAAGTCGCTTCCCCATGACTTTTTAGTTGACGGAATGGGCGAGGTGGTAAAGTACGGCATGATAAAGTCGGACGAGCTTTTCGGCATTCTTATGAACCACGATATCAACACAGTCCATGAGGTAATGGACGATATTATCGCCCGCTGTGTTGCCATAAAAAGAGATGTTGTTGAGGCGGACGAGTTTGACAAGGGCGAGAGAATGCTCCTGAACTTCGGTCACACTCTTGGCCACTCCATCGAGCAGTATTACCATTACACGGGAATTTCCCACGGCAGAGCCGTTGCAAAGGGCATGGAGATAATCACCGACCTTGCCGAAAAGCGTGGAATGTGCCGAAAGGGACTTACAGCTGACCTTTGCGGCTGCCTGAAAAAATATGAGCTTACAAGGGACATCGAGCCTACTCCAGCACAGCTGGGAAGCGCCTGCATGAACGACAAGAAGCGTGACGGCAGCTCTATCCATGTGATAATCTGCTCGGATATAGGAAAGTCATCGGCAGTGAAAATGTCAGTAGCCGATTTTAATGATTTCCTTGCATAAGTTTTTCGGAAAGATGGTTTAAGATATGGACGTTAAAATATACCCCTCAAAGCTTATCGGAACCCTGAACGCCCCCTCTTCAAAAAGCTATTCCCACAGAATGATAATCGCTGCGGCTCTTGCAGGCGGCATTTCTGAGATATCCAATGTAACAGGTTCCAACGATATAAAGGTGACAGCAGGTGCAATGGAGGCTCTGGGGGCTGACGTGTTGGCGGACGGCGATGTTTATACCGTCCGTGGAATAAAAGATCCTGCTGCAAAGGCAGATATCGACTGCGGCGAAAGCGGCTCCACACTGCGCTTTATTATCCCCGTGGCGGCGGCACTGGGCACAAATGCCACATTCAGAGGTCACGGAAAGCTGCCCGAAAGGCCCTACACCCCCTATGTCCGAGAATTTTCAAAAAAGGGGATCTCCTTTGAGTCCCAAAGCGGTCTGCCCATGACAATAAGCGGCAGGCTCACAGCAGGGGAGTATCTGTTGGAGGGGGACGTTTCCTCCCAGTTCATCACAGGACTTATGTTCGCCCTGCCCCTGTGCGAGGAGGACTCGGTAATAAAGCTCACCTCGCCTTTGCAGTCAAAGCCCTATGCGGATATGACCATAGCGGCGCTGAAAAACTTTGGCATAAACATATACGAAACAAAGCTTGGCGGACTGCCCATGTACCTTATCAAGGGCAGTCAGAAGTATTCTCCCTGCCGTGTAAGCGTTGAGGGCGATTATTCTCAGGCGGCGTTTTTCTTCACAGCCAATGCCCTCGGCTCAGAGATAAGAGTGAAAAATCTTATCCCCGATTCTGTTCAGGGCGATAAGGCTATCGTTGATATAATCGAAAAAAGCAGCACAGGAGACGGTTTGGAGCCGTTCACCGTTGATGTGGGCGATATCCCCGACCTTGTGCCCATTCTTGCGGTGCTTGGCTGCTTTACAAAGGGAACGTCCAGGATAGTGAATGCCGCCCGCCTTAAAATAAAGGAGAGCGACCGCATCACTACCATTGCCGACGCACTTAACGCCATCGGCGGAAAGGTCACGGCAGGCGATGATTTCCTTGAAATGCAGCACGTTGATAAGTTCACGGGCGGTGAGGTGGATCCCTGCAACGACCACCGCATCGTTATGGCTGCTGCCATTGCCGCTACCGCTTCGGACGCTCCTGTTATCATCAGGGGTGCGGAGGCTGTCAATAAAAGCTATCCCCGATTTTTCGAGGATTTTAAGGCTCTGGGCGGAGAATTTGAAGTCCTGTGAGCCGTTTAGATCGAAAGGAGAACCACAATGTCCTCATTCTGGAACCATAACATCAGCATCTCCATATTCGGGGAATCCCACGGTCCCGCTATCGGCGTGACTATGGACAACCTTCCTCCCGGGGAGTATATCGACTTAGAGCAGCTCAGGGAGTTCATGGCAAGGCGTGCGCCCCGTCAGGACGCAACCTCCACCCACAGAAAGGAAGCCGATCTGCCCAGCATCATGTCGGGTATGCTCAATAACCGCACCACGGGAACTCCTCTCATGGCGCTTATCCGGAACACCGACCAGCATTCCAAGGATTACGGAAACATCTCCCACCTTGCACGCCCCGGCCATGCGGATTATACAGGCGCAGTAAGATACAGAGGCTTTAACGACGTAAGAGGCGGCGGCCATTTCTCAGGCAGACTTACCGCTCCTTTGGTATTCGCAGGCGCTGTCTGCGGTCAGATACTGGAGCGCAGAAGCATATACACGGGCGCACATATCGCACAGATACACAACATCAAGGACACTGCATTTGACCCCTGCAATATCGACAGGGAGACTATCCTTAAAGTCCGCCACAAGAAGATACCTGTCCTCAACGACAAAAAGGGACAGGCTATGTACGACGATATTGCCAAGGCAAGAGAGTGCATGGACAGCGTTGGCGGAGTTGTGGAGTGCGCTATAACAAACGTTCCCGCAGGCATAGGCTCGCCCATGTTCGAGGGACTGGAAAACACTATCGCACAGCTGGTGTTCGGCATTCCCGCAGTAAAGGGAATCGAGTTCGGCGCAGGCTTCAACGCATCAAAAATGCTGGGCAGCCAGAACAACGATGATTTCTATGTTGACGACCACGGCCACGTAAAGACCAAGACCAATAACCACGGCGGTATCCTGGGCGGCATTTCCAGCGGAATGCCCATTGTTTTCAGAGTGGCTTTCAAGCCCACTCCCTCTATCGCACAACCCCAGGAGACCATTGATTACAGCAGCCTTTCCAACGAGGTCATCGAGGTAAAGGGCAGGCATGACCCCTGCGTGGTGCTCAGAGCAGTACCCGTTGTGGAGGCGGCGGCAAATATCGCTATCCTGTCCCATATGCTGGATTACCCCAACTTTTGAAGGGGTGCAGGGAACAAGAGAAAGGAAGCTCAAGATGAGTCATCGTCCCGATCCTGAAATGAATTCAGTCCACAGCGTTAAAATTCTGCTGTGCTACATACTTGACAAGCTCAACCGCACTGTCACCGAGGAGCAGCTCAGGCTCATTTCCGAGGACAGCGGCGTTATCAGCTACTTTTTCTTTTCCGACGCTCTTGAAGAGCTTATCGCCAACGGCTCCGTTGAAGTTACCGAGGAGGACGGCAGGCGGATAATAAGCATCACAGAAAAGGGCAGGTTAGGTTCGGAGTATTTTAACCGCTACATTCCGCTGGTGTTCAGAAAAAAGCTGCTCCACTCCGCATTTTCTTTCTTTGTGAGAGAGGAAAACGAGGGAATGTGCAGCTGCGATATCAGCGATAATGAGGACGGCAGCACTGTAAGCTTCAGGCTCCGTGACGGAAATACCGAGCTTATCAGCATGAGCTTCTATGCTCCCGACCATTCTCAGGCGGAGCTTATCTCCGAAAAGATAAAGGCGAATCCCATGGGTGCTTATAAGAATATTCTGGAATATCTTCTGAACAATCAGGCAGAAAAGATAGATGTGGAAAAATACCTTTGATAATGGAGGCATAATATGAATATCAGTGAAAAGACTCTTGAAAAGCTTTACGGCGCTGCTGCCGTTTCAATGCAGAAGGAGCGCTATGCCGCTGCCGAAAAAGCCTTTGAGGATATCTACGGCAAGGCTGACAATATAAGAATTTTTTCTGCTCCCGGCAGAACGGAAGTAGGCGGAAACCACACTGACCATAACAGAGGCTGCGTAATGGCTGCGGCTGTTGGTCTGGACGTTATCGCCGTAGTTTCCATGGCAGAGGGCAGCGTTGTTTCCGTCAAGTCCGAGGGCTTCCCTGAGGACGTGGTGGATATCTCCGATACCGAGGTAAAGGACAGCGAGAAGAACTCCTCCGCTTCACTTATAAGAGGTGTTGCGGCAGGCTTTAAGAACGCAGGCTTCAAGGTCGGCGGATTTAAGGCATATACCACTTCAAACGTGCTCAAGGGCAGCGGACTTTCCTCCTCTGCGGCATTTGAGGTGCTTATCGGAACTATTTTCTCCTACCTTTACAATGAAGGCAAGGTAAGCGCAGTCAAGATCGCCCAGATAGCTCAGCATGCCGAGAACGTTTATTTCGGCAAGCCCTCCGGACTTATGGATCAGATGGCTTCCTCCGTCGGCGGATTTATCACCATTGATTTCAAAGACACCGAAAACCCTGTTATCGATGCTATTTCCTATGACTTTGCGGCATCGGGCTATAACCTTTGCATCGTTGATACCAAGGGCAATCACGCTGACCTTACACCCGAATATGCGGCTATTCCCGTTGAGATGAAGTCAGTGGCTAAGTTCTTCGGCAAGAGCGAGCTGAGAGACATCACCAAGGAGCAGCTTATCGAAAATATTGCAGAAGTAAGAAAGGCTTGCGGCGACAGAGCCGTTGCAAGAGCTTTTCACTTCTTTGACGACAACGAGAGAGTTGGCAAGGAAGCTGCTGCACTCAGAGGCGGCGATATCAACGGCTTCTTAAAGCTTGTTACCGAAAGCGGAAACAGCTCCTTCAAGTATCTCCAGAACATTTTTGCCACCAAGGCTCCTGCTGAGCAGGGTCTGGTCATCGGTCTTTATATGTCCGAAAATATCCTTGCAGGCAGGGGAGCAGTGAGAGTTCACGGCGGCGGCTTTGCGGGAACCATTCAGGCATTCGTTCCCTCCGACATGACCGAGGAATATGCCGAGAAGATGGAAAAGGTATTCGGCAAGGGCAGCTGCTACAAGCTGTATATCCGTCCCGTTGGCGGCACTGAAGTCATCTGACGTAAGTAAATGGAAAATTATCTGATACTTTTCCTGATATATCTGCTGGTAATAAATTTTTACGCCGTGGTTATCACGGTAAGCGACAAAAAGCTTGCAAAGTCGGGGGCAAGGCGTGTCCCCGAGAAGAAGCTTTTTATCACAGCGGCACTGGGCGGCTCTCTTGGAATGTACATCACCATGCGGAAGATACGCCACAAGACCCTGCACAAGCGGTTCATGATAGGCATTCCGCTGATAATGGCTGCCCAGTGCGTGCTGATAATATTTGTGCTGATGAAGCTTTACAGCTCTTCGTAAATCCTCAGCAGACGATTGTATTTTGCGGTGCGTTCTCCACGGGAGGGCGCACCTGTTTTTATAAGTCCCGTGTTAAGGGCAACGGACAGGTCGGCGATGAAAGTGTCCTCAGTCTCACCGCTTCTGTGGGAGATTATAGCGTCAAAACCGTTTCTGCGGGCGATCCGCACTGCTTCCATTGTCTCACTGAGAGTGCCTATCTGGTTGAGCTTGATGAGGATCGCGTTTCCGCAGCCGTTCTCAATGCCCTTGATAAGCCGCTTTGTGTTGGTGACAAAAAGGTCGTCGCCCACCAGACGCACCTTTCCGCCCAGTCTGCGAGTTATATCCTGCCAGCCCTGCCAGTCCTCCTCGTCAAGAGGGTCTTCGATGGAGAAAATGGGGTACTTGGCGCATACCTGTTCCCAGTCGTTTATAAGCTCTTCCGCAGTTCGGGAGAGCTTTTTCTTTGGCATATAGTATCCGCCGTTTTGCCCCTTCCATTCGCTGGCGGCAGCGTCAAGGGAGATTAGGAAATCCTGCCCTGCGATGTAGCCTGCACGCTCAATGGCTTCCATGATAAGGTCAAGCGCCTGACCCTCGGAGGTAAGCTCGGGAGCAAAGCCGCCCTCATCGCCCACAGCGGTGTTAAGCCCCTTTTCTTTCAGTATGGCTGCCAGCGTGTGGAACACCTCGGAGCACATTCTTATGCCCTCGGGAAAGCTTTGCGCACCCTTGGGAAAAATCATAAACTCCTGGATATCAAGATTGTTGCCCGCATGAGCGCCGCCGTTCAGAATGTTCATCATAGGCACAGGCATTTCATGTGCGTTTGCGCCGCCAAGGAAGCGGTATAGGGGGATATGCAGGCTTTTTGCTCCTGCATCGGCGCAGGCAAGGCTCACGGCAAGAATTGCGTTTGCGCCGAGATTTGCCTTGTCCTCGGTGCCGTCCAGCTCGATAAGACGGTTGTCGATATCATTTGTGCGTGCAGCGTCCATGCCCGAGATACCGCCGCTTATGATTGTGTCGATGTTCTTCACAGCAGTCTGAACGCCCTTGCCGCCGTACCGCTTTCCGCCGTCACGAAGCTCCAGCGCCTCAAACTTGCCCGTGCTGGCTCCGCTGGGAGCACGGCCGATGCCAACGGTTCCGTCCGACAACAGGACTTCCGCCTCAACAGTGGGATTTCCTCTTGAATCAAGTATCTCCCTGCCCTTTGCCATAACTATTGCTCTTTCAAATAAACTCATACAGATCTTCCTTTCGCAGATTTTGTATTAGTATTCTGCTTAAAAGAAATTTTATTCAGGTTGAACCTGAGCCTATTCGCTTAGATGTTTTGTGTAAATAATCATA
>ULVD01040437.1_pt1 | contig 10908 bp, 15 predicted proteins | sample 1959101 | NCBI WGS metagenome assembly ULVD01 (sample SAMEA4835777, study PRJEB28245) | human gut metagenome | biome: gut microbiome; material: fecal sample | place: Denmark | collected 2008
GAGTATGTAATTACTCTGGTAAATATCAAAAGAGAGAAGAAGTTGGAGGAAGAGCGGCGAAAAGAAATGAACCGGGCAATATACATATTATCTTTAGAGCTCAGGAGATTAAATAACAGATTAGAGTGTAAAGCGTGTCCGGGGAAAGAAGAGAATACAGAGGAAAAATAAGAAAAATGAGGTACAGATCCGGGGAAAGGAAAAGTACCTCATTTTATATTGCATAGCCTTATGAAATTCATAGAAATGAGGATGAAGAAATCCGGGGAAAAAGAGTATTGCCGGGGAAAGAGAAAATACTGATAAATACAGGGATAAAAGCAGAAACAGTAATACCAAAAATAAAAGAAATAATGAGTAACATAGTAGTAAAGACATAAGAGGTAATAAAAGAAAGTCATATTTTTAGAGCCTTTGAGCTAAATATTATGAAATTGATATACATTTAAAGCAATTTTAAAGAGAACCCTCCCCAAAACAAAAGGGAGGAGTGAGTGAGGAGAAAGGAGGTTTAAAAGCTGATGGTAGAGGAAAAAGGGCAGAATCAGGAGGCTGAGGCTCCAGTAGTGCCTAAGAAGAGCCAAAAAGAGACAGAAGCTCAGAAAACAGCGTTTGAGCTTTACTATAACATGGGAGAAAAGAGATCCTTAGAGGCTGTAGCTAACAGTTGTGGTAAAAGTACCCGTACTATAGGGGAATGGAGCCGTAAATTTCAGTGGAAAGACCGTATTTTACAGAAAGAAATTGAAGAAACAGCGGAAAAAGGCTCTACAGCTAATGCAGTATTGGACGTAAAAGCAGAGTACAGAAAGGTTATCAGAGCCCTTGTAGCGGCGTTTGTAAAGGATTTTAAGGCTGGTAAGGTCAAGATTAAGAATATACAGGACTTTGAGAGAGTGGTTAAGCTGGATCTGTTACTCTTAGGAGATCCTACAGACAGGGTAGCTCAGGAGAATAAGGAGCAAATAGAGCTCACTGAGGAGGATAGAAAGGCTATTTTTGCTGTAGCTGACAGTATCAAAGAGGAGATGAAAGCTCTCAGGAGTTAATTTATTGTGCAAGATTACTTTTTAAAGGAAAAAATCCCTATGGTTTTATAAATACTGATTGTGAAATATACACAAAAAGTTAATGCCTGTCTAAAAATGGCACTTAAAGCGGTTATTACTGAGTGTAAGTAAGCTGAGAGGCAAGGATCACACAGGAGGTAAAGGATCATGGGAAAGATTACAAAGGGCTTTAAGTACATTGGAGCTGGGATAGTGGATTTATTGGCTGGAGGAGTAAAGCTGTTTGCAAGAGCTATAGGAGCTGTTATCAAGAGTCATAGAAAGAGAAAGCTCAAAAAGGCTACAGCTTATGTAGAGAAATATGGTTATGAGCTCCAGATCAATAGCCGGGTAAGATTTAATAATACCCCTTACTATGTAATGTCCTATGAATACTTTGAGGACGTAGAAAGAAAAAGGGAGGTATCTATTAAGCTGATCGGCGTACCACAGCATAAAGAAATGATGAGGAGGATTAAAAACAAATGACAATTAACGAGTATCAGAAAGCGGCAATGAGAACAGCAAATCCCGGAGTATGCGACCAGCTCCCTAATGTGGCTTTAGGGCTTTGTGGGGAGTCTGGAGAAATTGCAGATATGGTAAAGAAAGCTGAGTATCAGGGGCATGAGCTGGATAAAGAGCATATTGCTAAGGAGCTGGGAGATGTGGCGTGGTATTTAGCTTTAGGTGCTACAACTATAGGGTATGATTTAGAGACTATCCTACAGATGAATGTAGACAAGCTCAAGGCAAGATACCCGGAGGGCTTTGATCCTGAGAAGTCTAACAACAGAAAGCCGGGGGATGTGTAAATGGGATGGCTTACAGAAGAAAGTCAGAGAAAAGAGATAAAAGACCTGAAAGAGGAGGTATTTATCCTCAAAGTATTATTAGCGGTAACAGGTCTGTTATCAATAACACTGTTAATATCAATGATCTTATTTTAGGAGGTAAGTAACATGGGATTAGCTGATGCTTTTGGAGCTGAGGACAGAGTACAGGTTAAGTTTTCTACTTTTTATGAGCTGGTAAAGGGGTGTACTCAGAGAGATCAGCTTATGAACGCTATTAACTGCAATGTACCACACAGATACATTAGAGAGATGGCTACAGGTAAGAGTGAGGAGCCGGAGAAAAGAGAGTTGATGATAGGAGCTCCTAAAGAAGAGAAACAGGGAGGCAAAAAGAGATGAGTAAAGACATGGTAAAAAGACCAGATCACTATTGTTTCAGTAAGTTTGAGCCTAAGGATGTGATTCGGGAGTGGGGGCTTAACTTTAATCTTGGCTCAGCGGTTAAGTACATAGCAAGAGCCGGAAGAAAGGATGATATTGTACAGGATCTTAAGAAAGCAAGAGAGTTTCTTAGTTTTGAGATTGAAGCTCTGGAGGCTGAGAGAAAGGCTGAGGATAGATATTTGTGTCTGTTAGAGTGGGGAGCAAGTCCTCAGGAGGCAAGAGCTGTATTACCTAACAGCCTTAAGACAGAGATTGTAATAACAGCAAACCTCAGGGAGTGGAGAAACATCTTTAAGCTGAGAGCTGTAGGAGTGACAGGAAAGCCTCATCCTCAGATGTTAGAGGTTATGGTTCCATTACTGGAGGAAGTAAAGAGACAGATCCCGGTAGTATTTGATGATCTTGTAACAGAATAAAAGAAAGATGAGGGGGAGGGCGGCGGCTCTCCTCTTTTTGTGAGGTAAAAGCTATGGTAAGTATTGGATTTTGTGTATTTATTGGTATCATCTCATTTATTGTAGGATCCTTTAGCGGTATCTGTATGATCTGTATGTGTGTAGTAGGAGGTAGCGGTGATGAGAGTGGGGCAGATAGTAACATTGAAGAAGAACACAAGCCGGAGGCTTAGAGTCTTAGCTATATCAGACTGGGATATAGTAACTGTAATGGATCTGGCAGATAAGACAGAAAAGGAGTTTGAGATAGGTCAGCTCCAGAGGGTGAGGAGAATAAAACAGCATGAGGGGCAATGAGGAGTATAAGGAAGTAGGTAAACGGTGCAGAGGGGCTTTATATCTCAAGAGACATAGGGTGATAAAGAAGCCGGGAAGAGGGTACAGATGTAAATATTGTGATCGTATCCTCTCAGATCTGAGGTATGAAGCAGAAAGGAAGAAAAGATGATAAATTATGAAGTAGCTATGAGAATGATAACACTGATCCTGTGGGCTCTGGGAGCTGTATGGAGCTTGTTTATGATACTGGAGAATAACAAGTATTTCAGTATTCGGAAAGATGAGGAGAAAAACATATTAGCTTGTAATCTGTTAGCGTGGATCGTGTTAATGGTACTGAGTATCATAAGAGTAGTAAAGGTTATACATTAAGGCAAAGAGGGGCTCAAAAGGCTCCTCTTTTTAGTTCGTAAGAAAGGAGGATATAAAGGTGAATGTATTAGATAGCGTATGGTTAGAACAGTCAAAGAAAGACAAGATCATAAAAGAGATCATTCTAACAGCGGATTTTGAGACAGCATACTATACAGTGTGCAAATACATAACCTGTAGATCCCTCCAGCCTTTACACGCAAGTATCATTCACAATGTATCAGATAATCAAGCCTCTATGGATCTTGCTCCCCGTGGACATGGTAAATCTACTATTGGAGATGTGGATTTCTGTATCACACAGGTACTCAGGAACCCGGATATAAGAATCATGATCGGATCAAAGACACAGACTCAGGCAAGTGCATTTTTAAAGGAGATCCGTACCCACTTTGAGCAAAATGTAAATCTGATCCGTATTTTCGGAGACTGGAAGAAAAGCCGGGATAATGTATGGAATGATAAAGAGTTTACAGTAAACCGGAGGACAGTGATTAAGAAAGAGGCTACTGTATCAGCGTTAGGAGCCTCAGGAGCCGTAGTATCTAAGCATTTCGATATAATTATAGGTGATGACTTAGTAGGCTTTGAAAACGCACGTACAGAGGCTCAGAGAAAGGTTTTAAAGGAATGGTTTTATAGTTCCCTGTACCCTACACTTGAGCCGGATGGAGAAATACACATTCTGGGGACAAGATACAGCCCTATGGATCTGTATGAGGATCTTATTAAGAGTAAGAACTACAAAGTAAATGTACAGCAAGCTATCACAGTTAAGGACGGTCAGGAGTATTCTCTTTGGGAGTCTAAGTTTAGCCTTGAGAAGCTGAGAAGTATCAGGGAAGAGGCTGGGCTGATTATCTTTAATATGCAGTACCAGAACAATACAGAGCTTGCAAAGGGTAAGATCTTTAAATACAAGTATTTCAAACACTTTGAGGAGTATGATATTGATTATGACCTCAACAGAGTAAGGGTTAAGGTGCTGGATTCTCAGGGAGTGCCTTACTGGATTCCGGTAAGGATCTACATGGGTGCTGACTTGGCAATATCAGAGGACGAAACCAGTAACAATGATTACTTTGTATTAACGGTAATAGGCGTGGATAAAAATAAAAATGTCTATGTGCTGGATTACCTAAAGGAGAGACTTACCTTTAATGCTCAGCTTAATGCTATTCTGGACTATGGAAAGAATAAATTCCCTATGGTGGAGAGAATAGGCGTGGAGACTGTACAGTATCAGAAATCTCTTGCTCAGGAGATCAGGAGACTCAGCCTGTTACCTGTAATCAATATTCAGACAAGTAAGGATAAGGTAACAAGAGCAATGAGAAGATCAGCATTATTTGAGAATGGTAAGGTATGGTTTAGGATTGGTATGGATGATCTTGAGGAATGTCTGTTACTATTCCCGGAAGTAGATCATGATGATTTATTTGATGGTTTAGACTTTGCCTTAACAGTAGCGGATCAAGGTAACTCAGTAAGAGTATTGAATAGAGAAGATTTTAACATTTAACAGGAGAGCCGGAGGAGGCTCTTTTTTATTGCGTGAAAAGAGGAGGATGAGAACAGTGATAACAAAAAGACCTATAGACAATGAATTTAACATTGAGAAGAAAGAGAGCCGCTTTAATGTGGCTTTGCTGGATGATCTTGTAGATTATCATTTTAGAAAGATCAAGCCCCGGTACATGAAGTATCAAAAACTCTATGAGGGTAAGGCTAAGATCTTTAAGAGAGCAAGAATGAAAGGAAAGAATAAGCCGTGTAATAAGATTGCAAATGATTTTTGCGGTCAGATTATTGATACAACAGTAGGTTATTTCTTAGGAAATCCTATCACTATCAACTACACAGAGAAAGAAAACAAGGCGGTAGGCACTCAAACGGCTGAGGCTGATGTAGGGGTAGACCTGAAAGAGCTTAAGACTACAGATACAGCGGTACAGGATGAGCTTGACGGGATTCTACAGGAGAACTACAGAGATGATCTTTTCATGGAGTGGGGTAAAGAGTGCATGATTAAGAGCGTGTCTCATCTGTTAGTGTATCAGGATGAACAGAGTAAGACTAAGATCATCCGGCTTAAGGCTGAGGATGTGATTATAGTGTATGCCAACAGCTCCACAAAACAGGCTCTTTATAAGATCCGTCTGTATGCGATTGATACAGAGGATACAGACAGAACTACACTCTATGCTGAGGTATGGAGTGATACAAAGATGGAGCTTTTCAAGAGAACAGATGATACCTCAAACCCACGGGTACAGGGCTTTGAGTTTGTAAGAGAGGAGCCTCATATCTTTGGTAGGATCCCCATTGTTACCCTGTACAACAATGAGGAGGAGATGAGTGATCTTGAGAAGATTGAGAGCCTCATAAACGATTATGACAGGGTAATGAGTGATATATCAGATGAGTTTGAGGCTTTCCGTAATGCTTACCTTGTAATCAAAGACATGGTAATGAATGGGGACAGTATGCAAAAGCTCAAAGAGGAGGGCATTGTAGAAATCACTGATTCTGGAGATATGAAGTTTGTAACTAAGGAGATTCAGACAGATGCTATCAACAGCCACTTAGACCGATTGGAAAAGAATATTTACAAATTTGCTCAGGTTCCTGATTTGTCAGATGAGAATTTCGCCGGAAATCTCTCAGGTATTGCTATCAGATTTAAGCTCTTTGGGCTGGAGACTAAGTGTATCACGAAAGAGAGAAAGATGGATAAGGCTATCAGGCAGTTGGTAGAGCTCTTAGCCGTACCTATCAAGGTAGTAACCGGGAAAGATGTGGAGATGAGAAACTTAAAGTTAGAGTTTAAGAGAAATATCCCGGCAAATATCACTGAGATTGTAGATACAGTAGTAAAACTGGATGGAAAGGTTGACAGTGAGACTCTCTTAGCCCTGTTACCATTCGTAGATAACCCAAAAGAGGTACTTGAAAAGGTAAAAGCTCAGAAAAAGGAGAATATGAAAGAGTTTGATCCGTATTCTATCCAAAATGCTGAGGATGATAGCAAAGTACAGTTTCCTAACACTAATGCTCCTCAGAATAACCATATTATGAGGAATAATAGTGAAGTAAATGAGGAATAAAGGAGGGGTAAGTGGTGAGTGGCTACTATGTGAATGAAGCAGTAAGGAAAATGTACGGGATCCCACTCTCTCAGCTCACTCCAGAACAGAGGGAGATCCTGAGACAGGACGGGATCAGGAGAGCTAAGCTCATAGATGAGAGACAAAAGGACTTTATGAGGAATAACCGGAGGGCTTTTGAGGATGCTGAAAAGTTAAATAAAGTCTTAGCCTCTATCTATGGATCCTGTCAGAAAGAGATTTTAGGAAACGTAGCTGAGACTATCGCAAAAGTAAAGAAAGCTGGAGGAGAGTGGAGCTATGCGAACCAGTCAGCCCTCACCCGGAGTAGAGGACTCTTTGAACAGATCAATAAAGAGCTGATTAAGCTGGGAAAAGAGGAGAATACCGTGTTTAGAACTAATCTACAGAATATCTATACAGATCAGTTCTTAAGGACGGTATACACCTTAGGACAGACTCAGACAGTAAAGAGTAGCTTTAATATGCTTAATCCCCGTCTGATACAGGATACACTTGATTACCCGTGGTCTGGGGCTATGTTCTCAGATCGTTTATGGTTAGATAAGGACAGGCTGGGGAGAAACTTAAGGGTAGGGCTTACTCAGTCCATGATCTTAGGAGAGGATATGGACAGGATAGCGGATAGAGTAGGGGCTAACATCAATACCTCAAAATATAATGCTATGAGAGTAGCCCGGACAGAAACAAAGAGGGTAACATACTCCTCACAGGCGGCGGCTTTTGAGGATCAGAATGTTGGAGAGGTTCGCTATATGGCGGCTAACAATGGAGGAGACAGCCGGACTTGTGATTTATGCAAGGAAGATCACGGGAAAGTGTATAAGCTGGGGGAGGAGCCCTCTTTACCTCGACACCCTAATTGTAGATGCTGGTATATTCCTGTAGTAAAGGATACCTTTGAGGATAATGAGCTAAATGAGCTTACCGGATCCGTTAGAGGGGCTGAGAACTATGAGAAATGGAAAGAGAAAGAGGCTGATAAAATCATTGAGGCTCAGGCTCCTAAAGTATCTCCTAAAGTCTCAGAAAATGAGGAGAAGTACAACAGAGAGCTCAGTAAACTGGACAATGATTATAAAGCTAAAAATCTTGAGATTACAGCCTTAAGAGATGAGCAAGACAGGTTAGAGGCTCAGTATAAGAGTTTTGCTCCAGTAAGAAGAGGATTATTAGATTTTAGTGATCTGGGATTTAAAGATCGTGAGGCATTTGAGGAGGCAGATAGGCGGCTCTTTAGAGAAAAGACCGATATCATAACAAAAATAAATAAATCTCAGACAGAGTTAAAACTTATTATGGCAGATCGTGAATATTTGTTGAAAGTGGGGGCTGAGAAAATAGATAGCTTAGAAGATTATCGTTTTCTTAAGAATAAGATTGTAAGCAGTCGTACCTTTGATTATGCTCTTTATGGAGATGATTTAATAGAGGCTATCTCTAAGATGAGTGCTAAAGATATTGCTTTACAAAAAGAGTTTTTCTCCAGAAGTGCTATAGTAGATTGGACTGGAGTAAGTCCTCTTGAGATCTTTAAGGATGGAGCTATCAGTGATATAAGGATACTTGCACAGAGCTCTAAAGTAACCTATAATAAAGTTGAGAAGCTGAAAAAGGCTATATCAGAGAGTGAGATCATTGATAAGCTGGCTGGAGGGGATATGACTACAGGTTCATGTGCCTCCTTAGCTTTTGCATATGCGGCTAATAAGAGCGGTTTTGATGTAACTGATTTTAGAGGAGGAAGTTCTCAAAAATTCTTTGCCTCTTATCCTCACATTAAACAGATCATGCAGTTACCGGGAATTAAGGGTAAGATTATGAAAGTTAAAAAGGAGGCTATAGAAACAGCAAGCCTTTTAAAAGACTTAGAGATTGGCAAAGAGTTTTATTTGGCTGTAGGTAAACACGCCGCTGTAGTAAAGAATACAGATGAGGGACTCATGTATTTGGAGTTACAGTCTGGTAGAGTGAATGGATGGAAACCATTTACAGAGTATGGTTCCGTAACCTTGACTTTACAGAAGCGTTTCGGATGTAAAAAGACAATAAATAAATTTCATGGGGTTGTCTATGAAAGTGAGGCTGTACTTATAGAAGTGGATTCTTTCAAGAATAACCCTGAATTTATTAAGATGATGGGATATGTAAACACAGCTACAGATAAACAGAAGAAAGGAGCGGCTGGAAGTGTTAAATAACTGGTATAAGAATGAGAGTACAGATAAAATCTGGTGGAAAGATACCCCGGATGAGGTAGGCTCATGGATTTTTAGTTTTGATAGAGAGAATGAGTATAATATGTTCTCAGATTACCCTTATAAGCTGACTCCTGAGGAAAAGGAGATCTTTGATAAAGAAAATCCTCACTGGGCTGAGTATTTTAAGGATAGGAAGTAAGTAGGAAACATACAGGAAATAAATAGGCTATTGGCTGAAAAGCTGGTAGCCTATTTTTTTTTGTCTTTTCCTCACTTAGTAGGCTGATTTTATAGGAAGTAAACACACATATGTATAGAGGGTTAAATGTAGAAAACCTACGGGGGTTTTACATCTTAAAACTTATAAAAAGGAGGATTTAATACAATGGAAGAAACAAAAGGAACAGCAACTACTGTAGAGACTTCTACAGAAACAAAAACCGACACTACCAATACTGGCACTGAGACAAAAGACAGTAAGACAGGCTCCGGGGCTGTCAAGACTGAGGAACAGCTCAGAGCTGAGATTGAGGCAGAGTTAAAAGTCAAGTACGAAAAACAGGCAGATCAGAGAGTTACCGCCGCACAAAAGAAGTGGAAACAGGATCAGGAAAAGAAAGCCGCTATGGAAAAAATGTCTGAGGAAGAAAGAAAAAAGGCAGAAGATGAACAGAGAGCGGCTGAGAACGCAAAAAGGGAGTATGAGCTCATTATTAAAGGTATGCGTCTGGATGTTGTTGATGCGATTGCAGAGCTTGGGCTTGACAGTGGATTTAGAAATCTGATTGCTGTAGAAGATCTGGCTCTTATCTCTGATGAGGAGGAAAGAAGAAAGAAACTTACAGAAAGAGTTAAGGGTATGAAAGAACTTTTTGACGCTGAGGTTAAGAAACAGGTTGCTACTGAAAAAGCTGAGTTTCTGAAAGGACATACTCCTCCAGCTTCAAAGGAAAAGACTGGAGATAAGTCTTACAGTGAATACAAAAAGACCGGGAATGTCAAGGGCATGATCGGAGAAAAGCTGAGCGGATTGTTCAGTGAGGAATAACAAAAATTTAAGGAGGAAAATTTAAAATGGCAGAAATGTTAAAACGTAAGGATTTTCTGGAGAATGAGGTTGTTGATCTTAGAGAAGAGATCGCACTCACATCTCCTACTGATACTCCTCTTACTACTCTGTTAATGGGTAGAGGGGCTGTAGTTCCGGCTAACGATATTACAGTAAGTTGGAGAGAAAGAAAACTGAATGAAACAAGAGGTACTCTTAAGCTGGAGGGTGCTGAGGCTGGTGATCCTATCAAGTCCAGCAGATCTACTCTTTCTAACCTCTGTCAGATCATTGAGAAAGTAACTCAGGTATCTGGTACAGCTCAGGCTCTTAATCCTAAGGGCATTGGTAAGAGCTTTGAGGCTGAGATTGCTGATCGTCTGATTGAGACAAAGAGAGATCTTGAGTGGTACTTCCTGAATGGTACTAAGGCGGCTGGTAGTGAAACTGTACCCCGTCAGATGAACGGACTTGTAAACCTCGTTAATGCAGATAACGTAGTTGATGCAACAGAGGGACTTACAGAGGTTCTTATGCTGGATGCTATGCAGAAAATGTGGGATCATGGATCTCAGGGTGAGTATTTCACATTTGTAAACGCTGGTACAAAGAGAATTATCAACAACCTGATTAAAGCTGATGGTAATATCCGTATCAACACAGAACAGGGACTCAATCAGGTTCTTGGTATCACAGTACAGAAAATCGAAAGTGATTTCGGTACTCTCAATCTGGTACTTGATCGTCACATGGACGCTAACACAATGCTGATCCTTGACTTAGATCAGGTAGAGATTGCTGAGCTGAGAGGTACTTTCTTTGAGATGCTCCCTAAGAATGGTGACTACTTCAAAGGACATATTCTGAATGAAAGTACAATCAAGCTGTTAAACAGCTATTCCGGTGCTAAGCTCACCAATATCACAAAATAAGAGCCTGTTTAAAGGCTTAGAAATTCAAGGAGGTAAAAGTAATGGCTGGTACAACTAAAGCGGCTGAGAAAGCCACACAGGAGCCCACAGAGGCAAAAGCTGAGGCTAAGGTATATAACCTGAGATCCTCTAACAAGTATCTGACAGTCTCCTCTCTGGGTGTTCAGTTTATGGCTGGTAAGTATACAACTACTGATCCGGCT
>ULVD01101766.1_pt1 | contig 10880 bp, 3 predicted proteins | sample 1959101 | NCBI WGS metagenome assembly ULVD01 (sample SAMEA4835777, study PRJEB28245) | human gut metagenome | biome: gut microbiome; material: fecal sample | place: Denmark | collected 2008
TGCATAATGCGGATTTTGGTATTTATGCGGTGTTGCCTTAGTTATCTGTAAATGACTGGCGGCTATTCCTCCACAGCTTATTATCACTGCTTCATCGGTCATACCGCCGCTTTCAGTCGGGATAAAAGTCACTTGTTTCATTTACTGATTTTTCGTGACTACCGCTTCATCGTGTGCAGACACTCAGCGTTCCGACCTTTCCTCGTTCCGATATTCCTATCTGTACATATCCCCTTAGGCTGTCCTATAAGCCTGTGCGCTAGGGAGCGCCTGTAACGCTCCAAGGTTTTTCATAACGTCCATTTTTACTCAACCTCACGCACGCCGTAAATTTACGACTATGGCATTTCTACCATATCACGCTATAGACCCGTACATTCGGGCATTCGTCAGTCATTATGACATTCTAACCATAGGAATTTTATAGACCCCCGGCGTATCATCTACATATCCCACCTCTGGGACACTTTCCACAGCGCATTGCTGCCTGTTTGGACAGATTTCCGCCGACTTCAGCGGGCTTTGCACGGTTTGATTTCTGCAAATCTTATCGCACACCGCAGTATCAAGGCAGGCGTTTCCGGGCGTTACCCCTTCATTCCACCTGTCGGAATATCAGTTCTTCAAATCAATTCTAAGCTCCTTTCAATCTTGTATAATTTTGACTTGAGCGTAACCTTTTCAGTTACGAACGAGTCGCACGTACGTTGGTGCCAGCGCCCATCTTTGCGGTACTGCCCAGCAGAACACGAACTTGACCGGAGCGGACCTTTCCGAACAGCTCTTTCTTTTTAGCCTCAGAATTGGCATCGTGGATGAAAGCAATCTGTTCCGGGGGAATGCCCTGGGCAATCAGCTTGGAGCGAATATCCTCGTAGACAGTAAAGGGCTTGGCAATTCCGCCGAGGGGATCAAGCACTGTGCTTTTGGCTTTTACGGCAGCCTGGGGTGTGGAAAGGTCACAGAATACCAGCTGCGTCAGCTTGTCCGCTTCACCGTCTTTCCACACTTGCAGGATATTCCCTACACAGAGATTGACCTTGCTTTCAGGGTCGTCCGGGAAAGCGGGGTTGATGATCCGCTGGTCAAGCCCCAGCTTCCGTCCGTCGCTGGTGATCTTCAACATATTGTCAACATCCGGGGAAACGGAGCCACGATGAATCAAGGCCGCACGTTCAGAAAGCTCCTGAACAAGCTCCCTTTGAACTTCGCTGGGTTTGGCGGCAACATTGTGGTACTCAACTTCCGGCACAGGAAGGTGCAGTTGATCCGCAGTCTTAATATCCGCAACCTCCCGGAAAATGTTCATCAGCTCCGGCAGATTGAAGAATCGACTGAATCGTGTCCGGGGGCGGTAGCCTTTTCCCTCCGGGGCAAGCTCCAAAGAGGTAACGGTTTCACCAAACCGGGAGGCCCAACAGTCGAAATGGATCATGCCCATTTCCTGCAAGCGGTCATACTGCAAATACCGCTGCATAGTGTACAGCTCCGTCATGGAATTGGATACCGGTGTACCCGTGGCGAAAATCACGCCCCGGCCTCCGGTAAGTTCATCCATGTAGCGGCACTTGGCGAACATATCGCTGGACTTCTGGGCATCTGAGGTGGAAAGACCAGCCACATTCTGCATTTTCGTATAGAGAAATAAATTCTTGTAGGAATGTGCCTCGTCCACAAACAGCCGATCAATGCCCAGCTCCTCAAATGTCACCACATCATCCTTCTTGTGTTCTGCCTGTAGCTTTTCCAGGTGTCCTTCCAGGCTGCGCTTGGCTCGTTCCATCTGCTTTACGGTGAAACGCTCAGCCCTGTTGGCTTTCAGTTCCCAAATGCCTGTGGAGATTTCTTCAATCTGGTTTTGCAGCAACGCCTCCTGCCGTTCCTGGCTGATGGGGATTTTTTCAAACTGGCTGTGTCCGATGATAACCGCATCATAATCGCCGGTGGCAATTCGGGCGCAGAATTTCTTCCGGTTTTTGGTTTCAAAGTCCTTTTGCTTCGTAACAAGAATATTGGCGGAGGGATACAGCCGCAGAAATTCTGAGGCCCACTGTTCTGTCAGGTGATTGGGAACAACAAAGAGAGATTTCCGGCACAGCCCCAGCCGCTTTGCCTCCATGGCAGCCCCCACCATTTCAAACGTCTTGCCCGCACCTACTTCATGTGCCAGCAGCGTATTTCCGCCGTAAAGCACATGAGCAATGGCATTGCGCTGATGCTCCCGCAGGCGGATCTCCGGGTTCATGCCTGCAAAGACAATGTGGCTGCCGTCATATTCCCGTGGCCGGATGCTGTTCATTTCCTGGTTGTACTGTTCCACCAAAGACTGCCGCCGGGTGGGGTCCGCCCAAATCCAGTCTTTGAAAGCATCCCGGATGAGCTGCTGCTTCTGCTGGGCCAGGGTGGTCTGCTTTCCATTCAGCACTCGTTTGGGCTTGCCGTGCTCATCCTCAACGGTATCATACACGCGTACATCCCGGAGATTCAGCGAATCTTCCAGAATTTCATAGGCGCTGACATAATCTGTACCGTAGGTATTCCAAGCGGCAACATCGTTGCCGGAGATATTGCGTTTGTTGGAAATATTCCAGGCGGCGGTGTAAGGGGAGTATTCCACATGGATGGAACGGCGGAGATAATAGGGGGTGTCCAGCAATTCATACATAAAATGCTGAATATAGGCTTTGTCAATCCAGGTGGCACCCAGCCGCACCTCGATTTCCGAGGCTTCCAGGTCCTTGGGCTGGGCGGCCCGGAGGGCTTCTACGTTGCTTCGGTACATAGGGTTCTCTGCGGCAGCCGTTTCTGCATCTTTCAGCTTCTGCCGCACATTGCCGGAAAGATATTCGTCAGCGGTGACCCAACCGGTCAGATCTTCCAAAGTGCCCAACTTGGGATCGTGGAAAATAATCCCCTTCAAATCGGTGGTCAACGCAGCGGTGGGCTTCCCGGAAAGGTTGGACATATAGCCCAAATCCACGCAAGCCCGTTCCCCAATGGAGATGGTCAGGGCTTCCACTGCGGTGTCCACAGAGGTGACAACCTTGTGGGGCTGAATGGTACGCTTGGAGAACATATCTGCCTTGCCCTGGAAATTTCCGTCATCGTCCAGAATTTCCAGAGCGCACAGGAGATAGTAGGCAGAATCATCCGAGAAGGCCAGACGGTTTCCGCGGCTGTTGAGGATTCCGTACTTTTCCGTAAAGCTGTCATAGAGAGTGTTCAATTCCGCCTGCTTCTGCTGAATGCTGCTTTCCGGGGAGGATTCGTCCATCTGCAAATCAATGAGCTGCCGCACACAGGTTTTCAGCCCAATCATGCCTTTGACCCGCTCTTTTGCGGTATTGTTCAATTCCGGGCGAACCATGATGCTGTTTTCCCGGAAGTAAACCTCCCCGTCCACAAGGGTATAGGAGAAGTTTTTCACATCCGGGTCTGCAGGGATGGTATTCTGAATGGTTTCTCCTTCTCCAAGATCGGGCAGCTCCGCTTCCTGATAGGTGCCATGGATATGCCGCACCGCTTCATGGAGTTGGTCCGCAAGAGAAATATCCTCCAAAGGCTCCACGGTATAATCCATGCCGTGGGCGGTGCTTTCGGAGCTGTTTTTGCCCATAACCATCTCCGGATGATCCAGGAAATAGCTGTTGATGGCATACCCATCTTCCGTCTGCCCCAGATGCACCCAATCCGGTTCGATATCCATTGCCCGGTCACGCTTTTGCAGGAACAGGATATCCGATACCACTTCCGTACCGGCATTGGCCTTAAAGGCAGTGTTGGGCAGACGAATAGCTCCTAGGAGGTCCGCCCTCTGGGCAAGGTATCTGCGGGCACTGGGGTTCTGGGCATCCATGGTATAGCGGCTGGTCACAAAGGCGACTACGCCGCCGGGACGCACCTGATCCAGCGCCTTGGCGAAGAAATAGTTGTGGATATTGAAGCTCAGCTTGTTATAGGCAGGGTCGTTGACTTTGTACTGGCCGAATGGCACATTGCCAACCGCAAGGTCAAAGAAGTCTCTGCGGTCTGTTGTTTCAAATCCGGCAATGGTAATATTGGCTTTGGGGTAAAGCTGCTGGGCGATCCGCCCGGTGATGGAATCCAGCTCCACGCCATACAGGCGGCTGCCCTGCATTTGTTCCGGGAGCATTCCGAAGAAGTTGCCGACACCCATGGACGGCTCCAGAATGTTGCCGGTCCGGAATCCCATATTTTCTACAGCTTCGTAGATGGCACGGATAACCGTGGGAGTGGTGTAATGGGCGTTCAGTGTGGACGCACGGGCGGCGGTATATTCCTCCGGCGTCAGCAGCTCGCGCAGCTCTCGAAACTCCGCTGCCCAATTCTGTTTGCTTTCATCGAAAGCATCCGGCAGACCGCCCCAGCCAACATAGCGGGAGAGAACTTCCTGCTGTTCCGGGCTGGCCTGCAGCCCTTCTGCTTCCAGATGCTTCAGGAGCCGGATGGCGTTGATATTCGCCTGATACTTTGCTTTTGCGCCGCCAACGCCCAGATTATCATCTGTGATGTGGAAATTCTGCGCGTTACTGTGGCTTGCCGCCTTGAAGTCGGCATAGGCTGCTTTTTCAGCTGCAGGAACGTTGGAAAAGTCCTGCCACTGGCCGTCAATAGGGATGGATACCGCGGGATCGTGCGCGGGAGGCTCGTCTGGTTCAGCCTGAGAAATGGCATCATCTGGGTCGGGTACGAACTCGCCCATTTCCGAAAGTGCCGCTTGCCCTTCATGCTCCAGAATCAGCCGTTCTTCTTCGCTCATGGCAGGCGGTTCCGGCTCGGCGGGTTCCGCAGAAGGTGCATCACGCTCCGGTTCCGGGATGTGAAGCGTCTGGATTACTATGTCATAGGGCAAGTGTGTTTTATCGGCAGGATAGAACACAACGGGTTTTGTGGCAGGCTGCTCTTGTTCCGATACTCCTGCGGCAAACAGGTGGGCGTTGCGCTCGTCCCGGCGCAGCAGCGCGGAAAGCCGTTCCTTGCTTTCCACGCGAAAGATGGGATATGCCTGCGACGGGTCGCGGAGATGCACGTCAAAAAGACCAACTTCGGTGATCTCAAAGGGCTTGTTGTCCAGATAGACGGTATCGCCCACCGAATACGGGGTTTTATCCTCCTGCGGCGAGGACGAAGAATCAACTGTTTCAGATGCTTTCTCCGTCGATTCCTCACGATTGTGCCAGCGATATTGCTCTACATCTTCATCTAAAACATGCGTAAGGTCGCTGAAATCAAGGATTTCCAACTCGTTGGAAATGAGGCCTTGCAGAGAGCCATACTGCCGGGTCTCCAGATGCTCACCGTTCAGATACCGCTCCAACCGGAAATTCACAAGGTCGATGTTCACCTGAATGGGAATTTCATCGTCGGTGATGGTCGTGTAGGCGACACCTATTTTCGTTAGGTCGCTGAAATCTGCCTCGGAGCCGTATTCACTTTGGCAGAAGTCAGAAATCAGCCCCTTTGCCTGTTCCATAAGCGTCTGCTCCTGCAGCTTCAGCCGGTATTCTTCTGCCTGCCATTCGCTTGTAAATTCCTCAGTAACACCACCGGCGTCAACGTAGTAGCCGTCGGCCTTATCGTCCCAGATGGCGTACCGGGTAAAGAAGCCCTGGTCAAGACTTACCACATGGAAACGGTCTGCGGGGGCGATGGTGCTTGCCATAGACACTGCCGGTTCTTCGACCCAATCACGCCCCGCTGCCTCCGATTGCGCCCGTTCATCCGGGTAATTGCCGTAGACGCGCAGATACTTTCGTGTCTGCTGGTCGTAGATAGCCGCACCGTCGTATGCAAACCCGTCGCTTTCCATTGTACCGTCCACATAGCCCTGCGCGACTTTTTCTGCTTCGGCCAACGTCTGGTAGTCCAGCTTCTCATCAAAACCATTTTCAAAGTGGTGGTACGCTACAACCTGATACGGCGGTGCCATCCGCTCAGCGTAATCGTCGATAGCCTCTTTGGTCAGCCATTCAGGCTTTTCGGGGAGCGTATCGTACAGTTCTCGCATTTTGGCGATCTGCGCCCAGACGCTGCCTGCCCACAAATGTTTTTCCGCACGGCTGCCTGCGCCGAGGAAATACTCGCAGTCTGCCCGCAGCCGGTCTAAAAGCCGGTAGTCCGGATTCTGCTCCAGCGCAGGCTTTTCCTGCTTTGTGAAGAATTGATCCTCACGGATGAGCTGTGCCAACCGCCGCTGCACCTTCGGCCAAGACAAGATGACCGGCTCAGAATTGCCTACGGAGATCTGAAGCGGCTGGGAAGTATCACCCGCACCATATTCCTTTGCCAGCCATAAGGCAGTATCTTTTTCCAGGCCATGCTGCTCCATATACCGCACAACTGCCTGCTTGCTTTGAGGATTGCCGTTCCATTTCTGCAAGGCATCGTCGATGTCCTCTTGCGTAACCTTATAGGGAGAGGGGGCGACCGTTGTGGCCAGCGTGGGATATAGTTCCTCCAAAAGCTCTTGATGCAGTCGGTTATGAAATGCGGGCATATCAAAGTACAGACGGACAAGCTGGAGATCATCCGATGCCGTGACGATACGGCGGATAGCGTCCGCACCCTCCAGATAGGCGTTCTGGCGGTCTGAATTGCGGCAGGCATTGACAAAAACTGTATCTCTGGAAAGAGCGTTGCCGACAGTCAGCTTATACCTGTCAAACAGCTCCCGCACGGTGGGCTGGGGCGGCTGCTCTGCGGCGGGATCGCGGAACACTCTTGTTCCGTCTGCTCCAAACTCCGCCTCATAAGCATTGATAGCGTTCTCGGCTTCATGGTCAATGGACGGGAGCATGTAAATGCGGCGCTCATTGCTGTCCTCCTGTGTTGCGACAATTGTCACATCGTACTTGTCGCGCAGTTTCTCTACATACTGCTCTAAGCTGTGCACGGGGATACCGCACATGGTCACACGCCCTACATCCGGGATATTCCGGGAAGTAAGGTTCAAATCCAGAAGCAATTCCGCCTGACGTGCGTCCTCGCCGTACATTTCAAAAAAATCACCGACCTGATACAGCACCATATCGTCCGGGTGCGCTTCCTTGACGGCGTTATAGCTGTTATAGGCAGTATTTCTCACTGTATCCTGTGCCAGTGTTTTGTCATAAAGCGCCTGTTCATCTGGTGTAAAATAGAGATTCAGACGGATCAGCTCAGAAATGCGGGAAGCGACCTTATTCCAATTCATCTGAACATCCGCACAGCCACTCTTTTTCAGTATGATGCCCTTGCTGCCGTGTTCTTCAAAGCTGCCGCTTTCTCTGGATACAGCATGGGAACGTCCGCCAGTACCATATTCCTCTTTCAGAAAATCAGCGTACTCTTTGGGCGAGTGCTGTGTCTGGAAAAACGCGTAGATGCGGCTCTTTCCACCCTCGAAGCTGCTCCCATTTGCTAGGGAATCCGCAATTTCATCCTCCGTAATAAACTTTTGGGTTTCCGGGAGTGTTGCCATGTCGGAGTGGTATTCTTTGCGAGGCAGGGACAGTTCTTCCAAGCGGGTGAGAAGTGCTTGCGGCCGGTGGTAATGAAAACGCAGAAGCTCACGGTTTTCACGGTAGGCATCCATAAAAATCTTGTATTCCGACAGAAGTGTTTCTCGAAATGCCGGATTTGACAGTTCATCCGTCAGGCGTTCCGTTTCCTCCGGGTAATTGGTGCTGCGGATATTACCTAGGCAGGACAGATACCCTTGCGATTTTGCTTCATCCGAAAGGTCATGACAAATATCCCAAACTTCGGTGGCAATACGATGGCGTTCATGCCGTTGTGCTTCCGTAACCTCTAAATTGGCGGCGAATGTACCGCTGTCTAACAGCTCCTCTGTGCGTTCTGCCGCATCCGCCCAGCTGATAACTTGGGCAGAGGGAAGGTAGCGCGCAGTATTGCCGCTTGCGATGTGAATTCCATCCTCGCTATACCATGCGGAAATTTTCCCATTTTCCGTAACCAGGCCGTTTCCGCCATGGTAGAGTGCTTTCAGAAATGCCGCACGATCTTCCAAAGGCTTTTGTTTGGAGAACTCAGCAACAATTTTCATTCGTGCGTCATCTTCGTTGCCGCCTGTGCGCAGGATATGGTCAATGTCAGCCTGAGAAATGAACATAGAAAAAGCGGAGTGTGCTGTCTGGACACGCTCCGCTTCTGCGATAGATTCAATTTGCTGGGCCTCTGTGGGGAAGAAAGAGAACTGCTCACTTGGAGAATCTTCTGTCAGGCGTAAATCAGCTCCGTCAGGATCACTTCCTCTGCCTGGGCTTTCAGATCGTTCATCAGTCCCACCCATTTCATCGGGTTGTTGGCTTTCAGCGCCTCCGTCACCCCAGCCGACTGCATCAGTTTCGGCATCATCTGCTCCAAGCGCCGGTTCGCCGTCGTGTCGATCTCCATTAAATGGGGATACAACTGCTCCGACAGGATCAGGCGGTTCCACAGCACCGGGCGATGCTCCTGTAGATACTTCTTCCGCATCCTCCCGTACTTGCCCAGAGGCTTGTTCTCCTGCTGGGACAGGCTCAGATTGGGAATCCAGTAATCCCCGCTGCGGATGTAGGTCAGTTCGTTCATGATTCTGGCTCCTTTCAGAAAGCTTTTCACGTTCGTATTTCTTGATGGTGACTTCAATATTGCGGAGGATTTCTTCGCTGATGCCGCTGATGGCACTTCCCAGAGCGTTTACCGTCTGGGGCGTGTTGAAGTCGAACACCGGCATGAAGTCTTCCGGGCCAAAGTGGGCATTTTCTGCCAGACCGCACCGGGACAGCAGCATATAGGTCGTGCTGACGGCAGCGGCATTGAGGAATGCCACGCCTTTGTCATAGTCATGATACTGTTCCAGATACGATCCGTCAACGATGCCGAGGATGTCCTGCTGATGGGCAAGAAAGTATTCCGTGACTTTTACGGAAGAAATCTGTTCCAGTTGGTCAGGGAAGTCGCCGGTGTACCGGATGTTGTACGCCTGCTCCAAAGCATGGGAAACAACCTGCTCATGCTCCGGGTGGTATTCCCAGAGGTAGGGGCTGCGGGAGCGCTCTGTACTGCCGGTGTCAGCTACATCGAACACATACCGGAGCCTGGGAGCATCCCCGGATTGGTCAATGAGGGCGATCCCTTTTGCGCCCTGTCGAATGTAGCGTCCCATGCGTTTGTTCCACAGGTCGTATTCCGCGCATGCGGTAGCATCTGGTCGCTGGGCGTAGATCATGAGCTGTTCATGGTATGGGTACTTGTACAGGCGGGCGGCCGTGGTAAGAAAGTCTGTCCAACTCTGGAAGCTGGTGGTTATCTGGGTCGCCATATAGTCCGCCAGCTGGTGGTAGTGCTGTAATGCGGATGCCATTGTGAATCTCCTTTCCGAAAAAATAAAAAGGCGACCCACAGGCCGCCTAAAATGGGAAGTATCGAGAAATACGCTCTGAGCGCTGGAACAGCCTAAGGCGTATTCATCAGGTTATTGAAGAAACTGTGGATGTGTGGCGTGGGGAGGCTGCCACAATACGCAATATTAGAACTGCAAAAACTTTCGACAATACGCAGGTTTATCGCGTTCAGAACTCCGGAATCAAATGGTGGTCAGGTGATTTCGATAACGGTCAGATTCAAAAAGTTCCTGAATGCCTTTTTCAATCCCGGCAGTTATTTTGAAACAAAATCCCCGCACCGGGTAACGTCTGGTCACGCCGGTGTGGGGATTCCCGCATTTAGAAAGCCTTATTTTGACTTCCCGGTATCATTTGTCACCCTGCTTCAATCAGCAGCTCAAAAGCCGTTGGTATCCGCAGCCTTTTTGCCCCTTAAATGCGGGACTGGAGGTAACGGTTATGGAGCCGGACGGCCTCCTTTTCCTGTCTGCGTTTAGCTGCGCACCGGGAGCAATACTTGGCACGGTTGGAGCCTGGGACAAAGGCAGCCCCACATGCCGCACAGAGGCGTGTGGGGCGAATGCCGTTCAGAAGCGCCGTTTCCAGCACCGGGTCATTGGGCAGTACCGCATACCGAAACCACTTGCAGACCAGCGCACCGGAATGCCATTGGGGGCAGATATTGCAGTGGGGATCGTCAAAGAGCAGGCAGGTTCCACCATCAAAGTTGCAGCACCGTTTCCGGATCAGGGACCGCACCTGACGAAGTTGCCTCCCGGTGAATCTCGGCTGCTTATCCATTGCCAAACACCAGCCTGAAGCTGGGCCTTGTGCCGTCATCCTCCAAAAGAACCGTGGCATCGTAGACCTGCCCGGTACGGGGAGAAACACAGCCTTTCAGTGGGGCTTTGCCCTTTTCCAGGAGCTTGGCCGCCGTTTTCCGGTCCAGGGTTTTCTGCTTCAGCGTAAAGAAACGGCTGTCCCTCCACAAGACGAACGTACAGTCCCGGTTGGTACAAAAATAGCCCTTGCTGCGCTCCACGATTTTGGAGCCGCAGCGAGGGCATTTGCCAATGATCTTTTCATCCGAGGGAAAGAGAATATCTGCTCCGGCCACAGGACGGTAGGACTGTATCAGTTCTGTCAGCATGGCACAGATGCCGTCCAAAAAATCATCCGGGAGGCACACGCCCTTCTGAACCCCGGAAAGCTGCTGCTCCCATTCGGCGGTCAAAAGCGGGGATTGCAGTTGCTCCGGCAGGACGGTAATCAGGGAGTTGCCCAGAGGGGTGGGAACGAGGACGGTTTTCTTCTCTTTCTTCACCCGCTCCACAAGCCCTGTGGATACCAGCTTTTCCAGAATTCCGGCACGGGTGGCCGGAGTGCCCAGGCCCTTGCGCTCTGCATCCTCCGGCATATCCTCGCACCCGGCCCGCTCCATGGAGGACAGCAGGGTGTCCTCTGATACGTTTTGTCAAGGGTGTTTAAGAA
>ULVD01050459.1_pt1 | contig 10876 bp, 12 predicted proteins | sample 1959101 | NCBI WGS metagenome assembly ULVD01 (sample SAMEA4835777, study PRJEB28245) | human gut metagenome | biome: gut microbiome; material: fecal sample | place: Denmark | collected 2008
GGCCGTAGAGCCCAAGTCCTCGGCAGTGCTGTCTACCGGTGTGGCCGGACCTCACAAGATCCAGGGAATCGGTGCCGGATTTGTTCCCGAGGTGCTGGATACAACGGTATACGACGAGATCATTCCGGTGGAAAATGAAGAGGCTTTTGCCACCGGCAAGGAAGTCGGCAGAAAGGAAGGGGTGCTGGTGGGTATTTCCTCCGGAGCTGCGGTTTTTGCTGCCATTCAGGTGGCAAAGCGGCCTGAAAACGAAGGAAAAACCATTGTGGTGCTGTTGCCGGATACGGGCGACCGGTATCTGTCTACGCCCCTGTTTGCCGACTGAGTGTTGAAAGTGAAAACTGTCGATGGGAGCTGGCGCAAGCTGCTTTGCGCCAATTCCTGTAATCTTGGATAGAGAAAGGAAAATTGAGTGTGAGCACTTTTGTTTATGCGGACAATGCGGCTACCACAAAAATGAGCCCTGTTTCCCTTGAGGCCATGCTTCCCTATATGGAGTCCTGCTTCGGAAATCCTTCCAGCCTTCATTCGGCAGGGCAGAAAGCCAAAGAGGCGCTGACCGAGGCACGGGGGGAGATGGCCGCTCTTTTGGGGTGCAGTCCCAAGGAAATATACTTCACCTCCGGCGGCAGTGAAGCGGATAATCAGGCGATTCTTTCGGCGGCCGCACTTGGCGCCAGAAAAGGAAAAAAGCACATTCTTTCCACAGCCTTTGAGCATCATGCGGTATTGCATACCCTTGAAAAGCTGAAAAGGGAAGGGTTTCAGGTGGAATTGCTGGATGTGCACTCCCATGGGAACATTTCTGCAGAGGAAGTGAGAAGGGCCATCCGGGAGGATACCTGTCTTGTTACGGTGATGTATGCCAACAACGAGATCGGGTCTGTGCTTCCTATTGCGGAGATCGGAGAGGTATGCCGGGAAAAGGGTGTGATTTTTCACACCGATGCCGTACAGGCGGCAGGGCACCTGCCTATTGATGTGGGAAAGGAACACATTGATATGCTTTCCCTTTCGGCCCACAAATTTCACGGACCGAAAGGTGTTGGAGCGCTGTATGTCCGCAGTGGCATTCCCCTGGTTCCGCTGATTGAAGGGGGCGCACAGGAACGGGGAAAGAGAGCCGGCACCGAGAATGTTCCGGCCATTATGGGCATGGCCGCCGCATTGAAGGATGCTGTAGAGCATTTGGAGGAAAATGCCGCAAAAGTTTCGGCGTTGCGGGACAGACTGATTGAGGGGCTGTCGAAAATTCCCCGTTCGTCGCTGAACGGAGATCCATTAAACCGGTTGCCCGGAAATGTGAGCTTCTGCTTTGAAGGAATCGAGGGGGAGAGCCTTCTGCTGCTGTTGGATCAGAAGGGCATTTGTGCCTCCTCCGGCTCTGCCTGTACCTCCGGCTCCCTGGATCCGAGCCATGTGCTGTTGGCCATCGGCAGACCTCATGAAATTGCCCATGGCTCTTTAAGGCTGTCGCTCTGTGAAACCAACACCGAAGAGGAAGTGGACTATATGCTTGAGGAAATTCCCAAGGTAGTAGAGTATTTGAGAAATATGTCTCCCCTGTGGAAGGACAAGGCGGAAGGAAAAAAGAAGTTTGTTTTGTAAGGAAAGGAGAACAGACGATGGCGTTGTACAGTGAAAAGGTCATGGACCATTTTACCCATCCCCGGAATGTGGGTGTGATCGAGAACGCTGACGGCGTGGGCGAAGTGGGCAATGCCAAATGCGGCGATATCATGCGGATCTATCTGAAGATTCAGGATGGCATCGTTGAGGATGTAAAATTTGAAACCTTCGGGTGCGGCTCGGCGATTGCTTCCAGCTCCATGGCCACCGAAATGATCAAGGGCAAACCTTTAAGCGAGGCTTTGCTTCTGACCAACAAGGCGGTGGCGGAGGCCTTGGACGGTCTGCCGGCACACAAGATGCACTGTTCGGTTTTGGCGGAGGAAGCCATCAAAGCGGCGGTGAAGGATTATTACGATAAAAACGGTATAGAATACGACAGCAAGCAGTTTGCTTCCCTGGACGGTTGCGCTCATTGTCATGAATAAAAAGGTTCTCGTTGCCATGAGCGGCGGCGTGGATTCGACGGTTGCGGCGTTTCTTTTGAAAGAAAGAGGATACGAATGTCTGGGTGCGACCATGCATTTGTATTCCAATGAGGACGCCGGAGTGTGCCGAAGCAAAACCTGCTGTTCCCTGAATGATACAGAGGATGCAAGAGATGCGGCGTGCCGGCTGAAAATTCCCTTTTATGTTTTCAATTTTCAGGAGTGCTTCCGGAAGGAGGTCATCGGGCGGTTTACGGACAGTTATTTCTCGGGACGCACGCCCAATCCCTGCTTGGATTGCAACCGGTATGTAAAGTTTGACCGTTTTTTTGAACGGGCAAGGATTCTGGGGTGCGATCACATTGCCACCGGACACTATGCCCGGATTGAAGAAAACGGGGAAGGCTATGTGCTGAAAAAGGCACTGGATCCGCAAAAGGACCAGAGCTATGTGCTGTATACTCTGACGCAGGAGCAGCTTGCTCACACGATTTTTCCTTTGGGCAATCTGAAAAAGGAGCAAACAAGGGCACTGGCCGCGGAGCAGGGCTTTCTGAATGCCCGGAAGCCGGACAGCCAGGATATTTGTTTCGTCCCGGACGGTGACTATGCAAGGATCGTGGAACTGCACTCCGGGAAAAGTGCCCCTCCCGGAGACTTCATTTCCCCGTCAGGAAAGGTCCTGGGGCGGCACAAGGGAATCATTCACTACACGGTGGGACAGCACAAGGGACTGGGCCTTTCTACCTCAAAAAAGCTGTATGTGGGAAGAATTCTCAAGGAAAGCAACCGTGTGGTGCTCTGTGAGGAAGAAGAGCTTTACAGAAAAGAGGCTCTTGTGCGGGAAATGCACTGGATATCAGGAAAAGCCCCGGAAAAGCCGATATTCTGCAAAGTAAAGATCCGCTATCGGCAGGAAGAGCGGCCGGCCACGGTTTTTGCGCAGGAGAACGGTTTCTGCCGGATCCTGTTCGACGAACCCCAGCGGGCGATTACTCCCGGCCAGGCGGCGGTGCTTTATTCGGACGATGTGGTTTTAGGCGGAGGGGAGCTGTGGGAAGCTCCCGAATTTGAAGAAAGGACCGAAAGGATATGATTTCAACCAGAGGAAGATATGCCATCCGGGTGATGGTGGATTTGGCAGAACACGGCGGAAGGGAAACTTATACACCCATGAAGCAGGTTGCGGCTCGGCTGGGGCTGTCCTTGAAGTATCTGGAACAGATTTTGCCCTTGCTGACCAAAGCAAAATATGTGGAGGGCATACAGGGAAAGGGCGGAGGATACCGGCTTTGCAGGGAGCCTCAGAGCTACCGGATCGGAGATATTCTGAGAGTGACCGAGGAGGGGCTGGCACCGGTGGCGTGTCTTGAATGCGGAGCCTCCCCCTGTGAGCAGGCATCTGGATGCAGAACTCTGCCGATGTGGCGCAAATACTATAAATTGACCTTGGACTATTTCGACAGCATCCGTCTTTCCGATTTGATGGAGCCAAAAGAGGATGTGGGCACCTATGTGATCTGAGCTTTCCGGAGAAGAAAAGACCGGAAATACCACCAAACAAAAAGAGCTTCCGGAATGTTTTCGGAAGCTCTTTTGAATCAGCGGAAGGTGCAATTGGTGCAGGAATACTTGTTTTTGACCTCGGTCAGCTTGTTGGGTTCGGCATTTTGGGTCTGATACCAGCCTTTATCCGTCATGGTCTTGTAAATATCGCCCTGCATGGAAAGAGCGTCGGTCAGTGCGGTTTTGAAGGTGGAATGCACATTGGAGGTTCCGGCGGATTCGATGGTGCCGTGCATATAAAGGTCGCAGACTCCTTTTGTGGTAAGCAACAGATTTTCCATGATGGTTTTATCGTCCATATTTTTTCCTCTCCTTTTTTTCTTATACCAAACTGTAGAAGGATGAAAAGGTCTGACGGTGCTTTTCTGCCATCTGGTTCAGGCAGTTTTTTAACTTTGGGTCGGTTACCTGAGAGGCGGCGGTAATGCATTGACTTTCCAGAAATTTTGCGTGGCTCAAGGCGTCTTCCACATACAACAGTTCTTTGGGACTCATAAATTTCTCCTTTCCAAGGGCTTATTTACCCTTCTGAAGGAAAGTTTCTCCGAAAGAAGAAAAAATATACGGGACAAACACAAAAAGGTGTTTTTCCCGTATTTTTATTGTTCCAGCAATCGGGCAACCACATAGGAGGCAATCAGGATCCCCGCCGCAGAGGGCACAAAGGGGGAGCTTGCCGGGGTGGAAGAGCCTTTATGGGAATCCTCCGGCGTAAAGGCCGGCTTCACCGGTTCCTCCTCGGAATAGAGCACCGGCAGGTGGTGAATTCCTCTGTTGCGCAGTTCCCGGCGCAGGACTCTGGCCAAGGGGCAATAGCTGGTTTTGGAAATATCGGTAATCTTCAGCATTTCCGGATGGAGCTTGTTTCCGGTGCCCATGGAGGAGATGAGCGGAACGCCCAGTCGGGTACACTCTTCGGCAATGACGATCTTGGCGGAAACCGTATCAATGGCATCCACCACAAAGTCGTTGTGTTCAAAATCAAAGTCGCCCTTGTTTTCCGGCAGTAAGAAGGCTTTGACGGAAGCGACTTCACATTCGGGATTGATCTCTATAAGCCGTTCTTTCATCACTTCCACCTTGTCTTTCCCTACGGTAGAACTGAGAGCAATGATCTGCCTGTTGATGTTGGTCACATCCACCTGATCCTTATCGACCAGGACGAAATGCCCGATACCGCTCCGTCCCAGCATTTCGCACACATAACCGCCAACCCCGCCGACACCAAAGACGGTTACCTTTTTATCTTTCAGCTTGCGAACACCTTCAGGAGTGAAGAGCATTTCATTCCGTTGAAAACGGTTCATAAAGAGAAATCCTTTCAAAAAGAGAAAACTTGCTTAATTCAGAAGGAATATGGGTGAGTTGCCATATGTTTTGCATTGAAATTCCTCTTTTTCTTTGGTATACTCTTTTTGTCGAAAGGACAAAACGAAAAGAAAAGAGGTACATAGGAAATGAAAAGAATCGTATGTCTGGTTGTTTGTATCTGCCTGTCTGTCGGACTGATTGCTGTTCCGATCAGCAACGCCACTTCCTGCGAAGAGAACAGCAGAAAGAGCTTTTGGAGCCTGATTTCCTTTGAAAGAATTGAAGAACTGTATCGGGCAATCTGTGAAAAACTCGGCTTTTGCACTGAAAAAGAGGAAGAGCCGGATGTGGAAGAAGAGAATAAAGAAGAGAGTGAGGTAAAGAAGGAAGACAAAGAAGAAAGCAAAGAAGAAAAAGAAGAACAAAAGAAACCCGAAAAGGAAGAGACTCTGCCCGATTCCGAAAAAACGGAAGAAACGAAAGAACCTGCCGTAAAGGAGCCGGAGAAGGAGACCGAAGAAGAACAGCCGGAGAATTCTGCGGTAGCGTTTGAAAAAGAGGTCATCCGGCTGGTCAATGCGGAAAGAGCAAAATACGGTCTTTCTCCGCTTACATATTCGGAGGAATTGACCCTGGGTGCCAGAGAAAAGAGTGCGGATATGCAGAGAAACAATTATTTTTCCCATACAAGCCCGACCTACGGCTCCCCTTTTGACCAGATGAAACAAATGGGGATCACCTACAAAAGCGCCGGCGAGAATATTGCCATGGGATACAGCACTCCTGAGGCGGTGGTCAATGCCTGGATGAATTCGGAAGGACACCGGAAAAACATTTTAAGTGCCAACTACAGCCAAATCGGCGTGGGCTATGTGGAGCAGGGACATTACTGGACCCAGTGGTTTAAAGGATAAGGCATATTCGGCAGAAAGGCTCTTTCTGAGAGCTTACCTGGTAGAAAGATAGCTTCGGTCAATGTGAATTACCGGCAGATAGGCAGGGTAGCTGTCCCGGATGATTGTGGTCAGCTCCTCCTTCCCCTGCCGGTCGCTTTTTTGGGAGGATAACGGCACCACGCAATCAAAAATCAGATTGGTATGGGTAGCGCAGGGAACCATACGGATGTCGTGAACCGACAGGGAAGGATCGATCTTTTTCACCTCTTGCTCCAGCCAGAGGCGGAATTCGCCCAGTTCGCTGTCGGAATTGCAGATGGGGTCGTAGTGAATTACAACGGAAAGCCCCTCCTTTTTGAAATCCTGCTCGATCCGGTCAATCAGCTCATGACCCTTCAGAGCGTCGATATCTGCGGAAATTTCCACATGAATGCTGGCGAACTGTCTGCCGGGTCCGTAATCGTGCACCATCAGGTCGTGGGTACCAAGAACCCCCTCATAGGACAACACCTTCTGTTCAATGCGGTCGATAAAGGCCTGATCGGGAGCCTTTCCCAACAGAGGGTCAATGGTGCTTTTCACCAATCCGTAGCCGCTGTAAAGGATGAAAAGAGCGACTGCGGCGCCGATATAGCCGTCCAGATCAAAGCCGGTAAAACGGGAGACCAGGGCGGCGATGAGTACGGAAAGAGTGGTGATTACATCATTCCGGCTGTCTGCTGAGGTGGCCCGGAGAGTTTCCGAACGGATACGGAGGCTGAGGTTTCTGTTGAAATACATCAGCCAGAGCTTTCCTAAAACCGAAAACAGAAGAATACCCAGAGCAATCAGCGAAAATCCGGTTTTTCCGGGAGAAAAGATTTTCACTACACTGCTTTTGAGCAGCTCCACACCGATGACCAGAATCAACAGGGCCACCATCAGCCCCGAAAGGTATTCATAGCGCCCGTGCCCGTAAGGGTGCTCGGCATCTGCCGGCTTTTCCGCCAGCTTGAAGCCCAAAAGGGAAATAAGTCCCGAAGCGGCATCGGAAAGATTGTTGACGCCGTCTGCAATGACCGAGACCGATCCGCCCAAAAGAAAAGCACCGGCTAAGATTTTTAAGAGGGACAGAAGTACATTGACCCCAATGGCAACGCCCCCGGCGGTTTTTCCGATAGCCGACCGGACGGTGGGACTCTCGGTGTTTTTATAATCCTTGACAAAGAGCTTCAGGATCCATTCCGTCATAAAACCACATTCCTTTCATGATCCCGTCTACCCGAAGGCAGAGAGTAAAAACGCTCTGCGGAAGAGTAGAATCTACAGTCCCGCAGAGCGTTCTGCTGTTACAAGTAACCCGACAAATGTCTGTCTGTAAAGGGTATCTCTGGAAATCAGTATATGACAATGGCTCCGTTTTGTCAAGCGTTTTTTATTCTTGATTTCAGCCCTTTGGCTTGTTGCCGGGGGAATACCTCGACCGAAAGGGCAGATCTACCGTCGTTCCGCCATTTTGGATGGGGCGGTTTTCCCGGAATTTTTCCGGAGAACCGTTTTTTTCTCTGCTCTTTTTGCTTTTGAAGCCGACGGTTTCACGGTTTGGCGTTTCTGCCTCTTCACAGGAATATTGGAAAGAAGGACGATGACAGGGGCGAAGAGACACCCGACCATGATAAACATTACCGGGAGCAGACTTCCGCAGGCAAGGAAGCAAAGAGCACCGACGACCAGGGCAAAAATCAGAGAGTCATAGGTATATTTGAAGGCATCGCCCAAAGTGAATTTTTCCGACTGCTTGGGAGTCACCAGGAACACCGCTTTTTTGCCGCAGGCACCTAAGAAAACGGTTTTCAGCATCATGGGCGCCAAGGAAGCGTAGGTGGCAATATTCAGCAAAAAGTAGGGAATCAGAAGAAAAATATTTCGGGAACGGTTGTAAACAAACAAGTCGGGAATCATAGGGGAGCAAAGGAACAGGATCATCACGGCATAAATGCCGAAAGCGTAGCGGATCACAGGGTATCCCAGGAATCCGAGGATGATGGTGCAAACGGCCAGCATCAGGCTGAGCACCGGTACAATGGGCAGGGAATAATGGGAAAGGCGCAGGTCCAGCTTTTCAAACCAGGCCATTTTGCAATCGGAAATTTCCTTGCCGTACTTTTTCATATACTCCACATTTCCCTGGGTCCATTTGCACTGGCGCTTTTTCAGAGAAACATAGTTTACCGGGAATTCCTCGTAGCAATGTATTTCCGGGGCATAGATAATGTCGAAGCCGGAGTTCTTAATATCCACCGCAAAAGAAATATCCTCTGCGACCACCAAAGGAAATCCTCCTGTTTTTTCATAGCAGGGGCGACTGATGGTCATTCCGTGGCCGATCAAGGCATTGGCACCGTAGAAATTTTTGATGATCTGCACGGTGGAGCCGTTGCTCCCGACGCACAATCCCATCAGGCGCTGAAAGACATTTTCCCCTTTTTTTGCCGAGTGGCGGGCCTGCACGGCGCCGCAACGGGGATTATAATTGAAATACTTCAGAACCTCCGGGATATAGTTGCCGGGAAGTACTTCGTCGCTGTCCAAAACCACAAAATAATCATAATCTGTCCGTCCGGCAAGATAGTTGTTCAGATTGCCGGCTTTGTACCCGGTCCGATCGGTCCTGCGAATGACCTCCACATTCCGGTGGCAGGAGGCAAAGGCATCGATTTCTTTCATATAGGAAGCCTGGTCGCTGTCATCCAGGATCACCGTGGCGAAATTCCTGTAATTCTGCTTCATGCTCAAGGACAGAGCTTCCTTGTTGAAATCGTTCCGGGTGCAGTAGAGAAGCAGAACCCTTGGTTCCGGAAGGGGAATATTCCGGAACCGTTCCACTTCCTCATAGCGGCGGCACAGCTTTTTCCCATAGACGGCATATGCCATCGAAAACACAAAATCCTTCACACTGCCGAACCAAAGGGACGCTAAAATGCAGGAATTCAGGCAGAGCAGTGCAATGATAAAGCCCTGAACCACCGGAGAATACCCCTCCAGTCCGACGATGATCCGATAGGTGCCAAAGCCAAGCAGCCCCACGCATAAAGTCCAGAGGAGAAAAACAATTTTATAGAGAGTTGAGCTTTTTTTCATGATCTTTTTCCTTATTCGTCTTTTGAATACCGTTCGCTATACAATCTTCCTACAGATAAACAATCGGAAAAGGCTGTTTGTCCACGGAAGTATAGATTTTCTTGACTTTTTTCGGTTTTTACTCTATAATATTATAATGTACACATCCGATGATACTGAAACAACTTAAGGAAGAAAAAATACATCATGAATTTGGAATTTCGTAAGGCTGCCGAGGAGGCGCTTTCCCGCATTGCAAAAGGGGATGAGACCGGCGTGGAGCTGCTCTATTCGTGCATGGGAAAATGGATGCTTTTGATCGCGAAAGGCGTGACCGGAAACAAGGAAATTGCCGAGGATGCCGTTCAGGAAAGCTTTCTCCGAATTACAGAAAATATAGACAAATACGAAAAAAACACAAATGCTTGCGCTTGGGTGTGCCGTATTGTGCACAATACAGCGGTAAATGAACTGAAAAAATATAAGGGAAAAGAGTATTACCCGATTGACGAAACCGAATTTTTTTCCGATGAGGAAAGCATGGAGAAGAAAAGCGAGAGCCGACTTTTGGTGGAACAACTGATGAAAAAGCTGGACCCGCCGATACTTCGTGAGATGATTTATAGGAAGTATTTTCTGGATATGACCGTGCGGGAAATTGCACAAGAGATCGGAAAATCCAAATCTTATGTGTCTAAAGAAATCCTGAAAGCCGAAAAAATGATGAAAAGTTTTCTTTGACTGTGGACGGGGAAGAAAAAAAGATTGTTTTATTGACAGAGGGTGATGAGATGAAGGGAAAATGTGAGGAAAAAGACCTCCAACTGGACGAACTTTTTCGGTCTGCGGTGGAGGAAACGCCGGCTCCAAGAGAATCGGTAATGCTTCCGGCGAAGGAGCTTTTGTACAATAAACAGGCACAGAACAGAGAAAATGCCGAGAAAAAAAGGCGTTTTTGGGGGCGTAGATCCATGCTCAGACTGGCACCGGCCCTCTGCGCATTGCTGGTGTTCGGGCTTTTCGGAGGAATTGCTGTGGTGAACCGGCCGAAGGATCAGTACGCACCCCTGCGTTTTGAGGAATTCGGCGGGCTGACAAACCTGCGGTACAGTACATTTGATGACAGCTGCGAGGAAGATTCGGAAGCCTTCCCGAAAAAACAGCCATCGGCAGCTGTTGCGCAGGACCATCTGACCTCCGGTGTCAGCAAGAAAACGGTGAAATTTTCTCCTGAAAAAGTCAATCTTGTGGAGAGCAGAAGTTATATTCCTCAAAACGGCAGTCAGGTGGTGCTGAGGGCCATGCGGTATCGGACGGAATACGGGGAATTTATTTTGTATGCGGAAACGGGCGAATACTCCCTGGAACGGTTTCCCGAGCCGAAGGAGTCTGTTTTGGTAAACGGTCGGAGCTATCTGGTTTTTTATGGAGGAGAAGGTGTGGCCTATGCCCGGTTTTCCCAAGGGGACTACCGGTATTGCCTCGTTTTCCCGGACAACACCCTTGAAACGGCAAAACAGATTCTTGCCCTGATCCTGAGGTAGCTGCAAAGGAGAGAAACCGAAGGGCATACGGCCTTTACAATATTTCTTCAGAATATTCCCATTCAGAAAACCGGTTTCCTTCGGGAACTGAAATTCGGGATGTGAGCTTTCTGTTTTTCATACAAAAAAGCTGTCGCAGGTTGGCCCGCAACAGCTTTTTTATTTTATTGTTTTTACCGGGTGCCGAACAGACGGTCTCCGGCATCTCCCAGACCGGGAAGAATGTAAGCGTGATCGTTGAGCTTTTCATCGACCGATGCGGTGTAAATGTCCACATCCGGATGGGTGCTCTGCACCTTGGCAATTCCTTCCGGAGCGGAAACCAGACACATCAGCTTGATGGTCTTGCACCCTCTTGCTTTCAGCATGGTCAAGGCATCGGATGCCGAGCCGCCGGTTGCCA
>ULVD01006995.1_pt1 | contig 10857 bp, 8 predicted proteins | sample 1959101 | NCBI WGS metagenome assembly ULVD01 (sample SAMEA4835777, study PRJEB28245) | human gut metagenome | biome: gut microbiome; material: fecal sample | place: Denmark | collected 2008
CGGGGAATTATCGGATTTCCCTGGACCTTCAAACAGGCTTGGTGCGTGCGGAGCCGACAGAAAACGAGGAAGAAAAATAATATACAAAAGATGTGGGGTGAATGAGTTTTGAAGCGTGCCAGCGGTGTGCTCTTGCATATTTCTTCCCTTTGGGGAAGCTATTCCTGCGGTTCCTTCGGGGAGGCGGCAAGGCAGTTTGTGGATTTTTTAGAGAAGGGGGGCTTTTCCTATTGGCAGACATTGCCCTTTTGTTTGCCGGATGAGTGGGCTTCCCCCTACAGCTCCTACAGCACCTTTTCCCTGAATCCGGATTTTATAGACCTGGAGGAGCTGTATAAGGAAGGGCTGATTTCGGAGAAGGAGTTGCACGGGGCTCTTCATAAAACGCCCTATTCCGTAGAGTATGACCGGCTGAAGGAGGAGCGGAGGACCCTGCTTGCAAAGGCCGCTGAGCGTTTTTCCGGAGGCAAGGAGTTTGAAGAATTTTTTGTTTTGCACGGTCATACCGAGGATTTCTGTCATTTCATGGCCGGGAAGGCCGTAAACGGTCAGAAGCCCTTCTGGGAGTGGACGGAGCAGGAAGAGGATTTTTCGGTGTACCGAACCTGGAGATTCGCATGCTATACCTTTTTTCGCCAATGGAAAAAGATCAAGGACTATGCCAACGAAAAGGGAATTTCGATCATTGGGGATATTCCCATGTATGTATCCTTAGACAGCGCCGATGTGTGGAAGAATCCTGAGGATTTTCAGTTGGATGAGCGTTTTCGGCCCACAAGGGTGGCCGGCGTTCCGCCCGACTGTTTTTCCAAGGACGGACAGCTCTGGGGGAATCCGCTTTACGATTGGAAAGAGATGGAGAAGGACGGCTTTTCTTTCTGGAAGGACCGGATCTGCTTCATGTGCGAGCTGTTCGACTGTATCCGGATCGACCATTTCAGAGGGCTGGAATCCTACTATGCAGTGGATGCTAAGGCCGAAAACGCCCGGGAGGGCAAATGGGAGAAGGGTCCGGGAAGGAAGCTCTTGAAGGCTTTGAGAAGCGTATGCGGGGAGAAAGTGCTGATTGCGGAGGACCTTGGGATTGTGACGCCGGCGGTGGAAAGGCTGGTGAAGGACAGCGGCTGTCCCGGTATGCGGGTTCTGCAATTCGGCTTTGAGGGAGGTGCTGATTCGCCGCATTTGCCGCATAACTATCCCCGCAACTGTGTGGCCTACAGCGGCACCCACGACAACAATACCCTGTTGGGCTATTTGTGGGAGCTTGGCGACGATGTAAGGCGAAGGGTGTTTTCCTATTGCGGGTTTGAAAAGGAGGACTGGAATTGCCAGGAGAGCTACAGGGCGGTGTTGCATACTCTTCTGGGAAGTCCCGCCGATGTGGTGATTCTTCCTTTACAGGATCTGCTGCTCTATGGAGCAGATACCCGAATGAATGTTCCGGGGCGCAGCGGCGGAAACTGGCTGTGGCGGGTGACCAAAGAACAGGTTGAAACGGTAGATACAGAGTGGTTTCTTCGGCAGAACCGGCTTTTCGGCAGAATCTGAACGGCGAGGGCCGTGTGACCGGAAAGCGTGCTTGCTTTTTACTTGACGGGAGAAAAAAGAAGTGCTATACTGTGACGGATGAAAACGAGAGGAGTTTTCCCAATGGGACAGGAACAATGTGGCGGGGACATTCTGAAAATTGAGCATTTGAGGAAGTCCTTCAAGGAAGTAAAGGCGGTAGACGATTTATCCTTCCGGGTGAAAAAAGGGGAATTGTTTGCCTTTTTAGGGGTAAACGGCGCCGGAAAATCCACCACCATTTCCATTATTTGCGGACAACTGCAAAAGGACAGCGGCAAGGTGTTTCTTGACGGAAAAGACATTGAGAACGGCATGGGAGACCTGAAACGAAAGCTGGGGGTGGTCTTCCAGAATTCGGCGTTGGATCAGCCCCTGACGGTTCTTGAGAATCTGCAAAGCCGCGCCTCACTCTACGGGATCTTCGGAAAGGACTTCCGAAACCGGCTGGAGGAATTGACGGAACTGTTAGATTTGAAGGAACTGCTCGGAAGAACGGTGGGCAAACTGTCGGGCGGACAGCGGCGGCGCATCGATATTGCAAGAGCACTTCTGCACCGTCCCGAGCTTCTGATTCTGGACGAACCCACCACCGGGCTGGACCCTCAGACAAGAAAGCTGCTCTGGAGCGTGGTGGACACACAGCGAAAAAGAGAAAACATGACGGTGTTCCTGACCACTCACTATATGGAGGAAACGGTGGACGCCGACTATGTGGTGATTCTGGATCAAGGAAGAATTGCGGCAGAGGGAAGTCCTCTGACTCTCAAAAATACATATACCGGAGATTTTATCACGGTCTATCACCCGGATCAAGAGCGTTTTGCGGAGTTGGGTATCCCCTTTGAGCGTTTGAGGGACGGTATAAGGCTGGAGGTGAAAAATACGGCAGAGGCCACCTCCCTCATTGTGGCACACCCCGAGCTGTTTGTGGACTACGAGGTGACAAAGGGAAAAATGGACGATGTGTTCTTAACGGTCACGGGCAGAAAATTGATGGAAAACGGCGGCTGAACGGGGGAAAGGACCAAGAAAATGAAAACACTTTACAATCTGACCAAAAGAAACTGCCGGCTGTTTTTCAAGGACAAGGGACTGTTTTTCACCTCTCTGATTACTCCGGCGATCCTTTTAGTGCTGTACATTACCTTTCTGGCCAAAACCTTTAAGGACAGCTTTCTTTCCTACATGGGGGACTTTCCGATGGACGAATCGCTGATCGATGCTGTGGTCGGCGGACAACTGATTTCCTCCCTTCTGGCGGTCTCCTGTGTGACGGTTGCCTTCTGTTCCAATCTGCTGATGGTGCAGGACAAGGTCACCGGCTCCATAAAGGACCTGAGAATCACGCCGGTGCGCACATCCGCTTTGGCCGTCAGCTACTTTTGTTCCACGGCGGTCGCCACAGGGATCGTGGGAATAGTCGCCTTCGGCCTCTGTCTTCTGTATTTGGCACAGATGGGGTTCTATATGTCCCTTCTTGATGTGCTGGCGGTGCTTCTGGATGTAGTGCTTCTGACGCTTTTCGGCACGGCTCTTTCCTCGGCGGTGAATTTTCATCTGAGCACCAACGGCCAGGCTTCCGCTGTGGGCACGGTGGTCAGCGCTGGCTACGGTTTTATCTGCGGCGCCTATATGCCGGTATCTGCTTTTTCCACGGGGCTGCAGCGAGTGATTTCCTTTTTGCCCGGAACCTACGGTACCGGACTTTTGCGCAACCATTGTCTTGCCGGGGCCTTGCGAGAGATGGAAAAGGTCGGTATTCCAAAGGAAACAGTGGAAGAAATCAAAAACTCCATCGACTGCAACCTGTACTTTTTCGGAAACAAGGTGTCGCAGGGTGCCATGTATCTGATCCTTGCAGGAGCTACGCTTCTGCTTCTGGGGGTGTATATTCTGTTTTATACCATTGAAAGAAAAAAGAAAAAATAGATAAGGGGGATGCATCATGCTGAACATTCAACATCTGACCAAGGCTTACGGTGAAAAAAAGGCGGTGGATGATCTGTCTTTGCACATTGCACCCGGGGAAATTTACGGGTTTATCGGACACAACGGGGCAGGCAAGACCACCACGCTGAAGGCGGTAGCCGGAATTCTGAATTATGACGAAGGCACCATCCTTGTGGACGGGGTGGACAACCGGAAAAATCCCCTGGACTGCAAAAGAAGAATTGCGTATATTCCCGACAATCCGGATATTTATGATTTTATGACCGGAATCAAATATCTGAACTTTGTTGCGGATATTTTCGGTGTGGGTTCGGCAGAGCGTCAGGAACGGATCCGGAAATATGCCGACCTTTTTGAGCTTACCGGCGATCTGGGGCAGGCGGTTGCTACCTATTCTCATGGAATGAAGCAAAAGCTGGCCATTATTTCCGCATTCATTCACGAGCCAAAATTGATTCTGATGGACGAACCCTTCGTGGGCTTGGACCCTAAGGCGGCGCACATTCTGAAGGGCATGATGCGGGAGCTTTGCGACAAGGGCGGAGCTATTTTCTTCTCCACGCATGTGCTGGAGGTGGCCGAAAAGCTCTGCAATAAGGTGGCCATTATCAAGGACGGAAGGCTGATTCGGCAGGGCACCATGGAGGAAGTGAAGGGCGACACCAGCCTGGAGCAGGTTTTCTTGGAGCTGGAGGACTGAAAATGCTGAAGGTTCTCTTAAAAAAACAACTGACTGAAATTTTCCAGTCCTTTTTCGTCAACCGGAAAAAGGGCACTGCCCGCAGCCGGGTTTTCACCGCCGGACTGATTGTGCTCTATGTTCTTCTGATGGGCGGCGTGATCGGGGGAATGTTTACCCTGTTTGCGGTTGCGATCTGCGATTCCCTTTTTGAGGTGGGATTTGGCTGGCTGTATTTCCTGATTTTTTCGGGAGCGGCGCTGATGCTGGGGGTATTCGGAAGCGTATTCAATACCTTTTCAGGCCTTTACCAGTCCAAGGATAACGATTTTCTGCTGTCTCTTCCCATCCCGGTTCGGTATATTCTGGTGGCCCGGCTGCTGAGCGTCTATGTCTTAGGAGCGATGTTCTCCTTTTGTGTGATGCTTCCCGGAATCGTTGTCTATTTTGTCCTTCGTCCGGTAACGGTGTGGTCGGTTTTCGGCTGTGTGTTCCTCCTGCTTTTCGTTTCGGCGCTGATTCTGGTGCTCTCCTGCCTTCTGGGTTGGGTGGTGGCCAGGATCAATGCCCGTCTGAAGAACAAGAACATCCTGACGGTGGCGGCATCGCTGCTCTTCCTGGCGGCTTACTATTTCGTCTATTTCAAGGCTCAGGAGCTGATTGAAACGCTGATAGAGAATGCTCAGGTTTTGGGAGAGAAAGTGAAGGGTGCGGCCTATCCGCTGTATCTGTTGGGCAGAGCCGGAGAGGGGGATCTTCTTTCCATCGGGATTTATCTGTTGGTCGGAGCGGCGCTGGTGGCTCTGACCTATCTGGTGCTGTCCAAAAGTTTTCTCCGGTTGGCAACATCCTCTTCCGGAACGGCCAAAAAGAAATATGTGGAAAAGAAGGTGCAGGCGCAAAGTATCGAAAAGGCACTGTTAAAGAAGGAGTTTGGCCGGTTTTTAGGAAGCCCGACCTATATGCTGAATTGCGGGTTGGGGTGCCTGTTCCTGCCGATTCTATCGGTTCTGGTGCTGATAAAGGGAAGGGATCTGTTGGCCTCTTTTCTGAATGCAGGGGTGGACTTTCCTTCGGAAATCCTGTTGGTATTGGCGTGTCTGATGATCTGCTTCTTGGTTTGCATGAATGATATGACCGCTCCGTCGGTGTCTTTGGAAGGGAAGAATATATGGCTGGTGCAGAGTATGCCGATAGAGCCCAAAAAGGTTTTGCAGGCAAAACTGCTTTTACAGCTGGTGCTGACCTGCCCTTTGACCCTGCTTTGCTCGGCGGCCTTCATCGCCGTGCTTCGGCCGGGCATCGGGGGAGGCGTGTTGCTGGTGATTTTCCCGCAGGTGTTTGCGGTGCTGACCGCTTCGTTCGGACTGTTTCTCAATCTGAAACGGAACAATCTTTCCTGGAACAGCGAAATGATTCCGGTGAAGCAGGGCTTTTCAGTGGTTGTGGCTCTTTTTGGTGCAATGGGTTACCTTTGCGTCCTGGGAGGAGTGTATTTCGCAGTCGGAAAATATCTGGCGCCGGAGCTGTATCTGACGCTCGGTCTTGTGCTGACGGCGGTTCTGGTGGTTTTGCTCTATCGGTGGATTTTGACAAAGGGAGCAAAAATCTTTGCTTTTCTCTGAGGGGCACCTCAAAAAATTCCCCGCACACAGGGCAACGGCGTTTTGGCCTCAAAACTTCGTTGCAAAAAGCGTCCATACAAAGCATTCCTTCGTTTTTGCGCCTCGTTCTGCGGCAAGGCTGCCCGCCGCCGAATATACTTTGAATATTCAGAGGTGCTCTGAATCGGGAATCCAACTTAAAGAAAAATGCAGTCGCCCGGAGGGTCGGTCTTTGGACAAACCCTTCGGGCGACTCTTTTCACAGCTTTTTCTCAACCGTCATATACGGAGAACAGGAAAGAAAAAACCGGAAACCGGATGAAAGGAGGAAGTTTGAAAGATAAATCTTTCAAACGCGTTTTGTGGCTTTCGCCATCGGAGCGATGGCGATTTTGCTCCGCAAAACCAGCCCCAATTCTGCAAGAAAGGAAGCTTTCGCCAAGCGAAAGCTATGGTCATAAAAATGAAGGAACAAAAGGAACCGAAGCACGACCTGCTTGCACTTTTTGAGGAATGTCTGTCGGCCGGCTATATCTCTACAGAGGAGAGCGGGAACTATGCGGTCAAGGAGGAGAACGGACGGCTGACCTTCTTTTTTGAGTGGTCAGACGGCTGTGAGGACTGGCGGAACAATCTGGATTTTCCGGCGGCGGTCTATAAGAAAACGGGGAAGCACTGGTATTGCCACCGGGGCTTTCTCAAGGTTTTTAAGGGCATATTGCCCCATATCGAGGAAAAAATCCGGCATACAGACGCCAAGGAGGTGCTGGTAGTGGGCTACAGCCATGGGGCGGCCATTGCTACCCTGGTCCATGAATATATTTTTTATAACCGCCCCGACCTGAGGGAAAACCTCTGGGGATACGGCTTTGGTTGTCCCCGGTGCTTCTGGGGCTTTCTCCCCTCAAAAGAGGTGCAGGGGCGGTGGGCCCGGTTTTTCCCGATCCGGAATATCGACGACCTGGTAACGCATTTGCCGCCGGCTGTCTTTGGGTACCGCCATGTGCATTCGGTATATACCGTGGGCAAAAGGGGAAAATACCGGAGAGTGGAGGCGCACCGACCGGAGAACTATCAAAGAGAACTCAAAAACCGGAAGGAGGCTCGGTTGGAGGCTTGGTTGGAGGCTCGGCAGGAGACTCTACAGGAAGCCCGGCAGAAAACCAGACAAGAGACACGGCAGGAACTCCGATCCACGGAAAAACCAAGGTAGCCCATTGGAAGAAACAGCTCCGGGCGGGAGTCTTGGCGGAGGCGGGGGTCAAGGACCCTTTGGATGCCCGGAGGGCTTGGACTCAACGGTTGCTTGCCCGCCTTTTTTGGTTGTTCTTCAAAAAAACGCAGACGCTTTTCGGCATCCTGCCGCCTACCAAAAAGCAGAGCCTTTTGCACCTTTCACGGTGCCGAAGGCTCTGCAGTTTTTTGGACTTTTGCTCGGGTCTTAAAATCATCCGGTCCTTCCTGCTTTTGAAAAAGCGGAGCCGGGAAAAGAAGCGCCCAAGAAGTTGGAGGAGGAAGTAAAGCGGTTATTTCACCACGATATTGACCAGTTTTCCGGGGACAACGATCTCTTTGACAATGGATTTGCCCTCCAAAAGCGGGGCGACCTTCGGATCGCTCTTGGCGGCGGTCAGCATCTCTTCTTTAGAAGCAACTCTTTGAAGTGTGATCGTCCCCCGGAACTTTCCGCAGACCTGGAGAGCGATGTCAATGGTGTCCTCGATCGTTTTTTCTTCGTCATATTCCGGCCAGGGGGCTAAGGAGCAAAGTCCCTCAAAGCCTTCCTGCTCCCAAAGCTCCTCGCAGAGATGGGGTGCAAAGGGACAGAGCAACCGAAGAACCACCGAAAGCTCCTCCTTGGTCAGCGACTCCTGCTTTTCGATTTCGTTTTGCAGGGTCATCAAGGCGGCAATAGCGGTGTTGAACTTCATTTCCTCAATATCGGAGGAAACCTTCCGGATGGTCTTGTGCAGAAGGGTGGTCAAGCCCTCGGTTTCGCCTTCGCCCTTGACTCTGGAGGGCAGATCGGCTACCCGCTCTAAATACCGTTTGCAACCCTTCACCGAGCTGTCGCTCCAGGGGGCGGCGGCACCGTAATCCCCCATGAAGAGCACATAAGTGCGCAGGGTGTCGGCACCGTACTGCTCCACCACATCCAGAGGATCCACCACATTTCCGAGAGACTTGGACATCTTCACCCCGTTTGCCCCCAGAATCATGCCCTGGGCCGAACGCTTGGAATAGGGTTCCTTGGTGGGCACCACGCCGATGTCATAGAGGAACCGATGCCAGAAGCGGGAGTAGATCAGGTGTCGGGTTACATGCTCCATACCGCCGTTATACCAGTCCACCGGCAGCCAGTATTTCAGTTTTTCCGGGTCTGCCAGGCACTGATCGTTGAGCGGATCGATATAGCGTAAGAAATACCAGGAGGAGCCGGCCCATTGCGGCATGGTGTCGGTTTCTCTCTTGGCCTTTCCGCCGCACTTGGGGCAAGTGCAGTTCACAAAGGACTCAATCTTGGCAAGAGGACTTTCTCCCCCTTCTCCGGGAGCAAAATTCTCCACTTCCGGCAATTTCAAGGGCAGTTCCTCATAGGGAACGCCCACCATGCCGCACTTAGGGCAGTGAACGATGGGAATAGGCTCGCCCCAGTATCTTTGCCGGTTGAAGGCCCAGTCCTTCATTTTATACTGAACGCCCTTTTCGCCGAGGCCCTGTTCTTCCAAATAGTTCAGCATGGCGGCGATGGAATCCTTTTTGTTGGTGTATCCGTCTAAGAATCCGGAATTGACCATTTCGCCGTCACCCGTGTAGGCCTCTTTGGAAATGTCGCCGCCTTTGATGACCTCGATGATGTCAATACCGAATTTCTTGGCAAAGGCATAGTCCCGTTCATCGTGGGCGGGCACGGCCATGATGGCACCGGTTCCGTAGCCCATCATGACATAGTCGGAAATGTAGATGGGAATTTCCTTCCCGTTCAGCGGGTTCACGGCCGAGATACCTTCAATACGAACGCCGGTCTTGTCCTTTGTCAGCTGTGTCCGTTCAAATTCGGTCTTTTTGGCGCATTCGTCCTTGTAAGCGTCCAGCGCCTCCTTGTTTGTAATTTTGTCCCGCAGAGTGTCCAACAGCGGATGCTCCGGAGCGATGACCATGAAGGTCACACCGAAAAGAGTGTCGCAACGGGTGGTGTAGATGCGCAGGCGCTCCTCGCTGTCCTTGATTTTGAAATTCACAAAGGCGCCGTAGGATCTGCCGATCCAGTTTTCCTGTTGCATCCGGATGTTGGCCGGGAAATCCACCTCATTCAGTCCCTCCAACAGCTTGTCCGCATAGGCGGTGATCCGGAGATACCACACATCCTTGGATTTCTGCACCACATCGCTGTGGCAGATGTCGCACTTTCCTCCCTGGGAATCCTCGTTGGAAAGCACCACCTTGCAGGAAGGACAGTAGTTGACCAAGGTCTTATCCCGGAAAACCAGTCCGTTGTCGAACATCTTCCGGAAGATCCACTGGGTCCACTTGTAGTATTTTTCGTCGGTGGTGTCGACCGTCCGGCTCCAGTCAAAGCCGAAGCCTACCTTCTTCAACTGTTCCGTAAAGTGGGTAATGTTCCGGTCGGTAACGATCCGGGGGTGTATTCCGTTTTTTATGGCGTAGTTCTCGGTGGGAAGGCCGAAGGCGTCAAACCCGATGGGAAACAGCACATTGTAGCCCTGCATCCGCCGTTTTCTGGTGATGACCTCCATGCCGGAGTAGGCCTTGATGTGTCCCACATGCATTCCCGCACCGGAGGGGTAGGGAAATTCAATCAGCCCGTAGAATTTGGGCATGGAAAAGTCATCCTTGGCAGCGAAGCACTGCTCCTTTTCCCAACGGTCCTGCCACTTTTTTTCAATGGTTTTATAGTCGTATTTCATAACGGCGTCCTTTCTCAGTCTTTTTTTCGGAGCTGTGCCGAAATATCCTCTTCGGTCGCCGCTTCCCAAAGCTTTTCCAAATTATAGAAGGTGCGGGTTTCTTTATTGAAAATGTGGACGATCACCGAGTGAAAGTCCAGAACGATCCAACTGGCTTCGTTGTAGCCTTCGATCGTCCGGGGAGGACGGTTGCACAGGCCCATTTTATACTCCAGTTCGCCGGCGTAGGAACGAAGCTGGGTGTTGCTGTTTCCGTTGCAGAGAACGAAATAGTCGGCAAGAATGGTCTTTTCCTCCACATGGAGCAGTTTGATCCCCTTAGCGTCCTTGTAGTCTAAGATGTCGATAATCTTATCTGCCACCTCTCTGGGGGACGCTGAAGACAGATCCGTGATTTTGATTTCTTCCATTGGTATTCCTTTCTTTTGGGAACTCCCCTTCAGTATAGCACAGTTCCTTTTATTTTACAAGTGGGCACCTCTAAAAATTCCCCGCTCACCGGGCAGCGGCATCCTGGTCTCAGAGCTTCGCCGGAAAAAGACTTCATACCAAAATATCCCGGCATTTTTTCGCCCCGTTCTTCACAAAGACCGCTTGCTGACGAATATCCTTTGCATTCAGAGGCTCCCAAGCTTCTTTTCATAGAAATTCAAGGCAGAAAGGGTCAGAGGATGAATTCGGTTTCCCTTTTTACGAAGATTTTCCACCACCTCACGCAGATAAAGAAGCATACAGAATTCTAAGTGCTCCACGGGGTTTTCCTCTATGCCTTTATAAAAGAGGTCATGCAATTTTCGGCAGGAGGGGTAGGGACGGGTTTCCTCAATATAATCGGCCAAGCACAGAAGCATTTCACCGGTAGTCATATTTTCCTTTCCGGTTGTGTGGCAGGCAATTGCCGAAACACCGGAGGGCTCCAAAGAGAAGAGCTTTTCCGCCAAAGCCGCTCCGGTATACTGGTGCAGAATTGCCGGGGAAAGAAGATCCTCTTTTGAAAGGGAAAGGCGCAGGTCCTTTGCCAGCTCCTTTTGCTCCTCCAATGTTTTTTCGTGGGTCAGGTCGTGGAGAAGTGCGGCTTTTTGAAGAATAAAAGCTTCCCCTGCCGGAAGATCGAAAAAGGACAGCA
>ULVD01093727.1_pt1 | contig 10854 bp, 4 predicted proteins | sample 1959101 | NCBI WGS metagenome assembly ULVD01 (sample SAMEA4835777, study PRJEB28245) | human gut metagenome | biome: gut microbiome; material: fecal sample | place: Denmark | collected 2008
CAGTTATATATCACGCATATATTGAAAAAAGAATTACACAGTTTTATAATTTGAAGGAAATATTTAACAAGAATGTATATATAATTATATACTTGTTTTGTTAATTTATCAAGATTATATTTAATAAAAATGGAGGGGATTGATTGAAAAAAACAGTATGTGTGCTTGCGTTGATTCTATTGATTTCAATGCTTCAAATCACCGCGTCGGCGGCTAATTATGAAGTCGGTGCAAGCGATATCAGTATGGCGGTCGGTGAGGAAACGAAAGTTACCGTTAAGCTGAGCGGTAACAAGGGCTTGATGGGATTCAAAATTTCCGTAAGTTATCTACCTGATCAGATTGATGTTGTTTCGGTAAAAAAGGGCGACTTTGCCGACGAGGGCAATTTCAGCACCAATTTCGGAGTTAGAGATACCGGCTTTGATGTAATCTGGAACAGCACGGGCAATGTTGCAAAGGACGGAACGCTGTTTGTTCTGACGGTCAAGCTGAAAGAAGCGGTAAAGGATAAGGCGGAAATTAAGCTGAGCTACAGCAAGCCTGATACATTTGACTCAATGTGGAAAGACGTTGCACTTGATTGCCGCAATATAACAGTGACAAAGGCGTCGCAAGCATCGGCAACAACCGTTTCACAGGAAAAGGAAACAACGGCAACCGCACCGGTGGGACCGACCTTACCGAGCGACGATAAAATCGTTGAGATTTACAAGCAGTCGCTCAAAGAGCTGAAATACAAGGACGTGTATGAGGCGGCAGGTCATGATGACTTTGTGAAAATGATTAACGCTAAGCTTTCCGATGCCGCAGGCGTCAAGAAACGTACATGGGTATCGGATTACGATTCCGTAATAAGGCTTTATGAGCAGGCGTACGAAAATTTTTTCTTCGCAACGATTACGGGCTCAACAGACAGCAGTGACGTAAGCAAAGCCGTTCAAGAGGTAATGAGAAAAATGAAAATTTCTTCGGTATCCGAGATACCCGAAGATCAGGAGGAAAAGTTTGTAAAAGAGGTTCAGAAAGAGCTGAACAAGGTAGATCCGAATATGCCGAACGTTGAGAGCGACGTTGATACCGACGAGGCGATGAAGCTTTTTAAGCAGGCATACGGTCTGGCAAATAACGGTGTTCCGCCGAAGGTCGAGGTCAGCGAAAGGAATAACAAGCGGATCATCATTATTTCAACGTCTGCCGCAGCTGCGGTTGCAGTGGGTGCGGCGGCGATAATTATATACAGAAAGAAAAGAAAAAATAACGAGGAGGAAAACTCAAAATGAAGAAAAGAATTATATCATTGCTTCTTATGATAGTAATGATCGTTTCAATCGTACCGTTTGGAACTATTTCGGCGAGTGCTGCGACGACATTAACTTCGGCTCAAATAAAAAAATATGTTGAATCAAGAGTAAACCAATCATATGCTGCGGGTTATTGTATGGCATTTGTTAGGGAATGTTTCATGAATTTAGGAGGACCTGTAAGCACCGCATGTTGTGCTTACAAGTACGGATCTCAACATATTGTTTCGACCTCTAAGGATAATATTCCAATTGGTGCAGATGTGTTTTTTGCAAATAGAAATGTAAAATGCAGTAATTGTGGTAATTACTGTGGTCATATCGGTATATATGTTGGAAATGGCGAAATGGTTCATGCGAGTGGCGGAAAAGTTCGTAGGGATAAATTAACTTGGGTTAGCAATTATCGTGGTTGGGGCTATCACGGCGGAATAAAAATTGTTGACGGTGCTCCACCTCAGCCGGCAGCTCCCTCAAAGCCGTCGTTAGGCAGTATTTCTGCTTCCAATATCGCTAAGGGCAGAACCGTAACATTTTCATGGAATGCTACGGACAGAGCAACGGGATACAAGGTTGCTATCCGAGGTGCGGAAACAAAGGACATAGATGTCGGCAATGCAACAAGTTACAGCTATGTTCTCAGCAAGAGTGGTACGTACAGCTTCTATGCAATGGCATACAATTCAACAGGCAATAGCGGCTGGACAAGTGATTGCAGATCATGTACTTCGCATGACCCTGTTACCGTAAAATTTGTGGATTGGGACGGCAATGTTCTGAAAACACAGACGGTTGATTACGGCATGAGCGCAACCGCACCGTCAACGCCGTCGAGAAAGGGATACACATTCCAAGGATGGGATTCGTCCTACTACAACGTTACGGCGAATAAAACCATCAAAGCAACTTATAAGATAGAAAAATATACGGTTAATTTCCTTGATATGGAAGGCAACCTGATTTCAGCTCAGAAGGTTGATTACGGTAAGGACGCTGTCGAACCTACGGATAAGAAAGTGCCGACAGGATATGAATTTGTTTCGTGGAACAGCGAAGCGTATAAGAATGTTTATACGGATGCTTCAAACAAGACAATAAATGTTCACGGTATTTACAAATGGGGAAATGATGACCTGCCGATTATCTGCTCAATCGCAAGCGTTGATTGCCAGTATGACGGATACTATGTTTATCTCAATCTTGTAAATTATGATAAAAAGGCTACAAAGGGCAGAGCTATCGTTTCTTTGAAAACGGCTTCGGGCAAGCTCGTTGATATGACAGAGTCGGCAGCTTTCAGCATACAGAGAAAAGGCACAAAGAACAACTTTGAGGTATTTATCCCGAGCGAAAAAGCAGGCAGCACAATCGAGGTTATTATCGTAGACAGTTATTCCTCAGGTGTTCCTATTTCGGAAGTAAAGACTGTTGACATCAGCAATAAAGAAAGATGGACGTATTGGGATACATATACTGACGAGGAGCTTGCAACAGAAAAGGCAAATCATCCTGAATGGGTATGGGATTCAAAAACCGAATACAAATATCGCAACAAGGAATGGTCAACAAACAGCAAAAATACAAAGGACGGATGGATTTATTCACACCGAAGTGAAGCTGTAACGAGAGATTGGTCAGCTTGGTCATGGAGCTGGATTGGCAGCTATGACAATATTACGGGAAGAAGAGAAGTCAGAACTCAGAGTGCAATCGCTTCATCAAATTACGCTACGCAGTGGAATTATACCCGTTACAGTAACAGAGCCTCAGGCGGAAGCAGATTCGGACCTTGTGCAGGTACTTGGAGTAATACTTATTGCGGCAATTATCAGGAAAGAGGTTGGGGCTCACAACTTAACTGCTGGGGATCCGCATACAGTAATCAGTACGGCGGAACATTCTATAAATATAACAGTTCCACCGATCCGTGGTACAATGAAGTTTCAAGACAGGTAAAGGTAAGCGACAACTGGGCGACACAGTACAGCTACCGTGATATATCATACACATATCATTTCTATCGTTGGGCAAATTGGTCAGGCTGGTCGGATACTCAGGTAACTGCAAACAGTGATAGAGAGGTTGAATCTCGTACTGTATATCGCTATAAGAGTTCATCCAACGCAACCGAAAATGATAGCGGAAAAACATATTCTTACAGTAACAAGGTTGACAGCATATATGCAGGAAAGCAGCTTACTCTTTATATCTATAAGGTAGACGGCGCTTCCGACTATACGAATGAATTTATCGGACAGACAGTCATTGCTTCCGACGGTTCATACAGCTTTAACAATTTCAAGCTTCGTGAAGAACCTACGATCAAGACAGGCGACTTTACGGTTGCTATCGGTATCGAGGGTACATCAAACCTCACGGAAGTCGGAAAAATCGAAGCACCTGTACCGACCTATTCGGTTAAATTCTATAATTGGGACGGAACAGTTCTCAGCGAACAGACAGTATCCGAGGGTAAGACGGCGACTCTGCCAGAAAACCCCGTGAGAGAGGGATATGACTTCATCGGCTGGGATAACAGCATTGCTAACATCAAAGAAGATGTAGAGCTGAATCCTATCTTTGAGAAGAAGCAGTTCACGGTTACGTTTATTGATTGGAAGAACAAGGCATTTGTTCAGCAAAAGTTCGGTTACGGCGATGTTCTTACTCCTCCCGACCATTCAAACGTTGAGGGTTATAACTTTGACGGTTGGGATAAGATCATTGACGGTACGTTTGTTGTTACCGAGGATATGGTTGTTACCGCCGAATACAGCAAGAAATCTTACAGCGTAAAATTTGTCGGTTTCGACGGCAACGTAATTGACTCGCAGACCGTTAAATTCGGAGAGGATGCCGTTGCTCCCGATAATGCGGGAACTGCGGATGACGGCAGAATTTTTGCAGGCTGGCAGGATAACGGCTATACCGATGTAAACGGTGACGCTTATGTATATCCCGTGTATTACTACGAAACAACCGCTCAGATGCCCACTGTTACATATGAAAAGGACGGCGAGCAGGTTGGATGTCCGAACGGAGAGTATAATGCACCGATTACAATAACTCTTTCGACGAATGATGAGAATGATGTAATTTATTATTCAATTAACGGTTCGGATCATAACGAAGAAATCGAATACACAGGCCCGATCACAATTGATAAAACCTGCTCCATAACTTATTATGCAACAGGTTTCGGCAAGAATGACAGCGAACCCAATACAAATTATTATTGCATCAACACAGGCGACACAATGTCCGATTGGATGACGATAGATGAGCTCCCCGAAGCAGTCAGAAATGCAATCGGTCAGGAAGACAGCGATTACAAGATTGAGAAAGAGGTCGGTTACAGATTTAAAGATTTGACCGAGACCTCCGACGTTGCAACCGCTAAAAATCTTGCCGATAACGGTTGGACGCTTATCAGCACAACCTATACGGATTATTCGGATTGGCAGGATGAAAAGATTGATGTTGATTCTTCAAAGCTTGGATTTGAGGTTGACACAAATAACGGCGCAACAGACGGTCAGAAATTCCGGTACTATTATTCGCATTATAAGTATGTTGATGCAAACGGTGAAACGAAGTTCTCCCCGTTTGAAGTTGAGGGCGTTGACTGTATATTTGAAGAAATGTATCTTGATACACTGCTTGATATGAATGCTTCGTTCGGTTTTGATTATAACGGTGAAGAATGGTATAACAATGCGACCGTTGCTACGCAGTACCGTTCACGTTATCAGATATCAAAGTATTACAAGTGGACGTCATGGGGAGTTAATCCGCCGATCTCATCGGATAAGAGAGAGTCTGAAACCGCAGATATTTACAGATATACGAACTGTAATTATCATATTGTAACGGTTTATACAATGGATTATTACCCCGAAATTATGTTTGTAAAAGACGGAGAAACAATTGATATAACGGATATTAGCAATCTTTACGGCTATGATTATAAGGGACTTTATTCAGATGAAAACTACAAAAATTCATTTGATGCAAACAAAGCTGTTAAAGAAAGTATAGAGCTGTATGCTAAATATACTCCGAAAACCTATAACGTTACCTTTAAATTACCTAACGGAGCAACTGTCGGAGGAGTACAAAAGGTAGCATATATGGAAGCTGCAAAAGATCCGGGTGCTTATAATATTCCGGGACTTATCTTCGCAGGATGGGATAAGGATTTCAGCTGCATAACCGAAGATACAGTTGTTAATGCACTCTATTTTAAAGAGTCCGAATACCCGAGAATTGCTCTTAACAGATCCTCCGTTGTGCTTTACACGGGCACATATTTTGATCTCATCGCAACTATTACTCCGAGTGATCTCGTCGGCAAGGAAATTGAATGGAGCTCAAGCGATCCGTCCGTTGCAACGGTTGATGAATACGGTAAGGTAACAGCTCTCAAAGCAGGTCAGACCGTTATTACGGCAAAGGTTGTTGAAAACAAAGAAACGGCATCGTGCACGATCACCGTTCAGTCCGATCTTGCGTCAAAGCTAATGCTTAAAGAAGACTCTAAGCTTAATCGCGATGATATCGGATATATCAGAAGAGTTAAGCTTCAAACACCTGTTTCCAATGTAAAGAATGAATTTATCAATGAGAATATTAAGTTTATCAACATTGACAAAGACGGAAACGAAGTCGTTTTAAATGATACGGATTTAATCGGAACAGGCACAATTGTCAGACTCATGGACGGTTCGGCTATCTCCGATGAGGCAAAATTTGTAATCACAGGCGATGTTGACGGCGACGGCAAATGTACTCTTAAAGATTCAACTCATATTATGCAGTATTTGCTTGAAACCGAAGAGTTCGCTCCCTATCAAATAGGTGCATCGGATGTTAACGGCGATGGCTTTGTGAACAATAAAGATGCGGCGTTGATTGCTCGCTTCATTGCAAAGCTTGACGTTATTAACGGTTAATCAAAGCTCAAATGCCGCACAAAGAATGTGCGGCATTATACCTAAAAAGGAGTAGGAAAATGAATAAACTGATTCGTAATTCACTTTCAATTGTTATGGTTCTTGTCTTGCTGGTATGCGGCTCCGTTGCCTCGCTCGGTGCATCTGCGGCATTGAAGATAGACAGCATAAAGGCTCAGGCAGGTCAGGAAGTTACCATGCCCGTTTATATTGAAAATAATCCCGGCTTTTCAGGTACAAAAATAACGGTTAGTTATGATGAAAATCTGAAAGTCATATCTGTAGAAAAAGGAAATGTTTTAAATTACGGCAATTTCGTTCAGAACGCAGATAACAGCGCAGATAACAGCTTTGATGTTGTGTGGAACAGCAGCATTGAGAATAAAGCAAACGGCGTAATGTTTACCGTAACATTCAAGCTGCCCGACAATGCTGCAGGCGATTATACCGTGAAAATAACCTATGACAAGGACAACACCTTCAATGCAAAGTATGACGACGTAACGTTTGACTGCGGAAGTGCTGTGATTTCTGTTCCTCAAAACGGAAATTCCGATACAGACAATAACGTAACTTTCTGGAACAGAATTGTCAATTTCTTTAAGAAAATTTTTGATTTCATCAGGAACCTGTTCAAATAAGAGGTGAGTGTATGAAAAAAACAGCAGAAAAGGTCTTGTCTGTATTGATAGTCTCAATAATGCTTTTAGGCATTTTGCCGATTGTGCCGTTCACTGTTATTTCAAAGGCGAGCGAAATGCCGACGAGCGGAACCTGCGGCGAAAATGTTGCTTATTCTTTTGAAGAGGATACAGGAGTGCTTACTATCAGCGGTACGGGCGATATGGTGAATTATTACTTGGGGAAGTCACCTTTTTATAATAATGAAGTTATCGAAAAAGTTATTATAGAAAAAGGCGTAACGAGCATTGGTAATAATTCTTTTGATCAATGTAAAAAGATTACAAGTATCAATATTCCGTATGGTATCAAAACAATAGGCTATAATGCGTTTTCACATTGTGAAGGCTTAAAAAATATCGCAATACCGAGTACAGTTACCAAAATAGGAAGCAACGCTTTTTCCTCTTGTTCTTCCATTACCGATTTGGTGCTTCCTAAAGGGATTGAATACATTTACGATCGAACATTTGACGGTTGCAGCAGTCTTACAAGTATTACAATTCCGGAAGGTGTGAAAAGCATAGGTGAATTTGCATTTTACGGATGCAAAAACCTGACAAGCGTTAATATGCCGAATTCGGTAACCGGCATAGGACCAAATTGCTTTTGGGGTTGCGAAAGCTTGGCGAGTGTAGAATTATCCGAAAGCTTAACGAGTATAAGCAAATGGGCGTTTGCAGATTGCAAAAATTTAACTGATGTGTTGATTCCTATAGGAGTTAAAAGTATAGGAGAATTTGCCTTCTATAATTGTGCCAAACTTGTCGATGTTACACTTCCCGACTCTGCAGCCGATATTCAAAAGAATGCATTCAACGGTTGCAAGAGTATAACTGACATCACACTTCCGACAGAGTTGACAAATATTGGTGAAGCGGCTTTTTATGACTGCAGTGCTTTAAAAAGTATCACAATCCACAGCAATTTGACAAGTGTTGCATATAATGCATTCTTTTTTTGTAACAGGCTTAAAGATGTTTATTATTATGACAATGAAACAAAATGGAGTCAAATAACGTTTGGAAAAGACAATGACTGCTTGACCGCAGCAACTATTCATTATATTTACAGCCCTAAATTTACAGTTGATTCCACAGAAGCTATGTCGGGAGGAGTAGCCGAAATTCCTGTCAGAATTTATAATAATTCGGGTCTTAAAGGTTTTTCTACAACAATATCATACGACAGTACTGCGCTCACACCTATCGAAGTGAAAAAAGGTGCGGCGTTCAATGCTGGAAGTATTGTCAGCAATCTTGAAAAGCTTACTCCGGGGGAGCTGAATGTTGTCGGCTATAGTGCAAGGACTTCTACAGAAAATGATGTTCTTTACACGGTTGTATTTAAGGTTTCTGATGGTGCCAAAGGCTCTTATGCGCTTAAAATATCTTATGATTCGGATAATACATATGATGGGGATATGGAAGATATAACGGCGCAATGTGAGGATGGACTGATTGACGTAATGCAAAGTTCGTCAGCAAAAACATTACTGTATGTTGAAAATCAAACGGTAATATGCGGCGATAAAGTCAACATACCGATAAAAATTAAGTATCAGAATGGGTTAGAGTCAATTTCGTTTAATCTCAAATATGATAACACGGTTTTGGATTTTGTTTCCGTGAGTTCCGATGTTGCCGAGGTATCCTGCACTTCAAACAATGGTTCAGCAACCATAAAGGTGACCTCGTTAAAAGAATGTTCCGATGAGAAGGTAATTGCCTATGTGAGTATGAAAACAAAGGCGGTCGCCCAAGCCGTTATAACGATGACATCTAATGATGACATTAATTTGCTGAACGGAGTCGTTACTGTAAAGGATGATTTATCGGTAAAGCCTACGATTTATTCGGACAATGCTATCGGAAAAATCAACACTACGGTTGCTGTTCCGATATGTATAAAGAATAACCCGGGAATTGCAGGTTATAAGATAAAAATAAGTTTTGACCCGACAGCATTATCTCCTGAAAGTATAAAAGATGGCGAGTTTTATCAAGGCGAATATAATAATCTCGGCTTTAAAAGCGGTGAAATAGCCGTAATATGGATAAACATACATGGCACCGATATCCAAGAAAACGGAGAAATTTTTACTGTAAATTTCAAGGTTCTTAAAGAGGGTGTACACAATGTTTCCGTGACCTACTCTAAAGCTGATACATTCGATGAAAAATCCGAAGAGTTAGAGCTTATTTGTAACAGCGGAAAAATTTTTGCCTGTGATTTATTACTTCCTAAAAAGGATAAGAACACGGTTGTTGATAATAGCAATAAATTTGTATATGGACTTGATGCGGGATTAAAAACAATAACATCCTATGCCTATGCGGGTGACGGATTTACAATTTCCGAAACTGCAGGAAAGCTGGGCTTCGGGACATCAAGTAAAATAGACGTAATGTATGAGAAAGATGTTGCCGCAACATATACGATTGTTCTCTTCGGCGATGTCAACGGTGACGGATGGTATGACGGGCAGGATGCTGTTATGGTTAATATGATTGCTAACGGTATGCTCACCCGTGAGCAGGTCGGCGAGGCTGTTTGGATGGCGGCTGACTGCAACCATGACGGAAAGATAGATCAGGCCGATGTGGACTTGCTCAATCAGGCAGGATTGCTTCTTTCGAGTGTTGACCAGACGAAGCCGACAGAGGAATTGCTCGAAACATCTTCGGAATATAATGTATATCTTAACCTGATTGACCAGAGTGTTGAAGTCAAGAGCGACGAGCCGGAGCAGGAGAGTCCCGAAACTCAAAAGCCGAGCTTGCTAGAATTTTTGTTGACAACAATTTGGAATTATATCAAGCTTATCCTTTCATTGATTAAGTAAATCCTTACATAAGACCGCCGTGCTTGGTTGATTTTAAAAGCTAATATTTTTTGAACGACTTCAATATTGAACCCATTATGTTCATATTGAAGTCGTTTTACGTTGCAAACAGTGACGTTGCTTGGAAGACATGCATTTTGTTGATTAAATATCATTTATTTGGAAGACTAAATAATCTAATGCATATAAATTTTATTTGGAGTAGTATTTAAATGATTTAACAAACTTGAGAATCTGAACTAAAGTGTTCGTTTGAAAATCATTATTCAATTTTTGATTGGCTTATGGGTGTGAACTTTCTATCATATGGGTTTGATTATTGTATTATAATTAGCTGCTTTTTCCAAACAAAAAGATCGCACGATGTGCGGTCTTTTTGTTTCTGTCGGCACCTCTGCACAGTTCTCTCGCCTGCGACACCGTATTGCAGTAACGGAACGCGGCTGTTATCTGTCGCAGACAAAACAATCCGGTGAATTGTTTTGTCGTAGCGATACAATGAGGCAACGGTAGTTGCCGACAACATATTCAAAGTCACAGGTTCGAGCTGCTCGTGCCTTGCAGTCACCCTTTTGTCACTCCGTGACATTTCCCCTGTCAGGGGAATCTCTGTTTGAGACGCCAAAAAAAGGGTATTTTTGATACATTATTGCACGTGAGCGGCTGCTGAGAGTGTAATGCATTGCTATAAATCAGAAGCCCCTTTTAGGGGTGGAGCAAACCGCCGGTTCAACCGGCGGTTCTGATTTACTTAAAAAAGCTTGACATACGGAAGACGGTCAAGCTCTTTAATGTGTAAAAATTATTTAAATGTGTATTTCATTAGCTGGGGATGACAGGTGGTGCCGCGCTTGTCGCAGGTTGAGCAATAAACGGCAATATTAGGAGAGTCCTCCCAATCCATTCTTTCCCAGCCACAGTGAATATAATATTCGGGCTCCTTGGCGCAGGCCCAGATTTCTTTGACGCCGAGCGTTTTCGCTTCGTCGAAAACGATAGACTGCAGGATTCTTCCGTAGCCCTTGGACTGCACGGTATCGCGCACGGCGATGTCACCCAAAGAATAAGCGCC